>ULQZ01013672.1_pt1 | contig 17264 bp, 13 predicted proteins | sample 1955011 | NCBI WGS metagenome assembly ULQZ01 (sample SAMEA4835670, study PRJEB28245) | human gut metagenome | biome: gut microbiome; material: fecal sample | place: Denmark | collected 2008 | reverse complement strand
GGTCAACGCACTGGCCGACTTCATCGCCGCCGGTGAGGTGACGCTGGACGCCGTGGCCGCCCGCTGCGCAGACCCGGCCATCGCCGACGACCTCAAGTACGTCCTCGCTACTGCCAACGCCATGGCCGCCGGCCGCTATCAGGTGGCCTACTGCCCCAGCCTCGTGCGTGGTCAGGGCTACTACACCGGCATGGTGTTTGAGATCACCTGCCCGCAGTTCAGCGGCGCAGTCGCCGGCGGCGGCCGCTATGACAACATGGTGGGCAAGTTCCTCGGCACTCAGGTGCCGGCAGTCGGCTTCTCCATCGGCTTCGAGCGCGTCTGCGGCATCCTGCTCGAGCAGGGCTATCAGATCCCCGGCGCAAAGCAGAAGATCGCACTGCTCTACGGCAAGGACGCCGACTTCACCGCCGTCCTGAGCAGGGCCGCTGCCCTGCGCGATACCTACAACGTCACCGTCCTGCCTCAGGGCAAGAAGCTCGGCAAGCAGCTGGGCCAGCTGGAAGCCGCAGGCTTTGCCGGTGCCGCCTTCATGGACAAGGACGAGGTAAAGGTCTTTGCCGCTCAGTAAGGGCTGAACAAACCAAAAGCACTGCACTCCCCAAAAGCGGGCGGGTGCAGTGCTTTTTTGCGTTTATGGCTGCCGGGTCAGCCGGTTTTTTTGGCGTTGGGGTACACCCGCTCCATCCGGGCGTTATCAAAGTGCTCGTCGAGGAAGACGTCCAGCCGGTTCGCCGGGGCGATGCCGCTGGTGCGGGCGTCGTACCGGGCCAGCGCCAGTGCCGAAAGCCCCATGTTCACGGCCATGAACACCGTCAGCACCACGGTCATCCAGGGCAGGATGTGCTTTTTCAGGTTTGCCATCAGCTTTGCAACGAGGGGATAGCCGTACCGGATCCAGACCACCGCCGCGATGCCCCAGAAGAAGCAGTAGAGCAGGTTGACACGGCCTCCCAGATTGAACTTGAAGCCGCTGTAGTCCCAGAAGATGACGCCGAACAGCAGCTCACCCACGGCGCTGCAGATATACTCATACGCGCCGCCCATCACGAAGCCGAACAGGAAGATGGAGCGGTCGCTCCGCTCCTCGCTGCCCCGCAGCAGGACCGCCGCCATGACCAGCGCCAGACCCCACACCACGCTGAAGGGTCCCCACACGAGGCTCGAGCGGCTCATCCAGACGCCCGCCGTCACCCGGCAGAACAGCGTCTCCACCACGTCGCCGAGGAAAGCCCCGATGACGAAGAGCCAGACGAGGTCGCCGAAGCTCAGAGCCTTTTCTTTCTGAGCAGTCGGCTCGGGCCGGACGATGGCCGGGTAAGCCCGCTGGATACGTTTTTCCACATGGGCGATGAGCCGCTGACGCAGCTTGTCCGAGTGCTTTTCCAGCTCGAGGTTGAGCTGTTCCAGCCTCGGATGGCTGGCGGCGTACCGGTTGACGGCCAGCGCTGCGCCCAGCTGGTCGAGGACGGCCAGCGTCATCGCCGCCCAGACACCGATATGCAGCAGCCAGCTCGGCAGCAGGGCGCAGAGCCGCAGCAGCAGGACGTTGCCCCACAGCACGCTTGCCATGCCCAGCAGGCCCCAGAGCACCGAGTACTGCAGGCAGACGTAGCCGTCCAGATTGAACTTTTTATCCGAGTAGTCCCACCAGCGGCGGCGGTGCATCCTCTCGAGCAGCTTGGCCGTCACCCACTCCACCACGGTGGCGTTGGCCGCACAGCCGAGGAAGAGGGCCACCGGCGTCGAGCGCAGATCGGCAAAGCCCACCGCCATCAGCACAGCCGCCGTGCCGTAGACGAAGCAGAACGGGCCGGACGCCACGCCGCGGTTGACGAAGGCGCGGCCCTTGATGGTCGCCACCACCGTCTCGGCTACCCAGCCGAGGAACGAGTAGACCAGATAGAGGACGCAGAGGGTATAAAAATTCAGCTCCATTGCCTGTTTCCTTTCCCATATAAACGGTTATAGGGCTATTGTATGCAGTTTTGGCCGCGTCAACGCTGACGGAGAGGTCGGACTGCGGAGATCTTTCTCTGAGACCCGCGCGTTATCTGAGGAAGTGGCACTTTTCACACGCAGCATCGTTCAAAAAACCACTTACGCAAGGTGACGAAGTGACCCCTGTTGCGTAAGTGAGTCACTTACGCAGATACCCTCACTTACGCAAGCTGCGTAAGTGACGTTTTATAATTATAGTACGTTATTTTTGGGTCACTTCTTCACATGATCTACCTCAGTAGAGCGTATCACTTCATCAGCCCCATCGTCCAGGCCCGGACCAGCAGGCCCAGCAGGACGACGGCCAGCAGCACCACGGTGAGAGCGCGGCTCTGGGTGCGCTGACGCTTCTTGCGGCGGGCCGTGGTCTGCATATTCTGGCGGCTGCGGCTGTTCCGGCCGGAAGCGTTCCGGCTTCGGCCGGATGTCCCCTTCGAGGTCGTGCGGCTTCCGCCGCTCTGGCGCTTGCGGGATGTGCTGCCGCTTTTCTGGGACTTCTGACGGCGGGGCGCTTCGTCCTCAGCCTTCTTCTGAGGCTCGATGGTCTCCGACGCGCCGCAACGGGACAGAAAGTCCTCCGCCATCCGGTAATACTTCTCGAGGTCGCCGGTGGTCAGGGCCGTTCCCTCATAGCCCGCTTCCAGCTCCTCCACGGCCTCGTTGAACCGGATCGCCGCCTGTGCGGCTGCGGTCCTGTCGGAGGCGTGGGCGGCCTCGTTGCGGGCCATCCGCACCGCGTTGCAGGCGCGGCGGGCCGCTGCCGGGTGGGGCGTACTGCCCAGCAGGTCCAGAGGCCGGGCGGCGTCCTTTTCCGGGTCCAGCAGGACACGCATACAGAGGGTGGTATCCAGCTGCTGCCAGCCGGTGCGGCCATTCAGCTCCGGCAGGCGCTCGTAGTAGTCGGGGCTCTCCTTCTGGCGCTGGGCCAGATGCTTCAGCAGGGCGTCCACGCTGTGAGCGCCGGGCTTTTCCTCCCAGTGCCAGCGCAGCAGCTTCCGGCTGATGTCGTCGCAGGCCGCTTTGATCTCGAACGCGGCCTGCAGATATTCTTCTGACATAACAATTCTCCTAGTTTTCAACTCTCTCGACAAGCAGCCCCTCGGTCAAGGCGATATTATCGCTGCGCCCAAAGCCTCCCGGCGAACATCCTTGCCCTCTCAGGCGCTCCGCGCCAGCTCTCCCAAAGGGAGAGCCTTTTCGCAAGCAAAACAGCGGAGGAAGCCTCTGCCTCCTCCGCCGTACATCCTATTTTACATCATGAACTGAGAATACACGAAGCCGCACAGGGCGATGCCCGCACACACGATGGCGGTGATGGGCGGCACCCAGCGGATGAGCGTCTCAGCGATGCTGTCGCGGGGGTCTTCCTCTTCGCAGTCGTCCTCCTCGTCCAGCGGCTTTGCCTGCAGGCGGGACGGCGCGGCGGCGGGAGTCGAGGGTACCACACGGGTGCCGTACTTCTCCATCTCTTCGTCCGGCGCAAAGGACTTGGCCGGGCGCACCGGCTCCGGCTGGCGGGACAGGACGCGGGTCGCCTCCTGCTCCGGGGCGCGGGACACCACGCGGGTCGCGTCCATCTCAGCGGCAGGCGCATAGCCGGGCGCAGGCTCCGCCGCCCGGGGCGGGATGATACGGGTGGCTTCCTCCTGCTCCGCACCCACGATGCGGGTAGGCTCCTCCGCAGGCGCAGCGGAGCGTACCGGCTGGGCCGCAGGCTGCGGCTCGGGCTGGCGCACCGGGGCTTCCGGCTGCAGCAGGGTGTTCAGCGCGTTCTGCAAAAGGATGCGGTCGCTGCCGCACTCAGAGCAGTAGACGGTGTCCTCTTCCTTCGGGTGGAAGGCACCGCAGGCGCAGTACCAGCCGTTCTCGAAGACCTGGGGCATGAACTTCATGCCGGTGCGGTTCATCCGGGCTTCGAGGGCCTTCTGCATCTCGACGCTCAGGCGGCGGGGGGCCGGCAGGCGCACCCGCTTGATGCTCTCGAGGTGGACGACCTTCCTGCCGCTGTAGACATTGCGCAGGGTGACGTCCACGCTGGTGATGGCCTTCTGGGTGACAAAGACGGCATCGTCCATGCCGAAGCTCTCGCCGGGCTTTGCGGTAAGGTCACGGTACTCGAACTCGTCCTCACAGAGGATGACGCCGTCCACGCCCTTGCACTTGAAGTGGATCTCCAGTGCCGTCAGGGTCACGCGGGAAATGTTCTTAAAGGTCAGACAGACCGCGTGTTCGCCGCTGACTTCGCCCTTGAGCAGCTCCACGCAGACGAACTGCACCGGGCTGCCCGGGGTGTAATAGTTGGCCCGTGTCCGCGCGACCGGTTCAAAATTTTCCTCCACAACACTCTCCCCTTTCTCTTGGTTTACTGGTTGGCTTCGCCTTCATCCGGCGTTTCGGGGGCCGGGGCTTCCTGCGGGGCGGCATCCACTGCCTCAGCAGGTTCGGCAGGCTCCGCAGCCTCTGCGGTCTCGGCCTGTTCCACAGGCTGGACAGCGGGCTGAGCCTCGGCGGGCTTTGCGTCGGGGTCCTCACGCGGGGGCAGGGTCTCGCCTGCCATCACGGCGTTGAACTCCTTCTCGTTCAGCTTCTCGCGCTCCATCAGGGCCTGTGCCAGCGCATGGAGCTGGTCGATATGCTCCGTCAGGGTGCGGCGGCAGGTCTCGTAGGCCTCGTCGATGATGTCCCGCATCTCGCTGTCGATCTCAGCAGCGGTGGTCTCGCTGTAGCCCTTGCCCTGACCGAGGTCGCGGCCCAGGAAGGTCTCCTCCTGAGAGGTGCCGTAGACCACAGGGCCAAGGCGCTCGGAGAAGCCGTACTTGGTGATCATCTGGCGGGCGATGTTCGTCGCCTGCTGCAGGTCGTTGGACGCACCGGTGGAGATGTCGTCCAGGATAAGCTGCTCGGCTACGCGGCCGCCCAGACTGGACACGATGTCCTCGAACATCTCGCCCTTGGTGACGTAGCTGCGGTCTTTCTCGGGCAGATACATGGTGTAGCCGCCGGCCTGACCGCGGGGGATGATGGTGATCTCATGCACACGGGGGTGATGCTTGCAGTAGAAGCCCGCCACGGCGTGGCCCGCCTCGTGGTAGGCGGTGAGCTTTTTCTCTTCGGGGGTGACGACCCGGCTCTTCTTCTCGGGGCCGGCCATGACCTTCATGGAAGCCTCTTCGATGTCCTCCATCGTAATGGCCTTGCGGCTGCGGCGGGCAGCCAGCAGAGCGGCCTCGTTGACGAGGTTCTCGAGGTCAGCGCCCGCAAAGCCTGCGGTGCGCTGTGCGATAACCTTGAGGGAGACATCCGGGGCGAGGGGCTTGTTCTTGGTGTGGACCTTCAGGATCTCCTCGCGGCCCTTGACGTCGGGCAGGCCGACGTAGACCTGACGGTCGAAGCGGCCCGGGCGGAGCAGGGCCTTATCGAGGATGTCGGCACGGTTGGTGGCCGCCATGACGATGACGCCGTCGTTGGCCTCGAAGCCGTCCATCTCGACCAGCAGCTGGTTCAGGGTCTGCTCGCGCTCGTCGTGACCGCCGCCGAGACCGGCACCGCGCTGACGGCCCACAGCATCGATCTCATCAATGAAGATGATGCAGGGCATGGTCTTTTTTGCCTTGTCGAAGAGGTCGCGCACACGGGATGCGCCGACGCCGACGTACATCTCGACGAAGTCAGAGCCGGAGATGGAGTAGAACGGCACGCCGGCCTCACCGGCGCAGGCGCGGGCCAGCAGGGTCTTGCCGGTACCCGGAGGGCCGACGAGCAGCACGCCGTGAGGGATGCGTGCGCCCAGAGAGTTGAACTTGTCTGGGCTCTTGAGGAACTCCACGACCTCTTTCAGCTCTTCCTTCTCTTCGTCTTCACCGGCCACATCGGCAAAGGTGGCGGTCTTCTTGTTCTCGTGCTCGTCCTTGACCTTGGCTTTGCCGACATTCATGATGCCGCCGCCACCGCCGACGCCGCCCCGCATCATCGAGAACAGCAAAAAGCCGGTGCAGCCCAGCATCCCCAGATAGAAGATGATCTCCATCCAGGGGATAGTCTCCTTGAGAGAGGTGTAGTCGTAGGTCATGGGCGCGTCGGGGTTCGCCGCGTCGTAGGACTCGATATACTTGTCCACGTTCTCGATGAAAACGTAGGCATAGGGCAGTTTATAGCGGACGGTGACGGTGCCGTCGTCCTCCTGCACTGCGCCGGTGGACCCCGACGAGGAGGAGAACATCCCGCTCAGCAGACCGCCGGTAGACTGCACCGTGCTCTGGGTGGAGGAGACGTCCGGCAGGGGCAGGTCGCCTTCTTTCAGGTTCAGGGTGATGACGCTGGTGTTGCGGTCCAGCGTGAAGGCCGTGACCTGATTGTGCTCAAAGTAATGGACGACGGTGGAGTAGCTCATGGTCGAGCCGCTGGTGCTGCCCGACCCGCTGCCCATCACCGACCAGACCATCAGCACGGCGGCCAGCGCCAGTGCGAGGATGAGCGGATTGATACGAGGTCTCTTAGGTTGCAAAAGGATCAACTCCAGTTCTGGTTTTATTTCTTACTTTTCGTAGACGCTGGGTTTGAGTACGCCGATGTAGGGCAGGTTGCGGTACTTCTCGTCGTAGTCGAGGCCGTAGCCCACCACGAACTCGTCCGGCACCGCGAAGCCCTCGTAGTCCGGGGCGATGTCGGCCTTGCGGCGGCTGGGCTTGTCGAGGATGGTGCAGATCTTCACCGAGTTCGGGTTGCGCATCTTGAGCATCGGCACGAGGTTCGACAGGGTGATGCCGGTGTCGAGGATGTCCTCCACGATGAGCACGTCCTTGCCGGAGAGGTCGCCGTCCAGGTCCTTGATGATCTTGACGAGGCCGGTGCTGGTGGTGTTGCCGCCGCCGTAGCTGGACACCACCATGAAGTCGATGCTGCACGGGATGCTCACAGCGCGCATCAGGTCGGCCATAAAGACCACCGAGCCCTTGAGGATGGAGACGAGGACGAGGTTTTTGCCCTCATAGTCTTTGCTGATCTGAGCGCCCAGCTCAGCCACCTTCGCTTTCAGCTCCTCTTCCGAAACGAGGACCTTCAAAATATCGTCATGCATGCTCATGATTCGATTCCTCCAAAATTTTCTAGTTCCACCTGCAGCAGCTGCCCGGTGTCCGGCCCGGGGGCCAGCCCATCGGCAAAGCCCTCTCCGCAGACCCACAGCACCTGTCTGCCTGCCGCCAGCAGCGGCAGCGTGTCCCGTTCCCGGGGCGGGATGCCCGCCTCGTTCATCCATTTGCGCAGCTCCCGGTCTACCCCCCGCCCGGCCGGACGGAAGCGGTCGCCGGGCTGACGGCAGCGCAGCCGCAGAACAGGACATATCGAGTTTATTTTAGCATAATCTGCCTGATTTTTTAAGTCTTTTTTATGAACACCCTGTGTTTTTTCTTCAAAACAGGCCGAAACCACCCGGATATGCAGCTTTCTGCCGCCGGGCAGCGGATAATCGCCGCCCTCCGGCAGGGATACTTCAAATTTCGGACCGTCCGCTTTTTCGCCCTGTCGGCGGGTGTTTTGATCGGCTTCCTCCCGCCAGAGCACGCCGTCCCGGGCGCAGAAGCGGACGGCGTCGGTGAGCTGCACCGCGCCGCTGCCCTTTTCCACAAGGTCGGCCAGCAGGCGGATATATTTTTCCTCCGCGTCCCGCACCGGCTCCACAAGGCTGTGGAGAGCCATGTCGAGGATGAGCGGGTCCGTCTGCCGCAAAGGCTCTGACATCCACACGGGCTGGCCGCTGCGCAGGGCGTATCCCGCCCCGCCGGGCAGGCTTTTTGCGTCCGCTGCCCGGGCCGAAGCCAGCAGCGCATCCGCCTGCCGGGCGAAGTATTCGTCCGCCTTGGCGGCTTTCTCACAGAAGCGGGCCAGATTGCGCTCGGCGGCGCTGTTGACCCCGCAGAGGGCGGGCAGTGCGCCGTGGCGCAGACGGTTGCGGGCGTAGTCGTCGGCGTCGTTGGTCTCGTCGGTGACCCAGCGTTCGCCGCAGGCGCGGCAGACGGCCTCGGTGTCGGCCCTCGTCAGGCAGAGCAGAGGCCGCAGATAGCCCGGGCGGCTGGGCCGGATGCCCGCCGCGCCGTGGAGGCCGGTGCCTCTGGCCAGCCGGAACAGCAGCGTCTCGGCCTGGTCACTCCCAGTATGGGCAGTTGCGACGGCATCTATCCCGTCGGCCAGCACCCGCTCAAAGCAGGCATACCGCAGGCGGCGCGCCCAGTCCTCCCCCGCCCGGGGCTTTCCTGCCTCGGCTTCCAGCTCAGCGGCATGGAACACCCGCAGCGGCAGGCCCAGCCGGGCGCAGACCTCCCGGACGAAAGCTTCGTCCCGGTCCGCCGTCTCCCCCCGCAGGCCGTGGTTGACGTGGCAGACCGTGAGGGCGATGCCCCTTTCCTCGGCCAGCGGGCGCATGAGGCAGAGCAGGGCCATGCTGTCGGCCCCGCCCGAAACAGCCAGCGCGAGATGCTTTTTGCCGTCCAGCAGCTTTTCCCGGGCGCAGAAGCCGCGCACCGTCTGTAAGATCTCTTCGTAGCTCATCAGCGTTTGAAGTCCACATCCATAAAGCGGGTGTGGGCGCCGTCCCAGCCCAGCGGCACCGTGCTGGTCTCGCCGTGACGGTTCTTTGCCACGATGCACTCGGCGGTGTCGGCGTCCACCTCCGCGCCGTCGGGGTTCTGGCTGGCGTAGTAGGAGTCGCGGTACAGGAAGAGGACGCAGTCGGCGTCCTGCTCGATGGAGCCGGAGTCGCGCAGGTCCGACAGCTGGGGGCGGTGGCTGGAGTTGTTGCCCTGCTTTTCCACCGCACGGGACAGCTGACTCAGAGCGATGATGGGCACGTTCATCTCTTTGGCCATAATTTTGAGGTTTCGGGTGATGGAGCTGATCTCCTGCACGCGGTTCTCGCTGCGCTGGCCGCTGGTCATCAGCTGCAGATAGTCGATGACGATGAGGCCCACGTTGGGGCGGGCGGGGTCCTGATTGACCCGGCGGATCTTCGCCTTCATCTCGGTGATGGTGATGCCCGAGGTGTCGTCCATATAGATCGGTGCGTCGTGGAGCTTTTCGGTGGCGAGGGCCAGATACTCCCAGTCCTCGGCCCGGAGCGCACCGGTGCGGAACGCCTGACTGTCGATGCCCGCTTCAGCGGAGAGGATGCGGTTGGTCAGCTGCTCCTTCGTCATTTCGAGGCTGAAGATGGCCACCGGCACCTTCTGCTGCATGGCCACGCGGGTAGCGATGTTCAGCGCGAAACTGGTCTTGCCCATACCGGGGCGGGCAGCGAGGATGATGAGGTCGCCGCGGCCAAGGCCGGTAAGGACGGTGTCCAGCAGCCGGAAGCCGGTGGGGATGCCCTTATACTTGTCGGCGTCGGGGCCGCTGATCTTTTGCAGATTTGTCAGCGTCTCCACCATGCTGGAAGAAAGGGGCGTCAGGGCGCTGGAATCGCGGCCGGAGCGGATCTCATAGATGCGCTGCTCGGCGTTTTCCAGCAGCAGGTCGGCGTCGGGCTCGTCGCCCGCGTCCTGCAAAATGTCCTTTGCGACACCCATCAGCTGGCGCACCAGATACTTTTCCTGCACGATCTGCGCATACGCCTTGACATTGGAGATGCTGGGGACCGTCTCGGCGAGGCCGGTCAGGTAGACTTTCGCCTCGTCGGCGCTGGGGAACACGCCGTCCGAGATGACGGCGTCCAGCAGGGTGACGAAGTCGATGGTCTGGTCGCTGGTAAAGAGGCGGAGCATCTCGGAGTAGATCTGAGCGTTCTGCCGGGTGTAGAACATCTCGGGCCGGATGATCTCGACGAGGTCGGTCAGGGTCTCGGGTTTCAGCAGCACCGCGCCCAGCACGCTCTGCTCTGCCTGCATATTGTAGGGCAGGTTGATGCCCACGCTCTCGAGGTTGAGTTCGTTATAATGTCGTTCGTTCGGCATGGTCGTTATCCTTCTGCTTTATTTATATAAATGCCGTAAAGAAATGCCGTAAAGCCAAAAAGCGCCCCCTGCCGAGAGGGGGCGCAGATAGCGGTCAAATCAGGCCTGCTCCACTTCTACCTGGACCTTGAAGGAAGCCACGACACCGACATGGAGGCGGACTTTGCCGTTGAAGACGCCCGCGTCCTTGATGTCCTTGGTCTCCAGCTCGATCTTCTTCTTGTCGATGGGAGAACCGGCCAGCTGGGCCAGAGCCTCAGCGACTTCCTTGCCGGTGACCTTGCCGTGCAGACGGCCGGAGGCACCGCCCTTGGCCTTGATGACCACGGTCTTGCCCTCGAGCTTCGCGGCCACAGCCTGAGCGGCGGCCACATTCTCAGCCTCGTGGAAGTCGGCAGCGGCCTCCTTGCCCCGGGCGATATTCACCGCGCTGGCGTCGGCCACAGCGGCCAGCTTGCGCGGGAACAGAAAGTTGCGGGCGTAGCCGTCGGAGACCTCGTGGATCTCGTCCTTCTTGCCGATGCCCTTGACGTCCTGCTTCAGAATCACTTTCATGATAGTATCCCTCACTTCTCACCGGGAAACCGGTGGATTTCTATGGTTAGTATACAGCAATCGGGCTGTTACGTCAACGCTTACGCCAGTTCCCTGCTCACGACGTCCAGCGCCGCCTCGATGACCTTATCCATGTCGTAGTACTTGTACTCGCCCAGACGTCCGCCGAAGATGACCCCCGGCTCGGCGTCGGCCAGCTTCTTGTACTCGGCATAGAGCGCGCCGTTCTTCTCGTCGTTCACCGGGTAGTAGGGTTCATCGCCGGGCTTCCACTCGGCGCTGTACTCGCGGCTGATGACGGTCTTGGGCTGGGTGCCGAACTCAAAGTGCTTGTGCTCGATGATGCGGGTGTAGGGCGTCTCGGCGTCGGTGTAGTTGACGACGGCATTGCCCTGATAGTTGTCGGTGTCCAGCGTCTCGGTCTCAAAGCGGACGCTGCGGTACTGCAATGCGCCCAGCTTGTAGCCAAAGTAGGCGTCCACCGGGCCGGTGTAGACGACCCTGTCGGCCAGCTTGTCCAGCTCTGCCTTCCCGGCCAGATAGTCCACGCCCAGGCGCACTTCCACGCCGTCCAGCATCTTCTCCACCATGGCGGTATAGCCGCCGTTGGGGATGCCCTGATACAGGGCGTTGAAGTAGTTGTCGTCGTAGGTAAAACGGACGGGCAGGCGCTTGATGATGAAAGCGGGCAGCTCGGTGCAGGGGCGGCCCCACTGCTTGCCGGTGTAGCCCTTGATGAGCTTTTCGTAGATGTCGGTGCCGACCAGGCTGATGGCCTGCTCCTCGAGGTTCTTCGGCTCCGTAATGCCGGCCTCGGCGCGCTGCTGCTCGATCTTCGCCTTCGCCTCGGCGGGGGTCACGACGCCCCACATCCTGTTGAAGGTGTTCATATTGAAGGGCAGGTTGTAGATCTCGCCGTGATAGTTGGCGACAGGGCTGTTGGTGTAGCGGTTGAACTCCGCGAACTGGTTGACGTACTGCCACACAGCCTTGTTGTTGGTGTGGAAGATGTGGGCGCCGTAGCGGTGGACGTTGATGCCCTCCACCTCTTCGGTGTAGATGTTGCCTGCGATATGAGCGCGCTTGTCGATGACGAGGCAGCGCTTGCCGACTTTCTTGGCCTCATGGGCAAATACCGCGCCGTACAGGCCAGCGCCAACGATAAGATAATCGTACTGTTTCATCACTGTTTATCCTTTTTCTTCTGTTCGGATTCCGACTCGAGGCTGCTCTTTTTCTGGGCCTCCCGGTACTGGTCGATGGCCGTCTGGATGCGGCTGTGGGCCGCCTCCGGGGTGATATGCTTGAGCTGGGCCGCTGCCATGGTCTGATGACCGCCGCCGCCCAGAGACTCCATGATGACCTGCACATTCACCGCGCCGAGGCTGCGGGCCGAGATGTTGACGCCGCCGCCCACCTGCACGGCCACGAAGCTGGCCTCCACGTTCTGGATGGTCAGCAGGTCGTTGGCCGCCTGAGCGATGGCCACCCGGGCCTCGGGGGCCACCTCGCCGCTGACGGTGATGGCGCAGCCCCGGTACATCTGGGCTTCCGATACCAGCCTGGCCTTGGTGGTGTACTCCACCATGCTCACGTCAAAGAGCTGACGCACGTGCTCCGTCTCCGCGCCGTAGCGGCGGAGGGCCGCTGCGGCCTCGAAGGTGCGCACGCCGGTGTGGAGGGTGAAGTCACGGGTGTCCAGCATGATGCCGGAGAGCAGTCCCTCGGCCTCGATGCGGTTGGGCTTGTCGTCCCGGTCGCCCACATACTGCAAGAACTCCGTGACCAGCTCACTGGCCGAGGATGCATAGGGCTCGTGGCAGACGAGGTCGGCCTTCTCGATGAAGCCGACGCCCTTGCGGTGGTGGTCGATGACGGCCACCTTGCCGCATTTTTCCAGTATCTCGCGGCTCTCCACCAGACCCAGCTGGTATGTATCCACGACGATACAGAGCGTTCTCTGGGAAATGATGGGCAGAGCGCCCTTGGGGTCGATGAAGTCGTCCTCCTGCCCTGCCGCGATGAGGGCGTTGATGAGGCTGCCCGCCAGGGTGGCGTCACGGCGCACGGCAATGACTGCCGGCACATCGCAGATCTTGCAGATGCGCAGCACGCCCTCGGCAGAGCCGATGGCGTCCAGATCGCTCATCCGGTGGCCCATGATGACCACATGGTCAGCCTCTTTGATGAGCTTGACCAGCTGATCAGCCACGATGCGGCTGCGCACCTTGCTGCGCTTTTCCACGCCGTGGCTGACACCGCCGTAGAAGGTAAAGCCGTCTGGGGTCATCTCGGCGGCCTGGTCGCCGCCGCGCCCCTGCGCCATATCCAGCGCCTGAACGGCCATGTCCTGAGCCTCCCGCAGGGTCTTGGCCCCGCGTCCGACGCCGATGGAGATGGAGAGGTTCACGCTGGGGTCGAGGGCGCGGATCTTGTCCAGCACGTCGTAGCCGCGCTTGGCGAACTGCTCCAGCTGGCGCTCTTCCACCACAGCGATGTAGCGGCCGCTGGCCACGCGGCGCAGAAAGCCCGTACCGCGGCCTATCATATCTTCCAGCACCCGGTTGATGCCTTCCAGCAGGCGGGCGCGCTCGCTGTCCAGCATATCACTGAACACGTCGTCGTAGCCGTCCACAAGGAAGACCAGATAGCCCGGGCGGCTGGCCTTATATTCGGCCTCCACTTTGCGGAGGGCCGTTTCCTCATTCAGGACAAGAAGAGTCATGCTCTCGGCCTCGCCGGGGACGGTGGAGCTGTGAGCGCTCCACACGCCGTCGGCCAGATTGAGCAGCTGGCCGCTGACCTTGCGTGCCTCCTGCAGGTCGAGGCCGGGCAGCACTTTCTGCACCCGGGGGACCAGAAGGGCTTCGCCCTTCATCAGACGGGTGCGGAACTCGGTGTTGTACCACAGCACCGTCTCCCCCGAAAGGAGGGCGGCGGGCTGGCTCAGCGGCTCGAGGCTGAACTGCGTCTTCGATTTTTCGAAGCTGCCGCCGCAGACCCAGCGGGCCACCCAGCTGCGCACCCGGTAGCGGAACACTCCGAACAGGGCGAACCACAGCACCGCCAGCACCACCAGCACTGGCCAGATGGCCGGGCGCTGCACCAGAAGCACCAGCACCAGCAGGGCGCAGAGCACCGCCAGCGCAGCGGTCAGCATTTCAAGAGTCCATCTTGGTTTTTGTTTCATGAAGTGTTATGCCTCCTGCGGGCAGACTCAGACCTCCATCAGGATGGGGAGGATCATGGGGCTGCGCTTGGTGCGGCGGTAGATATAGCTGCTCAGGGCCTCGCGCACCCGGGTCTTGACGCTGTTCCAGTCGCGGACGTGCTCGTCCACGCAGCGGTCAAGGGCCGTCTCCACGATGCTCTGGGCGCCGTCCATCAGGCTCTCGTTCTCCCGCACATAGACGAAGCCGCGGCTCACGAGGTCGGGGCCGGCCAGAACTTTGCCGGTCTTGCTGTCCACGGTGGCCACGATGATGACGAGGCCGTCCTCAGACAGATGCTTGCGGTCCCGCAGGACGACGTTGCCCACATCGCCCACGCCGAGGCCGTCCACCATGACAGCGCCCGCCGTCACCGGCTCGCCCAACTTCATCTCGTCCTGACTGAGGATGATGTTGGAGCCGTTCTCGGCAATGAGGATGTTGCTGGTGGGGATGCCGAGGCTTGCCGCCGTGATGGCGTGCTTTTTCAGCTGCTTATATTCGCCGTGGACGGGCAGGAAATACTTGGGTCTGGTCAGGGTGAGCATCAGCTTCTGCTCTTCCTGACAGGCGTGGCCGGAGACGTGGACGTCGTACATCCCCTCATAGATGACCTCTGCGCCCAGCAGGAGCAGACCGTTGACGATCTTGGTCACGCTCTTCTCGTTGCCGGGGATGGGCTTGGCCGAGATGATGATGAAGTCGCCGGGGCCGACGCGCACCTGACGGTGGCTGCAGGAAGCCATGCGGCTCAGGGCGCTAAGAGGCTCGCCCTGACTGCCGGTGGTCACCAGCACCACCTGTTCCGGCGGGTACTGGTTGATCTCATCGATGCTGATGAGGGTGCCTTCCGGGATGTGCATATAGCCCAGCTCCTGGGCCATGGCGGTATTGTTGACCATGCTGCGGCCGCTGAAGGCCACCTTGCGGCCATCCTCCACGGCGAGGTCGATGATCTGCTGGACACGGTAGATGTTGGACGCGAAGGTCGCAATGATGATGCGCTTGTTCTGCGCCCGGGCAAACAGGCTGCGGACACCGGCGGCCACCTTCTGCTCGGTGGCGGTGAAGCCGGGACGCTCCGCGTTGGTGGAGTCGCTCAGCAGAGCCAGCACGCCCTTCTGGCCGTACTCAGACAGGGTAGCAAGGTCGGTGGGGCCGCAGGCCAGCGGGGTGTAGTCGATCTTGAAGTCGCCGGTCTGGATGATGGTGCCGGCCGGGCTGTCGATGGCGAAAGCCACCGCGTCCGGGATGGAGTGGTTCACATGGATGGGCTCCACGGTGAAGCAGCCCAGCTTGAGCTTCTGGCGGGGGGTGATCTCCACGAACTTGGTCTTGCCTGCAAGGCCGAACTCTTCCAGCTTATTGCGGATGAGGCCGCAGGTCAGGCGGGTGCCGTAGATGGGCAGATCGAACTTCTGCAGCAGGTAGGGGATGCTGCCGATGTGGTCCTCATGGCCGTGGGTGATGAGCAGGCCCTTGATCTTATCCTTATTCTGCACCACAAAGGTGAAGTCCGGGATGACCATATCGACGCCGAACATATCGTTATCCGGGAAGACGAGGCCGCAGTCCACGATGATCATATCACCGCAGCACTCATAGACCGTCATGTTCTTGCCCACTTCGCCGAGGCCGCCCAGCGGATAGATATGGATGGGCGTTGCAGCCTCTTTGGGCTGCTGGGGGCGGCGGGGCCGACGGGTGTAGTGGGGGCGGCGGGAAGTGCGGGGGCGCTTTTCGCCGGACGCATTGGCCGGAGCGGGAGCGTGATTCTGTTCTTTTGTCTGTGCCATCGAAAACCTCCAAAAATTCAATCAGCAAAGCACAGGTCTGCCCCGGAAGACAGCCTGCCCTGCATTAAGGGAAGCATAAAAACGCATCTGCTTCCGTCGGATGCATCGTATAGAAATCATTTTATCAGCGTTGTTTTTATACCACGCTGTCGGTTCCGCAGGAAGCCTTTTGCCCGTCCAGTCCATCTGTTCGATGCGACCGCGGCGCTTCGGCAGGAACGCTGTGAGCGCACCCACGGCGCGCCCCTATACGCATTTCGTTGCAACAAGTATAGTATTTCTCGCCTCTTTTGTCAATTCCAAGCTTGGGCCGGGCGATGGTAAATTATGCCCTGCCCCTTGACAGACGGGCCAAAATGGCTCTAAATAATAGGTACTACAAACATGATGCAGGAGAGACGCATGAAACAAGTCGAAGTTTACACCGACGGCGCGTGCAGCGGCAACCCCGGCCCCGGCGGCTGGGGCGCGGTGCTGCGCTACCGCTTTAACGGCAAGGTCTACGAAAAGGAGCTCAGCGGCGGCGACGCCTCCACCACCAACAACCGGATGGAGCTGACGGCCTTCATCGAGGCGCTGCGCCAGCTCAAGGAGCCCTGCGAGGTGCGGCTGTGCTCCGACAGCCAGTACGTCATCAACGGGCTGGAAAAAGGCTGGGCCAGAGGCTGGAAGCGCCGGGGCTGGAAAAAGTCCGACGGCTCCCCTGCCCTGAACCCCGACCTCTGGGAGCAGGCGCTGGAGCAGGAAGCCCGCCACAAGCTCACCTACGTCTGGGTCAAAGGCCACGCAGGCCACCCGGAGAACGAACGCTGCGACCAGCTTGCGGTCGCCCAGAGCCAGGCACATGGCGGGAGACAGGGACGATGAACGATGCTTTTCTGCCCGGGAACGGGTTTGACACCTACGAAGAACAGGACCGGGTCCTGATGGGCCTGAGCGGCAGTGTGCGCAGCGGCGTGGCCGTCCGCATCCTGCAGCAGCAGGGCTTTGCCGTGGCGGCAGCGGTCGTCCGGCTGGCTGACACCCCCGAAGAACACGCCGCCGTGGACGCAGCCAGGGCTCTGGCAAAGACGCTGGACGTGGAGTGCGTCACCCTCAACGCCGAGGCTCTGGCCGGACAGGATGCCGAAGCCGCCCGCTTCGCGGCCCTGCTCACTGCCGCCGACAAGCTGGGCATCCAGTATATTGCCTCCGGCCGCTACGCCCGCATCGAGACAGACGCACAGGGCATGAGCCACCTGTTCGCCCCCGAAAGCGGCGCACCGGACGAGAGCGGAACGCTTGCCGCCCTCCCGCCCGATGTCCTGAGCCGCCTCATCCTGCCGCTGGGCGATTTTGCCCCGGAGGACGTGGCAGAGATGGCAGCAGATTTTAAGCTCTGAAATTTTTCTGTTCCCGGTCAGCGCCTGAGAGGGCAAGCCCGTTGAAGCAAAAAATCCCCTGTGCCGCAGCACAGGGGATTTTTGTTGTTTCTATCAGTTCTGGGGATGCACGATGTCGCGCCAGTCGAGGTCGCCGCGCTCGAGGCCGTGGATCAGGACCTCAGCGGTGGCGATGTTGGTGGCCATCGGGATGTTGTGGACATCGCACAGGCGCAGCAGAGTCATCTCATTCGGCTCGCTGGGCTTTGCGTTGATGGGGTCGCGGAAGAACAGCAGCAGATCTACTTCGTTGCAGGCGATGCGGGACGCGATCTGCTGGTCGCCGCCCTGTACGCCCGCCAGAAAGCGCTGCACCTGCAGGCCGGTGGCTTCGGCGAT
>ULQZ01007227.1_pt1 | contig 17742 bp, 10 predicted proteins | sample 1955011 | NCBI WGS metagenome assembly ULQZ01 (sample SAMEA4835670, study PRJEB28245) | human gut metagenome | biome: gut microbiome; material: fecal sample | place: Denmark | collected 2008 | reverse complement strand
CAGCCACTCCAGCTGGACGTTGCCGCGGGCCGCATAGTCGCGCGTCCGCGTATAGCTCTCCTTGAACTCGTCCGGATCGGCCTCGGAGTTGTAGCCGCCGAGGTTGCCCGCCACGGAGGCCGTCAGCCGCAGGGGACGGTCGCGGCGGTCGCGGAACGTATTGCTGTAGGTCAGGTTCAGGTTGTTGCGGTCGTAGGCCGTATGGGGCGAGGCCAGATTGCTGACCGAGCGGGCCCGCTCGATGTTGACGTTGAGAATCCCGGCGCGTTCCGACCCGTCGCGGCCGAGCAGGAATCCCTTGCTGAGGGCCATCTGCCGGGTCCGGGGCTCCACGGTCATCTCGACGAGAAACGGCGTCTTACCCCGGCGTGTGCGGATCTTCACGATGCCGTTCGACAGGTCGCCGTACTCGACCGACGGGATGCCCGTGATGACCTCGACCGACTCGATGTTCGAGACCCCGATGTGGCGCAGGTCCGTACCCGCCGTCTCGGCTGTCGAGGCGTTGTTGCCGATCCGCATGCCGTCCAGCTCGACGGCCGTGCCGAACGAGGCGTTGCCCATCTCACTCCCGCCGCCCGCATGCAGGGCGATGCGGCTGCTGCCCGAGGTGAGGTTCTGGTCGCCGGCCGTCTTGCCGCCGGGCAGCAGCGAGCCGATCTCGTTGATGTTGATGAGCTGGGCGTGCTCGATCGTGCGGCGGTCGATGACCTGCGAACTGCCCGACGTTTCGGTCCGTGTCTGCGCCGTAACGACCACTTCGTCGATCGAGAGGTTCGCCTCGCGCAGCGTCAGGTCGAGGGTGTTCTCCCCGTCGCCGAGCGAGAGCGGAACCGTGCATGCGACATACCCCAGGCAGGTCACGTGCAGTTCGATCTGCCGGTCGGCGATCCCCGGAATGAGGTAGCGCCCTTCGTGGTCCGAGATGGCCCACAGGCGCGACTCCCCTACCACGATCGCCGCACCGCACACCGCCTCGCCCGTGCGGGCGTCCGTCACGCGCCCCGTCAGCCGACAGGCCGTTTCGTGAGCACGCACGCACGGCGTTGTCAGAAGCGCTGCGGCCAACAGGATCAGCAGGAGGTACCGGGACATTCCGTTGTTGTTTTTCATGGAGTTTTCTGTGGTGGCGGCCACCCGGAAGGAGGATAGCCCCGTCTCGTTTTCACCGTCGCAAAATTAGGCCGCCCGACCGGGCGCGGCAATCCCCAAATCTCGGTAAATTGGATGGGAAGCTGTGTTGCTGCCGGTAAATCATTGCAGGATAGTATGTTGCGTTTTGTGTTGTCTGCGGTTGCCTCCCCTCGGTCCGGAATTTCGGCACGGCAGATATCCTCAATTTTAGGTATGGACGGCCGTAGGACTTTTCCATACCTTTGCGGCGTCAAACCCAAAAAAATCTGATGAAAATGAAAAGAATCGTACTCTCTCTTTCCCGTGCGCTGCTGCTGTGCGGCGTGCTGGCGGGCGTCGCCTGCGGCGGCAATACCACGAAAAAATCCGCTGCGCAGACGGCGGCTGCGGAGCAGTCGTCCGTGCTGGAGATCGACGACCTGCTGGCGGCGGCCGATTCGCTCGTCGGTCGAAGCGTCACCATCGAAGGGGTCTGCACGCATACGTGCAAGCACGGCGCGCGCAAAATCTTCCTCATGGGCAGCGACGATACGCAGACCATCCGTGTCGAGAGCGGCGAGCTGGGACGCTTCGATCCGCAGTGTGTGAACCGCATCGTGCGCGTCACGGGCACGCTCGACGAGCAGCGCGTCGACGAAGCCTACCTCACGCGCTGGGAGGCGCAGCTTGCCGGCGCCGCGGGCGAGCAGCACGGTACGACCGAGGCGGGCTGCGACGCCGAGAAGGCCGCCCGGCAGGAGACCGGAAACAGCGTCCAGGAGCGTATCGCCGACTTCCGCGCCCGGATCGCCGCCCGCAAGGCCGCCGAAGGCAAGGAGTACCTGTCGTTCTACTACGTGACGGCCTCATCGTATGAAATTCAGCAGTAACGACCTGCGGCGCTGGTGCCGGCTGCTGCACCGCGACCTGTCGTACTTCTTCGCCGGCATGGTGCTCATCTACGCCCTGTCGGGCATCGCGATGAACCACCGTGACACGTTCAACCCCGACTATGCGGTCTCGCGCACGCGCCTCGCACTCGACCTCCCGGCTGCCGCCGGCAGCGAGTACACGCGCGCCGAGGTCGAGGCGCTGCTCGCCGCGGCGGGGGTCGGCGAGGCCTACGTGAAGCACTACCGGCCCGATGCGGCCACGCTCAAGGTCTTCCTGCAGGGCGGCTCGTCGCTTACGGTCGACCTCGCCCGCGGCGACGCGCTCTACGAGCGCCTCACGCGCCGCTACGTGTGGAGCGCCCTGACCCGTCTGCACTACAATCCCGGGAGGTGGTGGACCCTCTTCGCCGACGCATTCGCCGGCGGGCTCATCCTCATCACCCTCACGGGACTGCTGCTGGTCAAGGGCCCCAAGGGGCTCCGCGGCCGCGGCGGCATCGAGCTGGCCGCAGGTATCCTCGTCCCGCTGCTGTTTCTGCTGATCTGAACACGACACGCATATGGAATCCGTTATCGAATGCCGTCACCTGACACACCGTTACGGACGGCGCACCATCTATGAAGACCTTTCGTTCGACGTCCCGCAGGGCCGGATCCTCGGGCTGCTGGGCAAGAACGGCACGGGCAAGACCACGACGATCAATATCTTGAGCGGCTACCTCGAACCGCAGGCGGGCGAATGCCGCATCTTCGGCGAGAACATCCGCACGATGTCGCCCCTGACGCGGCGGCGGATCGGCCTGCTCATCGAAGGGCACGTGCAATACCAGTTCATGACGATCCGGCAGATCGAGCGCTTCTATGCCGCCTTCTACCCCGCCTGGAACCGCGACGCCTACTATGCGCTGATGGAAAAGCTGCAGGTGGCGCCCGGGCAGCGCATCGCCCGCATGTCGTGCGGGCAGCGTTCGCAGGTGGCCCTCGGGCTGATCCTCGCGCAGAATGCCGACCTGCTGGTGCTCGACGACTTCTCGATGGGGCTCGACCCAGGCTACCGGCGCCTCTTCGTCGACTACCTGCGCGATTTCGCCCGGGCCGAGGGCAAGACCGTCTTCCTCACCTCGCACATCATCCAGGACATGGAGCGGCTCATCGACGACTGCATCATCATGGACTACGGGCGCATCCTCGTGCAGATGCCCGTCGATGAACTGCTGCGCACCTTCCGCCGCTACACGTTCCGCTGCGCGGACGACGCGGTGCTGCCGTCGGACGGCGACCTGCGCCACCCCTCCGTGCTGCGCGGGCGCGGCGAGCTCTGCTCCTTCCTGCCGCCCGAGGAGGTCCGCCTGCGTCTGGCTCGGGCCGGAATCCCGGGCGACGACTTCACCGTAGAAACACTCAATCTCGAAGATGCCTTCATCGGGCTGACCGGAAAATACTGATCGAACCATGTGGAAAGCCATGTTGTACAAAGAGTGGATCAAGACCCGCTGGTACCTGCTCGCGGCCTTTGCCGTGCTGGGCGGATTCGCGGGCTATGCCCTCGTGAAACTCCACCGGGCCGCCGCCCTGATGGGTGCCGGCCACATCTGGGAGGTGATGGTGACGCGCAATGCCGTCTTCATCGACCAGATGGAATACCTCCCGCTGCTCGTCGGCCTGCTGCTTGCCGCCGTGCAGTTTGTTCCCGAGATGCAGCGCAAGTGTCTCAAGCTGACGCTGCACCTCCCTGTCCCGGCGCTGGCCACGCTGACGGCCATGGTCGGATGCGGCACGGCGGCGCTGCTGCTCCTCTTCGGGCTGTGCATCCTGCTGCTTGCCGCGGGGGCCTCGCCCGTGCTGCCGCACGAGCTGGTGTGGAACATCCTCTCGACGGCGCTGCCGTGGTACCTGGCCGGTGTGGCGGCCTACCTGTTCGGCGCCTGGACGATCCTCGAACCGACGTGGAAACGGCGTCTGGTGAACATCCTGATGAGCGTCCTGCTGCTGCGTATCTATTTCCTCGCGCCCGGGCCGCGGGCCTATGGCGGCTTTCTGCCCGTGCTGGCACTGCTGACCCTCGCCTCGGCCGTGTTGAGCTGGCTCTCGGTCGTGCGCTTCATGGCCGGACGTCAGGACTGAACCTCTAAAACACGATGAAAATGACACGTTTCGCAAAACTTTTCTTTTGGTTCCTCGCGGCCGTACTGCTGCTCTGGCAGCTGCCGTGGGCAATCGGCTACCTCACCGTGAAACCGGCCAAGACACCCTTCACCCTCTACAGCGAGGTGCTCGGTGACTTCGTCATGATCCGCTACCACGACAAGGAGGCCGAATACCTCGACCGCCGCGGCATGAGCTACTCGCGCCGCGAGTTCGACTCGCTGCTGCCGCTCTTCTATGCCCGGCAGCTGGTCGCCGACAACCGCTTCCCCGATTCGGTGGCGGGGCGTCCCGTCACGCTGCGCGAGGTGCAGCAGGCCTCGTTCATCTTCCGCTCGACGCCCAAAGACCTCAATCGGCCCTCGCCGGGAATCCACTTCCTGCTCGAGTCGCTCTCCGGGCGCGTCGATCTGACGATGCCGTCGGATGCCTTCCGCCTGACGGAGCGCGGCATCGAATTCATCGACATGGCGTCGAACCGCATCGACAGCGCGAAGAGTGCGCGCTTTACGGCGACGATGCTCCGCAAAGGGGTGCGGTTTCCCGTCCGGGAGATTGCCGGCAACCCCACGGCCCGCAAGGAGTACGACGAAGGCTATGTGCTGCTCGATGCCGACGGACGGCTGTTCCACCTCAAGATGGTGCAGGGGCGTCCCTACGTGCGGGCCGTCGAGCTGCCCGAGGGGGTGCGGCTGCGCCACCTCTTCATCACCGAATTCCGCAGCCGCCGGATGCTGGCCCTCATGACCGACGACGAGAACCGGCTCCATGCCCTGCTGATGCCGGGCTATGCCGTGCGGCCGGTCGAGGGGGTAGCGTTCGATCCGGCGCGCGAGTCGATGACGATCATCGGCACGCTGCTTAACTGGACGCTCTGCGTCGCGGATGACGATACGGAGCGTTACTATGCCGTCTCGGCCGACGACCTTTCGCTGCTCGACACGATGCGCCGCACCGTCCCGTTGCGCCACATCCCGGGACTCTCCTTCACCTCCCCCGCCGACCGCTACGTCCGTCCGCGGCTACGGTAAGGCCGGACAGGTCCGCCATGTCTGCCACCTGCCCGGAGGAGGCCGCGTCGCATCGGGCATTTGCAAATCACGAAAGATTTGGTTAACTTTACGTGATGTTCTCGCCGCGGAAGGCGCGGGAGCGAGCCAGGACAAACCGCCACGAACATGAAACCGATCATCACCCACTTCACCGACGACGACCTCTACAAGTTCACGATGTGCTGCGCCGTCATCGACAACTTCCCGAGAGCCCGCGTCCGGTACGCCTTCACCGACCGCGACGGGACCGTCTACCCTGCCGGATTCGCCGAACGGCTCACCGAGCAGATCGCCCTGCTCGAAGAGCTGGTCATCACCGACAAAGAGATCGACTTCATGAAGCGCAGCTGCCCCTACATCCCCCACTGGTTCTACAACTACCTGAAGGGCTATCGCTTCAACCGCCGGTGGGTCACCGTCCGGCAGGATGACGAGGGTCACCTGCACGTCGATTTTGAGGGCAGCTGGGCCGACACGATCCTGCTGGAGGTGAAGGTGCTGGCCATCATCTCCGAGCTCTACTACCGGATGACGGGCCAGGCCGCGACGCTCGACTACGCGGACTGCTACAGCCGCACCCGCGGCAAGGCGGAGCGGCTGCTCGGCGCCGGATGCGTCTTCAGCGACTTCGGCACGCGCCGCCGGGCTTCGTTCGAGGCGGAGGATACGGTGGTCCGCGCCCTGAAGGAGTGCAGTGAGGCGGGAGGCTGGGACGGCCGGTTCGTGGGGACGAGCAACGTCTATCTGGCCATGAAATACGGCCTGACACCCGTCGGAACGATGGCCCACGAGTTCGTCGCGGCTATCGGCGGCATGTATGGCCCGCAGATGGCCAACCACCTGGCGATGGAGTGCTGGCGAGCGACCTTCCGCGGCGCCCTGGGGACCTATCTCTACGACACGTTCGGATGGGAGATCTTCAGTCTCAACTTCTCGGAGGATTTCGCCAACCTCTTCAAGGGGCTGCGCGTCGACAGCGGCGACAACCGCGAACAGCTGCGCAAGATCGTCGACAAATACCGCTCGCTGGGCATCGACCCGCGCACCAAGCAGGTGATCTTCAGCAATGCCCTCGACACGGACCGCGCCATCGAGATCCAGCGCTTTGCACGGGAGTACTGCCAGCCCTCGTTCGGCATCGGGACCCACTTTACGAACGACTTCGAGGGGATCAGGCCGCTGAACATCGTCATCAAGCTCACGGCAGCGAAAATCACCGAGGCGTGGCCCTTCTACAACGACACCTGCAAGCTGAGCGAGGACGACGGCAAGCACACCGGCAAACCCGAGGTCATCGCCCGCTTTCAGGAGGCAATCAACTGGAAGGTCTGACGGCGACGCAACCGGCCACGAGGCAACGGACCGCCGGCAAGCGGAAACAGCACGGACGCCGGTCTGCATGCGACGCAGAGCGCCTCACCCGACGGCATCCGGGTTGCGGCCGACCGTCGGAAGCAAGGCATGCACAGAAGCGGAGCCCATACAGGTATTCTATTCGACTCGCAACAGTCCTCCCCCGATTCCGACCTACCAGGCGGGGTATATCGATACGGGAAATGGCTGAAAACAAAAAGTCTCCACGGAGTACGCGGAGACAATAGGTTAAAAACCTTCGGCATGTAGCCTTATTGTGATAAGATGTAGAACTCTTACGACACAAATGTAAGAAAAAGATTCTTTTTCCGCAAATTTTTGCTTAATTTTACAGAAAAGGATTTTTTCTCACATGGCAACGATACTGGGACTGGACCTCGGCACCAACTCGCTCGGTTGGGCCGTCGTCGAAGAGACGGAGCACGGATACACGCTCAAAGAGCAGGGTGTCGACATCTTTCAGGAGGGCGTCGCACGCGAAAAGAACAACGAAAAGCCGGCCGTGCAGGACCGGACGAACGCCCGGGCGCTGCGTCGGCAATACTTCCGGCGGCGCCTGCGCAAAATCGATCTGCTCCGGGTCCTCGTCTGTTACGACCTCTGTCCGCCGTTGAGCGGGGAGCAGCTGACCGCATGGCGGAAAGAGAAGCGCTATCCGCTCGACGAGGCTTTTCTCCAATGGCAGCGCACCGACGACAATGCGGACCGCAATCCCTACCATGACCGCTATGTGGCCTTGAGCGAGCAGCTCGATCTCGGCAACCGGCAGCACCGTTATCTGCTCGGCCGGGCGCTCTACCATCTGGCGCAACGCCGCGGATTCATCAGCAACCGTAAGGAGGCCGGCAAGGAGCAGGAAGAGGGGACGGTCAAGAGCAGCATCAGGAGCCTCACAGCCGAGATGGAGGCGGCGGGTTGCCGTTACCTCGGAGAATACTTCTATCAGCTCTATCAGCACAAGGAGAAGATTCGCGGGAAGTACACCTCGCGCAACGAACACTACCTGGCCGAATTCGAGGCCATCTGCGAAAGGCAGCAGCTGCCCGACGAATGGCGCAAAGCTCTGCACCGGGTGATCTTCTTCCAGCGCGACCTGAAATCGCAGAAGGGAGCGGTCGGCCGGTGTACCTTCGAGTCCCGGAAGAGCCGCTGCCCGGTATCACACCCGCGCTTCGAGGAGTTCCGCATGCTGCAGTTCATCAACAACATCCGCATCACCTCTCCGCAGGACGCCGCGCCGCGTCCCCTGACACAGGAGGAGGTCGAAATGATCCGGCCGCTTTTCTACCGGAAAAGCAAGCCCCATTTCGAGTTCGAGGAGATCGCGCGCAAGATCGCCGGAAAGGGGAAATACGCCTGCCGGGAGGAGCGGATCGAGGCCCCCTATCGCTTCAACTTCGCCCGCACAACGACCGTGTCGGGATGTCCCATCACGGCATCGCTGATCGCCGTGTTCGGCAGCGACTGGCTTCGCGAAATGTGCAGTCTCTATCTGCTCGGGGAGGGGAAGAACGAGGAACAGGTGCTGAATGATGTCTGGCATGCCCTCTTTTTCTTCAAGGACGAGGAGTGTCTCCGCACCTGGGCGCTGGAGAAGCTGCAACTTACGGCGGAGCAGGCGAAGGCTTTTGCCGCCATCCGTCTGCCGCAGGACTACGCCGCATTGAGCCTGAATGCAATCAACAAGATCCTGCCCTACCTGCGTCTCGGGTACCGGTATGACGAAGCGGTCTTCCTGGCCAACCTCAAGGCCGTATTGCCCAAAGAGGCATACGACAATGAGGAGCGGCGGCACGAGATCGAACACGACATCGCCGAGCTACTGCTTGGCTACAAACGGGATCTTGATGACAAGTACGACTCCAAGGAGCACCGCATCGCCAACTATTTCAGCGACCACGGGCTCGACCTGTCGCGATTCGACCGGCTCTATCACCCCTCGATGATCGAGACCTACCGCAAAGCCAGGCCCGATGCCGCCGGCATCCTCCAGCTCGGGTCGCCGCGCACGTCGGCGGTTCGCAATCCGATGGCCATGCGGGCGCTGTTCCGCCTGCGGGCCTTGGTGAACAGGCTGCTGCGCGACGGGATGATTGACCGTGACACGAAGATACGGATCGAATTTGCCCGGGGGCTGAACAATGCCAATCTCCGCAAGGCGATCGAGCAGTACCAGCGCGAGCGGGAGGCCGAAAACCGGAAATTCGCCGAGGAGATACGCAGCCAGTATGCCGCGGAGACGGGCCGGACGATCGATCCGACGGACGACGAGGTGTTGAAGTACCGGTTGTGGGAAGAGCAGCAGCATGTCTGTCCCTACACCGGACGGCAGATCCGTATTTCGGATTTCATCGGCGCCGATCCCGGTTTCGACATCGAACATACCATCCCGCGAGCGCGCGGAGGCGACGATTCGCAGATGAACAAAACGCTGTGTGAGAACCGCTACAACCGCGCGGTCAAACGGTCCAGGCTGCCGGCCGAGCTCTCCGATCATGCTGAAATCATGGCGCGCATCGAGTCGTTCGGATGGCAGGAAAAGGTCGAGACCCTGCAAAAACAGATTGATGCACAAATCCGCAAAAGCAAGGCCGCAGCGACGAAAGCTGAAAAGGACAGTGCGATTCAACGGCGACACTACCTGAAGCTGCAACAGGATTACTGGCGCGGGAAGTACGAACGGTTCACAATGACCGAGGTGCCGGAAGGATTCAGCAACCGCCAGGGTGTCGACATCGGCATCATCGGCCGCTACGCCCGACTCTACCTGAAGACGGTCTTTGACCGCATCTATACGGTCAAGGGTGCCACGACCTCCGATTTCCGCAAGATATGGGGGCTGCAGGCGGAGTACGAGAAAAAGGCATGCGTCAACCACGTACACCACTGCATCGACGCCATCACGATCGCCTGCATCGGACACCGGGAGTACCTCGCATGGAAGCGTTACGCCGAAGAGGCCGAGCGCTACCAACTCGGAGAGGGCGACCGACCCGACATCGAAAAACCGTGGCCGACCTTTACGGAGGATGTCAAGGCGGTGGCCGACGAGTTGCTTGTCTCGCACCATATGGCCGACAACATGGCCAAACAGACACGCAAAAAGCTGCGGGTCCGCGGCCTTGTCAGGCTCAACGATGCGGGCAAGCCCATCTACATGCAGGGCGACACGGCCCGGGCCCTGCTGCACAAGGATACCTTCTACGGAGCGATCGAGCGCGAGGGCGAAATCCGCTATGTCGTCCGCAAGTCGCTCGGGCAGCTGCAACCCGGCGACGTGGACAAAATCGTCGACGACGCGGTTCGCGAACGTGTCCGGGAAGCCATCGAAGCCGTGGGTTTCAAGACGGCCATGAATGCCGACGAATACACGATCTGGATGAATCGGGAGAAAGGCGTGCCGATCCGCAAGGTGAGGATATACACGCCGAGTGTCACGCAACCGGTAGCACTCAAGAAACAGCGCGACCTCTCCGAAAAGGAGTACAAACAGGATTACCATGTCGTAAACGACGGCAACTACTGCATGGCCATCTACGAGGGCGTGGACAAAAAGGGCAAGAAGAGACGGACCTTCGAGATTGTCAGCAACCTCGAAGCGGCCCAATACTTCAAGGCGAGCACCGACCGCAACGATCGGCCCGACCTGGTGCCGGTAGCCGACACAAACGGCTACCCGCTGAAATGCATCCTGAAAACAGGCACCATGGTGTTGTTTTACGAGAATACACCGGCCGAGCTTTACGAATGTTCCCGGAAAGAACTGGTAAAACGGCTGTACAAGGTAACCGGAATGAGTACGTTGACCGTCGCAAACAATTCTTACGGTCGAATGTCCTTGAAGCATCACCAGGAGGCCCGGCCCGCCGGAGAGTTGAAGGCAAAAAGCGGCGAATGGAAACAGAATGAGGAATACAGGCCTGTCATATCATTGCTGCATACCCAACTCAACGCCTATGTCGAAGGTTATGATTTTGAACTGACCATTACGGGCGAGATCAAATTCAAACACGCGATGTCATGCTGAAACGAGCCCTGTTCTTTTCAACCCCGTACTGTCTGAGCCTGCGCAACGGCCAGATGGTCATACATACCCGCGAAGCACCCGAGATGCGGAAAAGCGTCCCGATTGAAGATATCGGGTTCGTAGTCCTTGAAGATCAACAGACCTCCGTCACGCTGCCGCTGCTCAATGCCCTGTCGGACAACAACGTGGCCGTTATTCTCTGCGGCGAGAACCGCATGCCGAACGCCATGCTGATGAATCTGGACTCCAACCGGACGCAGGGTGAGAACTACCGCGCGCAGATCGAAGCGAGCGAGCCGTTGAAAAAGGGGCTGTGGAAACAAATTGTCGAGGCAAAGATCCGCAACCAGGCGGCGCTGCTGCGCAAGCTCGGTCGCGACGGTGACAAGCTGAAACCCTACTACATGAACGTCAAAAGCGCCGACGCCGACAACCGGGAAGGCATTGCGGCAAAGGTTTACTGGTCGGAACTGTTCGGGGCCGACTTTGTGCGATCGCGCGAAGGAGCCGCACCGAACAACCTGCTCAATTACGGATACACGATCCTGCGGGCCGCCGTGGCCCGATCGATCATGAGCTCCGGGCTCTTTCCGTCGTTCGGAATATTCCATCGGAACCGCTACAACGCCTTTCCGCTAGCCGATGACCTGATGGAGCCCTACCGACCCTATGTCGACGAGTTGGTGCATGCCCTGTGGATGCAAGGCCGCCACCAGCTGAACAAAGAGGTGAAAAGCGAACTGTTGCGTATTCTGTTCGTCGACACACGTTTCGACAAGGTATTGCGCCCGCTCGATGTCGGACTTACGTTTACGTCGGCTTCGTTGGCCAAATGTTTTTCGGGAATACAGAAAAAAATTGCATACCCCATATTGGAATAACTCGATGTCGGAGCTGCGATTGAATGCATATCGAATCATGTGGTTGTTTGTCTTTTTCGACCTGCCGACCAATACCAAGGCCGAGCGACGCCATGCGGCCCAGTTCCGCAAGGCGCTGGAGAAAGACGGCTTTACCATGATGCAGTTTTCGGTCTATGTCCGGCATTGTGCCTCGAAGGAGAACATGCAGGTTCACATCAATCGGGTCCGACGTTCGATGCCACCCTCGGGATACACGAGCATATTGGCCGTAACGGACAAACAATACGGCGATATTCTGAATTTCTGGGGAAAAAGCGAACGGGCCAAACCGGATATGCCACAGCAGTTGGAGTTCTTCTGAGATATTTTGCTATATTTGTTCTTTGAAATACGAAAAAAAGACATCAAATCGACTTCCGCGGAGTTCAAACCCGTTTTTTTCAGTCGGGAAACCGGGCATAAAAGCCATAAAATCAATGCGAACACAGCCCGTGGTTGTGGTTTGATGTAGAAATTCAATAAGATACAACCGAACAGCGCATATCTTGCTGCTCGTTCTGTTGTGGTTTGATGTAGAAATTCAATAAGATACAACGAAGCACGCCTCTTGCGCGATGTCTTTAGAGTTGTGGTTTGATGTAGAAATTCAATAAGATACAACGCGCCGCCCATAGCGCCGAGGGCTGGTGTAGTTGTGGTTTGATGTAGAAATTCAATAAGATACAACTGGCTGCCAAATCTGCATACTCAGCGTCAGTTGTGGTTTGATGTAGAAATTCAATAAGATACAACAAAAACAATAAACGAAGGGAGAATCTCGACGTTGTGGTTTGATGTAGAAATTCAATAAGATACAACATAATGGTGTTTTTTTTGAAGTTTGTACACGTTGTGGTTTGATGTAGAAATTCAATAAGATACAACCGCCGCCCATAGCGCCGAGGGCTGGTGCAGTTGTGGTTTGATGTAGAAATTCAATAAGATACAACAGAGAGTAGAGGACGGTCCCGAAGTCCTTGGTTGTGGTTTGATGTAGAAATTCAATAAGATACAACGCTGCACCCGGGCCGTCGCGGTACAGCTGAGTTGTGGTTTGATGTAGAAATTCAATAAGATACAACCGAATGATTGCCAATGCGAAGGGGGCATATGTTGTGGTTTGATGTAGAAATTCAATAAGATACAACAACGGAGTCAGGTACCCGGTTCCGTTTCATGTTGTGGTTTGATGTAGAAATTCAATAAGATACAACAGGAAGATCACGGTCGAGCTCATCGATCATGTTGTGGTTTGATGTAGAAATTCAATAAGATACAACAAGTTGATAACGATCCCATCGACGCTCGAGTTGTGGTTTGATGTAGAAATTCAATAAGATACAACACGCAGCCACGAAAAAAGCGAGTTTGAGTAGTTGTGGTTTGATGTAGAAATTCAATAAGATACAACTTCACTGCACTCTGGTGAAAAGCGATCGCGTTGTGGTTTGATGTAGAAATTCAATAAGATACAACATTGAAGCACGCCTCTTGTGCGATGTCTTTGTTGTGGTTTGATGTAGAAATTCAATAAGATACAACTAGAAAAATGCGCGACCGCTCCCCCAGTCGGTTGTGGTTTGATGTAGAAATTCAATAAGATACAACTTATTGTTTTCAATTTTTATTTCGACTATGGTTGTGGTTTGATGTAGAAATTCAATAAGATACAACCGTCCATTCCTCAGCTGGCTATTGCTAGTAGTTGTGGTTTGATGTAGAAATTCAATAAGATACAACAACAAAAGGAGTATGGGAACCGAAACGCAGTTGTGGTTTGATGTAGAAATTCAATAAGATACAACCTTGAAGTGACGGCCGCAGGATAAAATTGGTTGTGGTTTGATGTAGAAATTCAATAAGATACAACAAGAGTTGAGACGACAGAGTTTTGACCATAGTTGTGGTTTGATGTAGAAATTCAATAAGATACAACTCGAGGTGCTGGTGAAGATCGACGCTCCGGTTGTGGTTTGATGTAGAAATTCAATAAGATACAACGAGGTGCTGCGTCGGGCGACGGTCAGCAGCGTTGTGGTTTGATGTAGAAATTCAATAAGATACAACTGCGAGTCAGAATCTACGCGCGACAAACTGGTTGTGGTTTGATGTAGAAATTCAATAAGATACAACCGACGAGTAAGTCGAAAAAAATAAAATGCAGTTGTGGTTTGATGTAGAAATTCAATAAGATACAACGGCGCGTACCGTCACGATGCAGGTTGCGCAGTTGTGGTTTGATGTAGAAATTCAATAAGATACAACCACGCCGCACCCCTCCACCAGGGTGCGCCTGTTGTGGTTTGATGTAGAAATTCAATAAGATACAACGAGGCCGCGGCGTGGCTGGTCGACCAATGGTTGTGGTTTGATGTAGAAATTCAATAAGATACAACTTTCCAGTTGCATCGTCGCTTCACAGTCATGTTGTGGTTTGATGTAGAAATTCAATAAGATACAACAATACACGGAACGTCAGACAGGAGATTCGGTTGTGGTTTGATGTAGAAATTCAATAAGATACAACCTGATGCCCATCATAAACACGATGGAAACAGTTGTGGTTTGATGTAGAAATTCAATAAGATACAACTCAGGTAAGAGACGATTCTTGTAATATTTTGTTGTGGTTTGATGTAGAAATTCAATAAGATACAACTTGACAGTCATAGTATTATGATTTAATTGTGTTGTGGTTTGATGTAGAAATTCAATAAGATACAACTCGCAGAGGTATTTCAATCCGTAGTCCGCCGTTGTGGTTTGATGTAGAAATTCAATAAGATACAACTGCCCGATTCGCTATACTGTTTTCTGACAAGTTGTGGTTTGATGTAGAAATTCAATAAGATACAACGACCTTCTCGACGATGCAGCCGCCTTTCACGTTGTGGTTTGATGTAGAAATTCAATAAGATACAACGCGCAGATCGAACAGCTCGAGATTGAGATGTTGTGGTTTGATGTAGAAATTCAATAAGATACAACGTAGCGGGCGAGCAGCCAGCGCATCTGCCTGTTGTGGTTTGATGTAGAAATTCAATAAGATACAACGCCATCCGGCGCGAGGATGCTCGGATAGCTGTTGTGGTTTGATGTAGAAATTCAATAAGATACAACTCGACCTTTCCGCCGGCCGCCGCGACGGCGTTGTGGTTTGATGTAGAAATTCAATAAGATACAACGCGCCGACCTTGTTGATGACGTCGAGTGAGGTTGTGGTTTGATGTAGAAATTCAATAAGATACAACTAGATATAATAAGCAGAATTAAAGAGGCTCGTTGTGGTTTGATGTAGAAATTCAATAAGATACAACCGTGGATCGTCAATTTCGAGGCGGAGCTCAGTTGTGGTTTGATGTAGAAATTCAATAAGATACAACGGTTAATGCCGTTAACTTTCGAGGGCTAACGTTGTGGTTTGATGTAGAAATTCAATAAGATACAACAATCCGCCCGAATCGGACTGGAGCAAGGCCGTTGTGGTTTGATGTAGAAATTCAATAAGATACAACAGCGTATCAAGACGGGCCACGTGGGAAAATGTTGTGGTTTGATGTAGAAATTCAATAAGATACAACTGAAGAATGGAGAAGCTGTGAAATTCATTGTTGTGGTTTGATGTAGAAATTCAATAAGATACAACTTGGATTTTAATAGTAGGTATGAGCGAGTTGTTGTGGTTTGATGTAGAAATTCAATAAGATACAACTGATAGCCGCCGGGATCGATCCCGACGCCGTTGTGGTTTGATGTAGAAATTCAATAAGATACAACGATGCCGCGTGCGAGCAGGTCTACAATCCTGTTGTGGTTTGATGTAGAAATTCAATAAGATACAACTGATCGTTATGAAGATCGCCTGCTCACGTTGTTGTGGTTTGATGTAGAAATTCAATAAGATACAACCCATCATACTGAATCTGTTTTACAACATAGTTGTGGTTTGATGTAGAAATTCAATAAGATACAACAAGATTCAAGCGATTAAATGTACCATTACTGTTGTGGTTTGATGTAGAAATTCAATAAGATACAACCGACCTGAATTCATTAAAGCACGGCTCCTGGTTGTGGTTTGATGTAGAAATTCAATAAGATACAACACTCGGGCCTGAGGCGCCAGTTGAACCACCGTTGTGGTTTGATGTAGAAATTCAATAAGATACAACAAAGTCAAGAATTTGAATATCAAGGTTTACGTTGTGGTTTGATGTAGAAATTCAATAAGATACAACTTCGAGGCAATCATGGCTTGCATTGACTAGTTGTGGTTTGATGTAGAAATTCAATAAGATACAACTTGGCCCGCTCTATCTCCTCCTGCGCCCAGTTGTGGTTTGATGTAGAAATTCAATAAGATACAACAAATATTATTGCATACCTTTGTGAACAGAGTTGTGGTTTGATGTAGAAATTCAATAAGATACAACGCGCCGACTTTGTTGATGACGTCGAGCGAAGTTGTGGTTTGATGTAGAAATTCAATAAGATACAACCATGCTGGAGTTGCTCGACGAGACCCGTGGTTGTGGTTTGATGTAGAAATTCAATAAGATACAACGCCGCGCGGCGAAAGCCAAACAGGTTCCACGTTGTGGTTTGATGTAGAAATTCAATAAGATACAACCTCGTGTGTGTTCGCGAGAGTGCCGGAGAAGTTGTGGTTTGATGTAGAAATTCAATAAGATACAACCCGCGCAGCGTCAAAAGAAAGGCTGGCACGTTGTGGTTTGATGTAGAAATTCAATAAGATACAACTCCTGCCGCCGGATGAAGCCCTGCTCCGCAGTTGTGGTTTGATGTAGAAATTCAATAAGATACAACTTATTCTGTTTTTCCTATTCTCTATATTAAGTTGTGGTTTGATGTAGAAATTCAATAAGATACAACGACACCTGGCGAGCTCACGCTCAAGCCTGAGTTGTGGTTTGATGTAGAAATTCAATAAGATACAACGGCAGTTCTCACAACGACCACACGGGACGAGTTGTGGTTTGATGTAGAAATTCAATAAGATACAACTTTTCAGGAATTTGGTGAACATCCCGAGACGTTGTGGTTTGATGTAGAAATTCAATAAGATACAACGTTGACATTTCGCAAGTGAATAGTCCTTTTGTTGTGGTTTGATGTAGAAATTCAATAAGATACAACCAAAAGGCGGGATCGAATTTTCGAAAAAAGGTTGTGGTTTGATGTAGAAATTCAATAAGATACAACAGGACGCCCAGGAATGAGCTCACAACTACCGTTGTGGTTTGATGTAGAAATTCAATAAGATACAACCAGGTATGAATCCTTTTGTCTCCGCTTCCGGTTGTGGTTTGATGTAGAAATTCAATAAGATACAACAAATAAAAAACCAGGAGCCACGCCAAACCGTTGTGGTTTGATGTAGAAATTCAATAAGATACAACGAATTCAAATTTGGACAAGCCTTCGAAATAGTTGTGGTTTGATGTAGAAATTCAATAAGATACAACGACATCGTGTAACGATGCGTGAACTGATAAGTTGTGGTTTGATGTAGAAATTCAATAAGATACAACTGATTCGAGGATCGACGATTCGTTCGTCCTGTTGTGGTTTGATGTAGAAATTCAATAAGATACAACTGTCCGTCGCAATAGTAGTCAGCCATTGCAGTTGTGGTTTGATGTAGAAATTCAATAAGATACAACGCATGTTGATTCATTACAGACTCAGCAATAGTTGTGGTTTGATGTAGAAATTCAATAAGATACAACAGTGTGGCCATTAAGGTCATCAAGGAGAGAGTTGTGGTTTGATGTAGAAATTCAATAAGATACAACCATCAATTAATTTGGGCTCACCAAAGTAAAGTTGTGGTTTGATGTAGAAATTCAATAAGATACAACAGTAGACGGGGTATCCGATCTGATTCTGCTGTTGTGGTTTGATGTAGAAATTCAATAAGATACAACAAACGATAAATTCATATCGCCGTCGACATAGTTGTGGTTTGATGTAGAAATTCAATAAGATACAACGGAGGGACAAGAGTTTCGTTGATACACTTCGTTGTGGTTTGATGTAGAAATTCAATAAGATACAACATCGTGTTGGTCAGGCCACCCCGTTCGATGGTTGTGGTTTGATGTAGAAATTCAATAAGATACAACGTCGAACACCCAATGCTCGGTGTACTTGGGTTGTGGTTTGATGTAGAAAGATACTGTTTCAAAGAGTGTGTCTGGAGAAGGATAAATAAA
>ULQZ01055769.1_pt1 | contig 17995 bp, 15 predicted proteins | sample 1955011 | NCBI WGS metagenome assembly ULQZ01 (sample SAMEA4835670, study PRJEB28245) | human gut metagenome | biome: gut microbiome; material: fecal sample | place: Denmark | collected 2008 | reverse complement strand
TGCTAATAACACGTGTGGGTTCGACCCCCACCACCGGCATAGAAAAAGCCGACTGAGAGGTATTCTCAGTCGGCTTCTCTTTTTAATTTTTCCCTTGTCCATCAGGAACGCCGGGAACTGAAATGCTGCAAAACTCAGCGGCGGAGCCGGCTGTTTTAACTACTGTTTAAGACTTTGTGGTTTTCTGTTCATAAACTTCTGGTATCCTGTACATAACGAAACGAGAAAGAGGGAGCTTTATGAACGCCGAACTCACTTTCCTGCAATTCCTGCAATCCCTGCACAGCCCCATGCTGGATGGAAGCATGTGTTTTATTACCCGTCTGGGAGACTCCGGTATTCTCTGGGTGACGCTGACAGCGGTGCTGCTGGTGTTCCGCAAAACGCGGCGGGTCGGATGTGTGCTGGCAGCGGCGCTCCTCATCGACGCTGTCCTCTGCAATCTTCTTCTCAAGCCGCTGGTGGCCCGCGTCCGTCCATGCGGCATCCTTACGGAGGTACAACTGCTTATCCCGTACCCGGACGATTTCTCCTTTCCTTCGGGCCATACGGCGGCGTCCTTCGCCTCGGTGACAGCCCTTTGGATGGCCGGGAAAAAGCAGTGGGCGATGGCGGCTCTGCCGGTAGGCGTTCTCATCGCATTCTCGCGGATGTACCTCTGTGTCCATTACCCGACGGATATTCTGGGCGGTGCCATTTTGGGAGCCGCCTGCGGATGGGCGGGAGCATGGCTCGTAAAGAAAGCAGAGCGCCGAATGGCCATCCCGCGGAACTGAAAAAAGAAGAAGAGACCGCCGTACAGCAGCTTGCTGTACGGCGGTCTCTTTTGTTATGGGGACCCGCTTATCTGCGGGAACATCTCGGTTTTCCGCAAAAAGCCCAAAAGACATGCAGGCGAAGCAATGCAGCCCCAAAATAGGCTTCAGTAAAAAGAAAAGCACCATACTTCCTGCGAAGTACAGTGCTTTTTTGGTGGAGAATAGCGGGATCGAACCGCTGACCTCTTGCATGCCATGCAAGCGCTCTCCCAGCTGAGCTAATCCCCCATAGCTGGTGTGCCGTCCCTGACGACGTGTGTTATTATACCAGCCAAATGGAGAGTTGTCAATAACTTTTTTTATTTTTTGTGAGTGACGCTGCGGCTGGTGCTGCGTTTGTAGTAGAACAAGTACTGCTGTACGATGCCAGCCTGCTGATTATAGGAAGGAAAAGGGTCGCGGCCGCCGAATTCCTCATCAATGAGTCGCTGTATCCAGACATCAATGGGAGCCATCGCGGTACGGCCATAGCCAAAGAGGCAGACGCAGTTTGCTACCTTTTTGCCGACGCCGTCCAGCTCGAGGAGGCGGGAAAAGAGCGCGTCGTCGGGCAGCGCCGCCAGAGCACCGAGGTCGAGTATGCCGCTGGAAGCCTGAGCGGCAGCGTTCTGGATGTAACGGGTGCGGTAGCCCAGGCCACAGCCCATCAGCTGCGCCTCAGAGAGGCCGCAGAGCTGCTGCGGGGTAGGGAAGAGGAAAACTTCATCGCCTTCGGCACTGAGCGGTTCGCCGCAGCACCGGGCAAGGTGTTCCACGGCGGTGCGGATGGCCGGAATGCTCTTGCGCTGGGAGATAAGAAAGGTGATGAGCATTTCCCATGGGTCCTGATGCAGGATTCGGATGCCCTGCCCGAAATCGAGCGATTTGTCCAGATAGCTGCTCTGTCCCGCCAAGCTGCACCGCAGCGCGGCATAGTTCCGGCCCAAATCAAAGTAGTCGGCCCAGTACTCCCGATCTGAGCCATACCATGCGGCGTCGTACTGCCCAGCGCCCAGCGGAGTCAGATAAAGAAGTGCGCCGCCGGAAAGAAAACGGTAGCGCCCGTCGGACAACTTTTGTGGCCGGAAGCACTGGCCGCTTTCGATGATCTTGTCGAGGTCAAAGTCGTCCTGGATGGCGACGAGCTGATGGGTGAGGGAAACTGTATGCATGGAAAACTCCTTTTTGGAAAAATTGTGGCGATGCCCGATTCGCGGTGGAAACTGGTTTCTATCCGTACCCTCCGCGGGGAAGGTGACAACTCCACCGAATGCAACGCATCATGCATGTTCTATTTCTATCCCCGCCCTCCGCGAGGAGGGCGACGAAGGTCAGCCTGCCCGACGTGCTCAACCGGATGATTTCTATCCACGCCCTCCGCGAGGAGGGCGACAGGACTGGTAGCCCTTAGTGGTGATTGCCACGGAATTTCTATCCACGCCCTCCGCGAGGAGGGCGACGAGGCGTCCCTGTCGAGGGCCGTGTCGGCCAACAGGATTTCTATCCACGCCCTCCGCGAGGAGGGCGACCGGCGACGAGCGGGACACATACTACGTCCAAACAATTTCTATCCACGCCCTCCGCGAGGAGGGCGACGCGGAGAACCGCGCAAGCATCGCGGAGATCTGGGCATTTCTATCCACGCCCTCCGCGAGGAGGGCGACCCCGCGTGTATTTCATCGCACAGCGGCCAGCAAATTTCTATCCACGCCCTCCGCGAGGAGGGCGACTTTCTATGAAGCACTGTCCATCCAGATGGCGCAATTTCTATCCACGCCCTCCGCGAGGAGGGCGACGCAGTCCAGCAGCGGGGGTGCGGCGGGCGGCGCGATTTCTATCCACGCCCTCCGCGAGGAGGGCGACGCCAACGGCAACACCATCTACGACGGCGTCGAGGTATTTCTATCCACGCCCTCCGCGAGGAGGGCGACCCCCACGTTGTAGGTGGTTTTCGTGGGTGCGTGGGATTTCTATCCACGCCCTCCGCGAGGAGGGCGACAACAAACCCAAAACCGACGCAACAAGGGTATTACCATTTCTATCCACGCCCTCCGCGAGGAGGGCGACGAGCCTCGTCAACAGTAACCTCGACCTGTTCCTATTTCTATCCACGCCCTCCGCGAGGAGGGCGACACCACAAGACCGCCGCGACCAAGGCAGACGGCTTATTTCTATCCACGCCCTCCGCGAGGAGGGCGACGAGCCTCGTCAACAGTAACCTCGACCTGTTCCTATTTCTATCCACGCCCTCCGCGAGGAGGGCGACTAAAATGAGTAATACAGGGCTGACCATCGAGCAAATTTCTATCCACGCCCTCCGCGAGGAGGGCGACTCTTCGTACCGAACCGGTTGCTCTGGGAACACTGATTTCTATCCACGCCCTCCGCGAGGAGGGCGACCTACGCGAGCCGCCGCCACAGGCAGCACTGAGCCAATTTCTATCCACGCCCTCCGCGAGGAGGGCGACATGTACAGCGCGGCAGACATTATTACCCTGTACAGCATTTCTATCCACGCCCTCCGCGAGGAGGGCGACGCGACGGCGAAAGAGCTTGACGCTGGTGGTGAAATTTCTATCCACGCCCTCCGCGAGGAGGGCGACCCCGGCAGCTTTCAAACGCTCAAGAACGGTCATCAATTTCTATCCACGCCCTCCGCGAGGAGGGCGACCGCTTTGCCGTGCGGACGTCGTTGATGTTTTCTTGATTTCTATCCACGCCCTCCGCGAGGAGGGCGACTCACCCGGGAGTATTACTACAGCGGACGAGAGCAATTTCTATCCACGCCCTCCGCGAGGAGGGCGACGCAGAACGCCATGCAGCGGGACAATGTGACCAAAATTTCTATCCACGCCCTCCGCGAGGAGGGCGACGCTCAGACCTGCACCAGAGCACCCTTGTGGGGCTATTTCTATCCACGCCCTCCGCGAGGAGGGCGACAACTTCGCATCATCGGGGATGGAGCCGGTCACCTATTTCTATCCACGCCCTCCGCGAGGAGGGCGACGATGTACTCGGCCAGAGCCCCGCGAACATCCAGACATTTCTATCCACGCCCTCCGCGAGGAGGGCGACCCGTGCCATCGTCAGAGACCACGAGTGTAGAGGATTTCTATCCACGCCCTCCGCGAGGAGGGCGACTCGCGGTAGGCCCGGTGCATATAGAACCATTCGAATTTCTATCCACGCCCTCCGCGAGGAGGGCGACACGGAGCCGCGCGCAGGGCGGGCAGCTCGAGGAGAATTTCTATCCACGCCCTCCGCGAGGAGGGCGACACGCTGACCTGGAAAACCCCACTCAGGCTCCCATGATTTCTATCCACGCCCTCCGCGAGGAGGGCGACGCGGCCGCTGCGGCTGCATCCGCCTCATACTCACATTTCTATCCACGCCCTCCGCGAGGAGGGCGACTTCTTTTCGGTGGTCTTGCATCCGGCGCAAAGTGATTTCTATCCACGCCCTCCGCGAGGAGGGCGACCCCTCCGCCGTCTTTACAACGTCAACAGCCTGCGGATTTCTATCCACGCCCTCCGCGAGGAGGGCGACCGGCAGCGCCGGAAGGAGGCGGAGCTGTGATAGAGATTTCTATCCACGCCCTCCGCGAGGAGGGCGACTCAACTATGTCTCTCAGACGGGGGCGTCCATCAAATTTCTATCCACGCCCTCCGCGAGGAGGGCGACTTTCGGATGTTATCAAGGGTCTCTTGGCAATGTCAGATTTCTATCCACGCCCTCCGCGAGGAGGGCGACAGCAAAAACAGAGACAAAATCTCTATTTTCAAACAAATTATACAACATTCTGCACGAATTTAGAAGAGCTTTGATTTACAACGGGTCAAAGAACGATCCAAATCATGCAAAATGACACAAAAATCCGGTGCGAAGGTGCCGGAAAGATGCTGAGAACTCGCCCTTCGCACCGGGGCGGGAAACTCAGAACAACAGCAGGCCGTCCTGCTCGAAGGGCGGATGAACGCCGATATGCTCCACCTTGCTCTTATAGTTGTTGCCCAGCTGGTAGAAGCGCAGGCTGTCCAGCGCGGGGTCGATGAGGGCCGTCAGCTCCGCCTTGAGAACGGCATACTGCGCGGCATCCAGCAGACACTCGAACACGGAGTTCTGCACCCGCTGGCCGTGGTCCACACAGCGCTTGGCGACTTTTCGCAGACGTTTGCGCCCGGCAGGAGTTTCGGTATTGACGTCGTAGGTGATAAGGACCAGCATACACATCCCTCACTTCCAGAAAAATGGCGGGTAAAGCTCCATATCGCCACGCAGGGTGCGGGCCAGAAGCAGAGCCTGCACATAAGGCACGAGGCCCCACGGAAGCTTTTCGTTCAGGAACGGGTGGGTGATGGCCTCCTGTTTGCGGGTCTGCCACCCGCCCAGAAAGGCGCGGCGGCCCTCATCGGTGAGAAGGACAGCTCCGTTTTCCTGCTTCTGGAAATGCTTCGGCGTCATGATTTTCTGGTTGATGCAGGAGAGCACAAAACGGTCGGCGTAAACAGTGCGCAGTTCTTCCATGAGGTCGAGGGCGAGGCTCCTGCGCCCGGGCCGGGCGCGGTGGAGAAAGCCGACATAGGGGTCGAGGCCCACACTCTGAAGAGCCGCTGTGCAGTCGGAGGCCAGAAGCGAATAAGCGAAGGAGAGCAGGGCATTGGTATTGTCCAGAGGCGGGCGGCGGCTCCGACCGGTGAAGGCAAAATCATTGTGCTGCTGCAGGATGAGTGAATCAAAGCAGTCGAAATACCGCTGTGCCGCCTCGCCCTCCAGGCCGCGAAGTTGGTCGAGGTCGTCGCACTGCTCGATGAGGGGCAGCGCCGCCGCCAGCTGGGAGCTGGTGCGCTTGAGCTGTTCCACCGGCACCCGCTGGGGATGGTCGCGGGTGGCCCGTTCCAGCACCCAGCGGGCGTTATAGACTTTGCCCAGGATGAAATTGCGCGCATAGAGACAGCTATCTGCCTCGCTGTCTGCGATGCGGTACTGGGTCTGCCGCAGCAGGACGTTGCCCCGCTCTTCGCCTACGGCCCGGGCCAGAAAGCGGCCCTGCGGGCTGAAAAAGCTCAAATCGACCCCGAGGCGGGCGCATTTTCCCATCAGGGCAGGGCTTGCGCCGGGATAGCTGAAGCAGACGATGCCTTCCAGCGTGTGGAGCGGGACCCGGCCAATTTCAGCCTTGTTGCAGAGCAGGACGATGTTCTCCCCCTCGAGGGAAAGGTAGGCGTCCTTGTTGAGGACGTAGAGCGTGTTCAAAAACTTTCTCATGGCGCGGCCTCCTGCATCTCGTCCAGATGGGCGCGGAGATAGGCTTTTGGGTCGGCACGCTGATACAGCACGGGGAGGCAGAGCTCTTTGAGGGAGCAGGCGCTGCAGTGGGTGCCGGGCTTCGATTTGGGGGTATAGCCCCGGGCAAAATAGGCGTGCATCTCGTCGGCCATCTTCTGGGTGGCCTGGCGCAGTTCTTCGGTCAGCGGCACGACCTCCCGCCGCCGCGTCTCTTCGTAGAAGAGCGCACCCTCCGGGATGCGGCACACCAGCATCTCTTCCAGCGCCATGGCCTGTGCGCAGAGCTGCAGCCGGTCGGCGTCGTCGGCCTTGGCGCGGCCATGCTTGTACTCGACAGGCATGGGCTTCCAGAGCCCTTCCGTGCTTTGCAGGGGGATGCCCTCTGGGTCGGCCCGGAACTCGACGACATCGCAGTTTCCGCTCAGGCCCAGCCGACGGCTGACCACCTGCATCCCTCGGGTGATGAGCAGGCCGCCGCGCCGTTCGGTCTGGTCTGCGTCATAGCAGCGGGCGTGGTCGAGCTGGCCTTCGACGGTGCGGCGGTTCTCCGCCCACTGCTGTTCCAGATGGATGAGCGCCCACTGGCGGCGGCAGAAGCAGAAGTGCTGGATGCCCGACAGGGGCAGCCAGTCGTCCGGGCCGGCCATCAGGACAGCCTCTCGCAGGTGACTCCTTCCGGCAGAGTGTCTGCCACCGTGACGGTGTAGTCGCTGTAGCTGCGGGCAGCGTCCACATCGTGTTTGCGCTGGACGGTGACGGAGTCGAAGAGCTTATAGGCCGGGGCATTGCCCAGCTCAGAATCGTGCTTGAACACGATGAGCTCCCGCACGGCCATCTTGCCCCGGGCGGCGCTGTGGTCGTTCTCGAACATATTCAGGATGGCAGTCCACAGAAGTTTCAAATCATCCTCGGAGAAGCCGGTGGTCTTCCGGGCGAGGTTGGCCGAGACATAGCCCTCGGCGCGGTAGAGGGCGTAAGGCACGATGTGCTTGCGGCCCATCTCGGTACCCTTCTTCTCGGCATCAGCCTCGGTAGTGATGGCCACGCGGGTGATGGTGACTTCCTGCGGGACAATGGGGTCCACCGACCGGGCAAAGCTCAGCTGGACGGGGCCGCGCACCTGACCGCAGTTCAGCGCACCCTTGACGAAGGTGGTCATGACAGCACCGAAGGTGCGGATGTCGAAGTAGTTCGCGCACATATAGTCCCGCAGCTTGGCATCGATGTCGGGGTCGGCCTTTTTGGCAGCTTTCAGGTCGGGGTCGATGCCTAGCGTGCTGATGGCCTCGGCATCGCTGCGGTTGAGGGGAACGCCGTCCTTGATGTAGATACGATAGCCTTTTTCGTCCTCTTTCAGGGTCTCGACATAGTTGCGGATCTTCCGCTTGAGGCAGACGTCGGTCACCAGACCGTAGCCCGTCTCGGGGTCGATACGGGGCATATTGCCTGCATCAGGGTCGCCGTTGGGGTTGCCGTTCTCGACGTCGAACAGGATGACGAAATCATAGCGGTTCTTGATGGGCTCAGACATGGTTTATTCCTCCTCATTCTTTTTGGCGTAGCGTTTCTGGGTCTGGTGGTAGTAGCCGATCTCAAAGGCACCCTGCTCCGGCAGGCTGAGCCGCGCCGGGAAGCCCGTCTCGGGCAGCTGGGCCATCAGCTCGGTGAGCTGTTTGCTGAAATGCACCTCGTTGGGGGTGCTCATCTTCTGCAGATGCTTCTGAGCCAGCTTGACCAGCGTAGGGAAGGCCGTTGCCGGGGTGGCACAGGCCGAGTTGAAGTACCGGTCTTTGATGGTGGCGTTGATGCCGGGATTGGCGACGCTCTGGATCGTCTCCAGCACAGAGAAGAGACGCCCCAGAACATAGGGGACATTGCTGCTTTCGTTCAGGCTCACGGTAAATACCTCCTTGTTGAGCTCGGTGGGGTAGTTGCGGAGATAATAGGCTTTCAGGATGGCGGCGCGGCCCCGGGTGACTTCCCGTTCGGCCCGGATGCGGAGGGTCACGCCGTTGAGCAGAGTGGCGGGGTACGGCCCGCCGGTGAGGATGGCCCGGAGCAGATCGCCCACCAGCTGGGGTGAGGGATTTTTATCCCGGGATTTCTGATTGACCGTCTCCTGCGCCAGCGCCCAGACCGACAGGTTTTCCCGCTTGTCGAAGGCGGGGCGGGTGATGCTGAGCCGGTCGGCGTGGTCCTGCAGATTTTTGGCAAACTGTCCGAAGCTGCTGTGCAGGAAGAACCGGACGGAGAGCCGGGCCGCGTTGGGCGAGATGCCCAGCACATAGAAGTTCTGGTTCGGGTCCAGATTGTCATCGAGGAAGGAGACGGGGCGTCCCTGAGAAAGGGCTTTCAGTGCGGCGGCAAGGTCGCTTTCCGAGACGCCGCGCGCCTCGGAACCGCCGCAGAAAAACATCAGCATGGCGTTTGAGTAGGCGGGAGCGGCGTTTTCGGCCCAGCAGACGATGGTGGTGTCGCCGATGCGCTGGCAGCAGTTCCGGTCAGCCAGCAGCAGATTGAGGGCCGTGGTGTAGGCGAAAGCCGCGTACTCGCTGGCGGGGGCGTTGGCACCCTGCTCATGGCCATAGGAGCAGAAAGCGGGCGCGTTGAAGGAGACCAGCGCCGCACCGGCGGCCTGTGCGCCCATCACACCTTTGATGGCGGGGTGGATGCGGGCGATGCCGGCTTCTTTGCCGGTGATGAGGCAGCGGGCCGTCTCGGCGTCTGCATCGGAGGTGTCAAAGGCGGACTGCCAGGCGTCCCGGATGGCGTCATCTGTGGTGGCCAGCCAGTGGGCGCCGTCGGGGGATTCGTAGCCGAACACAAGGTTCGCGTTGTTGTTCAGGTCGGCCCACTGCTTTGCCAGCAGCGGGTGGGTAGATGCCGCAGCGGGGTTCCAGCTGTCAAAAAAGGCGAGGATAGCTTTGGCGGCAGGGGAGTCCACGCCGTCGAGCACCTTGTGGTGGAGGGCGGCACAGGCTTCGAAGCACTGGCGGGAACGCTCGGGCTTGCCCTTTTCGTCTGCGCCCAGCAGATAGGACGTATTGTCACACAAAAAGTTCGCGGCGACGCCGGAGGCGCGTTTGACCCGGTGGGGGACAGGAAGCTCACGGGGGGCGATGACGGTCTTTTTACCCTTGGGGACTTCCTGCCGCAGGTCGTTGAGGGCGAGGAGCTGGCCGTCGGGGCCGAGGCGCAGTTCATAGCTGACTTTGAACTTACTGTCCCAGCCGGGGGCCTCCACCTTGCCCTGCTTCAAGAGCTGCTCATAATAGGCGGTGAGAGCTTGGAGTATCATGTAAACACCTCCACGTCCCGGCATTCCATCACGCCGTCCACCAGTTTTGCGCGGAAGAACTGGCTGCGGATGTTGGCCGAATCAGAGTAATCGAGGCTGTGGAGCATGAAGCCGAGGTCCTGCGTGACCTTCAGCGCCGGAATGCTGCCGCCCGGCCACTCCCGGAAGTTGGCCGGGAACTCCCGGCACCCGAAACAGGGCTGGTGATAGCACTGACCTTTGCGCAGGCGTCGGCGCAGGATGTCCTGGAACTTGCCGGGATTGTCGCTGGGGGCGGCCTTGTCTGTCAAATCAAAGTGACACTCGATGACGTAGTGGACGTCCTGCAGGACCATCGCGGCCCGCTGCTGGATGTCCTCCGAGGTGTAGAGCACCGGCGGCGTGCCGCCTTTGGCCGCGCTGAGGGCGGCGGAGGACAGCAGGGTGGACTTGACCTCGTTGCGCCGGATGTTGGTGAACCGGATGGGCCGCTGGGTGTATTCCTCGGTGGACGCTTTATCCTCGGGGTCAAGGCCGAAGGGCTTGAGCAGATAGATGCGGTCAACCGTATAACGCAGCCCGGGGTGCCAGTAGATGGCCTCCACAAGGCCCCGCGCAGCGGATGGAGTGATCATGTCGTAGCTCACACGCTCGGTCTTCATTTCCGGACGAGTGAAACAGGCATAGTCGCCCCATACTTCAATGAGCATGGACATCAGCATCGCCTCCTTTCCAGGTGAAGTTGAATTTTCAGACTAAGATGAATGTTAGCCATTGCAACCACCTCTTTCAAAATTTATTTCATTTGCTTAGTTCAAATGCGTTTGACATGCCTCCTTGACTTCAATATAGCACTTTGTAGAGGGTTTGTCAATAAAATGTGCAAAAACATGTTGCGGACGGGTCGGTTTTAACCTATACTAGTTGTGTCGTTGGCGGTATTTATACCGCCGATGCGGGTTGAAATATTTGATTAGTGTCAAATGCGTTGAGAGAGAAGCGGCAAGGCGGTGTATGCTTTGCCGCTTCTCTCTTTTTAGAAGTAAAGGCCGATGCCGGTCTCCACATCCATGGCAAGGCCGGTCTTTTCACTGTAGCAGTTGGTGTCGGTGAGGATGGCGGAACCATCGGGCCGCAGTTCCAGCGCCCCGGCGGCGTCGAGCTTGTCGAACTGGTCCTTATAACAGGAGACGCTGTAAACGCCCAGCTTCCGCAGCAGCGTCCGGGTAACATGACCGCTGCGCAGCTGTTCACAGAGGGCTGCGCCCTCGCCGACGGGCAGATAGACCGTGCGGGCAGCGTTCTCGATGAGGCGGAATTCCTCCGCCACCTGTGCAAAGGGGAACTGGCAGCCCCGGATGCCCCGGAGAAAGGCATCCAGAATGCCGTGCTTGTCCACGGCGTCGGGGCCGCGCAGTTCGGAGAGCTCTTTGAAGTAGCGCTGAATGGCCCGGGGCGTGTCCAGTGTGTCCTGATGCCGGGCGGTGTAGTCCAGCGCACTGACATTCTGCCTGAGCATCTGGGGTGTGGAACACTCGTCCAGCCGGAACCGGTAGACGATGCTTTCCTCTGCGCCCCGCCGCCCCTCGCGGTTGCAGCGCCCGGCAGTCTGTAAGAGCGAGTCAAGACCGCACTGCTCGCGGTAAGCGACGGGAAAATCCACGTCCACGCCCGCCTCGATGAGAGAGGTGGACACCACCCGGCAGGGAAGACCCTCTTTCAGTCGCTGGCGGATGGCGTCCAGCTGACGGCGGCGGTCGGCGGCGCAGAGCAGAGTGGTCAGGCAGTAGCTGCCCTCGGCGGGCAGGGACTCATAGAGCTGCTGGGCCGTCTTGCGACGGTTGACCACGCAGAGCACCTGCGGATGATTTGCCAGCCGGGCGGCGAACTCCTCCTGCGGCAGGGTGCCGAGGTCTTGCAGGGTGGTGCGCCGGAGCACTTCGTAGAGGCGGGGCGCGTCGGGCGTGATCTCCTGCGGGTGGAGCTCCGGCGCAAAGCGCCGGAACAGCGGCTCAAGGGCAGGCTGGGTGGCCGTGCAGAGGACGGCCGTGGAGTGGTAATGCTGGATGAGCTGGGCGATGGCGCTGACGCAGGGGGCAAGGTAGTCGCCCGGGAGGGTCTGCGCCTCGTCGAAGATGATGACGCTGTCGGCGATGTTGTGGAGCTTGCGGCAGCGGCTGCTGCGGTTGGCGTAGAGCGACTCGAAGAACTGCACCGCCGTCGTCACCACGACGGGGGCGTCCCAGTTTTCGCTGGCCAGCATCTGGCGGTACTGGGCGGGGGTCAGGTCGTCCTGCTCAACAGTCTTGTACTCGGCGTTGGAGAAGTCGGCCAGAACATTTTCTGCGCCCAGCAGGCCCGAGAAGACGGCGGCGGTCTGGTCGATGATGGACATATAAGGGATGACATAGATGACCCGCTTCATCTTCTGGGCGGCGGCGTGCTCCAGCGCAAAGGCGAGGGAGGCAAAGGTCTTGCCGCCGCCGGTGGGTACGGTGAGGGTGTAGAGCCCCTGCGGGCCGTGCGCGCCTTTCTCGAGACAGGCGCGGAGGACGATGTTGCGCTGGACGCTGACGGGCGAGGGCGACTCGGCCCTGAGATAGCGCTGCGCCTGTGAGGAAACGATGTCCCGCAGCGCGGCGATGTCCGTGCCGCTGCCCCGGGGTGCGGCCTTGCCGTCCATGAAGGTCTCGGTGTCGATGAAGTCGGCGTCCACGAGGCAGGAGTAGAGCATCCGGGTAAAGAACGCGAGGCTCAGCGGGTCGGCACAGGCCCACGCGGGCGGCGTCGAGGCGGGGAGCGTTACTTCCTGCCAGCCGTCGTAGGGGGCTGCCGGTTTCTTGCTCCGGCCAAACAGGGTGGCGTCGCCCGGGTCGTCGGCGGGGCTCCCGCCGTCGGGCAGGCCGCTGTGGTGTCCGGCCACGGCAAAGGCGGCGTGGAGATGTTGGCGGACCCAGGCCTCCTGCGCCCCGGCGGTGGAGTGATCCACCTTGGGGCCGCCTTTGAGCCGCAGCTGGAAGGCGTCGCTGTATTTGCCGACGTCGTGGAGCCACGCGGCAAATTCGGCCTCGCTCTGCGCCCCGAAGGGGGCTGCGAAGGAACCGGCCAGTCTGGCAGTGCCGGCGAGATGGTCGTAGACGGTCTGGGTGCGGGTGCCGTCCTCGCTGATGTGGGCAAGACGTGTGGAGTGCTCCATAAAATGACCTCCTGACTCTGGTTTGCAATAAGGATACGCTTTTCAAAAAGCGGCTGTCAACAAAACGCGCTTTTCGACGAAGAATTCTGGGACTTTGCACAAAAAGCAGACGGAAAAATCTGCAATGTGCCAAAGAAGAAAGAAACGAGTCTTTTCTTATTTTTATGATAATGCAAATGCTGTCCAATAAACTGGATTTTTACTGATTTTTCAGGCAAAAATGAAAAGAGAACTGCGTTTTCTGTACTGCGGGAGGAAGACCGCCCGTCGGCAGAAAAAAATGAAGATATTGTGTACAACAACACCGCATTAAGATGGAATTAAGGCAGGGTTAAGAAAACTGCAAGAAAAGTGCTGAGTTATTCCATTTGGGAATGGACTTTTGGGAAAATCAAGGCGAATATCCCCCTTTTCATTTGCTGAAATCTGTTGTATTATGAATAACAGACATGGAATCTGAGAAAAAAGCGCCGGAATGAAGCGCGAACAGGAATGATAAAAAAATAAAGGGCAATAGGGGAGAGCTACGATGGACGAAAAAGATTACGAGCTGCTGCACGCGCTGGACGAGACGCGCAACATCACCCACGCAGCGGACAAACTGTACATGACCCAGTCGGCACTTTCCAAGCGCATCAAGGCGCTGGAACAGGAGCTGGGGGTGGAGATCGTCCTGCGCTCACGGCAGGGCATCCGCTTCACGCCGGCCGGCGAACAGGTGCTGCTCCACAGCGCCGCCGCCGCCCGCGAGATGGAAAAGATGCGCCGCCAGCTGGCCTCCATCCAGGGCGAAGCCTGCGGCACCCTGCGGGCAGGCATCTCGGTGAACTTCTCCTACTACCGTCTGCCCGAGGTGCTGACGGAATACCACAAAGCCTACCCGAGGGTACGCCTCGACATCGCCACCGGCCACAGCCGGAACATCTACCAGCAGATGCTGGACTCTTCGCTGGACGTGGCGGTGCTGCGGGGCGAGTATCCGTGGGACGGTACCCAGTTCCTGCTCTCGCAGGAGAATATCTGCTTCATCTGCAGCGAGGAGAACAAGGACAGGCCCATCTCCGATTACCTTTATATCGACCACAGCAGCGACGCCACCATCAGCGCCCAGATGGCCCGCTGGCGCTACGAGAACGGCGTGACCAACGATGCGGGCAATTTTGTGGTGGATAACATCATGGTCTGCCGCGAGATGGTGGAGCGGGGCCTCGGCTGGGCGCTGATGCCGGAAGTAGCGCTGGAGAACTTCAAGGGCTATGTTAAGCCCTGCACCTTCGAGAACGGTGAGCCCTTCGTCCGGCGCACCTATATTTTCTGCCAGAGAGATGCAGCCGCCCTGCCGCAGGTACAGCTCTTTATGGATATGCTCAAAAAGCACCGCTGAGAGGAGAAAAACATGGAAACGACTGTTTCGCTGGTCCAGATGCTGGATGCACGGGAGCGCCGGGTGCAGCACCAGCAGGAGCTGCTGGCCCGGTACCACAAGCCGCTCATCTGCTTTACCATGAATATCTGCGGCCCGGTAAAGGATTCGCCCCTCATCCGGCGGGGCTTTGCGCGGGGGCGTCAGCTGCTGCGCCAGCAGTTTCTGCGGGCAAAGCTGACGCCGCTGTATCAGGACGCCGTCCGGGAAGTGACCGGCTGCGAGGCGTTCTATGTGCTGGACGCTGACCCGCTGACCATCAAGAAATTCACCACCGACATCGAGGATGCCACCCCGCTGGGGCGGCTGTTCGACATGGACGTTATCCGCCCGGACGGCCTCAAAGTGGACAGAGAAGAGCTGGACCTCGAAGGCCGCCGCTGTCTCATCTGCGGCGGGCCTGCTAAGGTGTGCAGCAGCCGCCGCATCCATACCGTGGCCGAACTGCAGGAAAAGACGACGGAGATCTTGACCGAGGCCCGGGACGCGCAGGACATCGCCGACGCAGCCCGTCTGGCCGTCCGCGCTCTGCTCTACGAAGTGACCACCACCCCGAAGCCCGGCCTTGTGGACCGGCGCAACAGCGGAAGCCATAAAGACATGGACGTCTTCACCTTCATGGACAGCGCCGCGGCGCTCTACCCCTATTTTGAAGCCTGCGCCCGGACGGGCCGCGAGACGGCGGAACAGCCCGCGCCCGAGACATTCGCGGCCCTGCGGCCTCTGGGATGTGAGGCCGAGGGCGAGATGCTGGACGCCACCGGCGGCGTCAACACCCACAAGGGCGCGGTCTTTTCGGTGGGCATCGTCTGCGCGGCGCTGGGACGCCTCGACCGCTCCCTCTGGGCCGACGCTGCCCGGGTGCTGGCGGAAGTATCCGCCATGACGGCGGGCCTGACCGAGAAGGACTTTGCAGGCGTCACCGCCGAGAACGCCGCCACCGTGGGCCAGAAGCTTTATATCCAGTACGGTATCACTGGTGTGCGCGGGCAGGTGGAAGCTGGACTTCCCGCAGTGCTGAATGTCGGTCTGCCGGTGCTGGAAGAGGGCCTTGCTAAGGGTTACGACTTCGACCGCGTCGGCGGCGGCGCACTACTGGCCATCCTGGCCAACAGCACCGATACCAACATCATTGCCCGCTCGAGCCGGGAGCGTCAGCTGGCCCTCACCGAAGAGCTGAAAGCCCTTCTCGCCCAGACACCTTACCCGGATAAAGATGCCCTCGCGGCGCTGGATGACCGGTTCATTGTGGAAAATCTCTCGCCCGGCGGCAGTGCTGACCTGCTGGCGCTGACCTGGCTGCTCCATTTTGTTACTACTGAGGGGAATATCGATGAGTGAATATACCATTTCGCAGGTCTATCCGACCGATAAAACCGTTCTGGCCCAAATCGACACACTGCTGGGTCAGGAGGGCATCCGCCGCGACGGCAATCTGGATTACATCTGCGCCATGTTCGACGAGGAATACAACGTCATCGGCACCGGCAGCTGCTTCGGCAACACCCTGCGGTGCTTCGCCGTCAGCAGCGCCCATCAGGGCGAGGGTCTGTTGAACCAGATCATCACCCACCTCATCGAGGTGCAGTGCGCGCGGGGGAATATGCACCTGTTTCTCTACACCAAGGTAAAAAGCTCCAAATTTTTCGGCGACCTCGGCTTCTACGAGATCGCCCGGGTGGAGGATACCCTTGTCTTCATGGAGAACCGCCGCGACGGCTTCGGGGCCTATCTGCGCGATCTGGAAAAGACCAGGACCGAGGGCAAAAGTGCGGCCCTCGTCATGAACGCGAACCCTTTTACCCTCGGTCATCAGTATCTTGTGGAAAAAGCCGCTGCCGCCTGCGACACGCTCCACCTGTTCGTGGTCAGTGAGGACGCCAGCCTCGTGCCTTTTGCCGTGCGCAGGAAGCTGGTGGAGGCGGGCGTGGCCCATCTGCCGAATGTGGTGCTCCACGACAGCGGCCCCTACATCATCTCGAATGCCACCTTCCCCAGCTACTTCCTGAAGGATGAGGCAGCTGTCATCGACGGCCACGCCCGGCTGGACCTCGCCGTCTTTACGAAAATCGCGGCGGCGCTGAACATCACTGTCCGCTATGTGGGCGAGGAGCCTACCAGTCAGGTGACGGGGCTTTACAACCAGATTATGTGCGAGCAGCTGCCCAAAGCGGGTATCGAGTGCGTCGTTGTACCCCGCAAAGAAGCAAACGGCAAGGCCATCAGTGCTTCCACCGTCCGCCAGTGCCTGCAGAGCGGCGACTGGGATACCCTCGAGACGCTGCTGCCCAGGACCAGCCTCGACTATTTCCGCAGCCCGGAGGCAGAGCCGGTGCTGGCACGCATCCGCAATGCGGGCAATGTCGTGCATTACTGAGAAAAACTTCCTCTCTCTTTGTGGTCATGACAACGAAAAGCGCAAACCAAAAAAGCAGACGCTGCACAAAGCGTCTGCTTTTTTGGTATCATTCAGTTTGCGGTCTGGGTGGCGGACTGTATCATCTTCCAGACAGACTCGATGCTCTGGCGTATCTGAGCCAGCGTGGCGATGTCCTCGTCGCTCATCCGGGAAGCCGGGGGAGAGAGCACCGTCTTGGCAGAAGTCACCGTGCCGGTGAGCTGGATGTGGACGTTGTGGTCCGGGATGGTCAGCAGCACATGGATGGGCGTGGTCTTCGAGAAGAGAGCGTCCGTCGAAAAGCCGAGCACGAGGGTCGTGCCGTCGGCTGCGGCGGGGAACTGATAGTAGCGGTAGCCGTCTCGTGCGGCGGAAGGAGAGACTTTTTTCAGCCCCTTGAGCGAGAGGGTGAAGCCGGAAAGCTCCTGCAGCTCGACCTTGTTCGTCTCGACGCCCAGTACGGCGGCAGCCTGCGTCTGGGAGATGTAGTCTCCGAGGCTCCACTCGGGCAGAAGAACGCTTGCGAGGGAGAGTTTATCGGTGACAGCCTGACGCAGAACGGTGTAGAGCTGCCCGATGTCGAAGAGCGTCTCTTCCGAGTCGATATAGACCCGGGTAAAAGGAGACGTCTTGACGGAGTCGTCTTCGTTGAGCTGGTAGAAGGAAAGCTGCAGCTTTCCGGGCGCATACTGCCCACTGACGCTTCCGCTGGAAGCGTTCACCCGCTCGAGGATGTTCAGCAGCGGCGGCTTATCCGGGCTGTTGGGCGCTATCTCATACCGGAAGGTGAAGGATGCACCGGTTTGCAGAGCCGAGATTTTGCTGTGCAGCTGGAAAAAGACCACGCCCACAGCGGCCACTACGGCCACCAGCACGACCGCTAAAGCAACAAACAGCGGATTGACACGTTTTTTTGGAGATGCCATCTGCAAGACCTCCTGTCATAGACTCTATAATTATAGCATACGAGCAGGCAGACGAAATGTCAAGCCGGAACTTGACGTTATCAGACGGTCAGCGTATACTGTCTGATACATCTTATATAAGGTAAAAGGAGGCAGAGATGAAAATAGCGATACTTGGTACCAGCGGCAGCGGGAAATCCACGCTGGCAAAGCGCCTGGGAGAGAGATACGGCCTGCCGATGCTCCATATGGATACCGTGCATTTCCTGCCCGGCTGGGTGGAGCGGCCCTTCGCCGAGGAAGAAGCCATTGTCCGGCAGTTTCTCGACGAGAACGCAGGCGGCTGGGTCATCGACGGCAATTATAGCAAGACCTGCTATGCCCGGCGGCTGGAAGAAGCGGATAAAATCATCGTGCTCTGGTTTTCGCCGCTGGTCTGCCTCTGGCGGGCGGTACGGCGCTGGCAGCAGAACAAAGGCCGTGTGAGGGAGTCGTCTGCGCCCGGGTGCGAAGAGAAGATAGATGCCGAATTTATCCGCTGGATCCTCCACGATGGGCGTACAAAGCAAAAGTGGGCGCAGATGGAGAGGATCGGGGAAAAGTACCCGGAGAACTATATATTGATCCGGAACCAGCGGGAGCTGAATGGGTTCTTGAAGGGACTTTGAAATTTTTCGGTCAAATGGCTTTGCGCTCCGCGCGGGCCAGAGGTA
>ULQZ01050010.1_pt1 | contig 18042 bp, 19 predicted proteins | sample 1955011 | NCBI WGS metagenome assembly ULQZ01 (sample SAMEA4835670, study PRJEB28245) | human gut metagenome | biome: gut microbiome; material: fecal sample | place: Denmark | collected 2008 | reverse complement strand
TTTTACGGCAGCAGCGGCACTTTCTATGCCGCCGACAGCATCATGGTCAGTAAGTGCAAATGCAGTGAGACCTTTTTCAACTGCTTTTTTAACAAGTTCTTCAGGTGAAAATGTTCCGTCGGAGAAAGTTGAATGTGTATGTAAATCTACGGTTCCGTTTGTATTGTTCATTTATAACCTCTTTTCTGCATACATTTTAATAATAAAGTTATGTTGCTGTTATTTTTTCTTTTTATGAATCTTAACATAAAATTGTGACAAAATGAATAGATATTGAAAAAAAGGGGTTTTATCAAAGTGGAAAAAGTGATTAAAAATATTGTTATTATTCTTTTGACACAAATTATTCTTACGACAGTGATATTATTTGTGTCATCGGGAATAATATGGAAGTATGCTTATGATGAAAAAGCGATAAGTGCAGTTGTGACAGGGACATATATTGTCGTAAATATTCTGGGTGGAATAATAGCGGGAAAGTTGTTTAAGAAAAATAAATTCTTGTGGGGACTTGCGGCAGGAGTTATATATTTTTCGGTATTGCTGTTATTTGGAATCGTTATATTTAAAACAGGAACCCCAGGGATAAATGTTATCGGAAATGCTCTTATATGTGCTGTATCGGGAATGACAGGAGGGATGTTTGGGGCAGGTACTCACAAACAGACATGATAAGCAAAACTTAATAGAAATGTAATCACATATTATGAAAAGTGTGTTATTATGAATTACGAAATATATGAGTGGAGGCAGGGAACTTTATGAAACAAAATGATGAAATGAGAAGAGGAAGTTACAGGGACAGGGAGATGAGGAGCAGAAGACGCAGGGAGCGTGAACTCAGAAAAACAAAAATGATACTTATAAATGCTGCTATTGCGCTTGTTGTTATTCTTATTGTGTTTGTTGTTGCCATTATAAAATTAAATGGAAAAAATAATTCAGGTATAAAAAATTATTCGGATAAAAATGTAAGTCAAAAGAGCAGTGAAAAAAATAAAGGAAAAAAGGACACAGCCAAAAAAAGTAAGCCTACCGCTGCACCGACTGCCACGGTGAAAGAAGATAATTCCATGGGAAGCGGCAGCAAGAAATGGATAAGAAAAAATCTTGATAAGAATAAACCTATGATTGCCTTGACTTTTGATGACGGACCTTATACTCCTGTTACAAGCAAAATATTAAGAGTTTTGAAAAAATATGATTCGAGAGCAACATTTTTTGTTGTCGGAAACAGAGTTAATGCTTACAGTAAAGTTCTAAAGGCATCGTACAATATGGGAAATCAGATAGCGAGTCACACTTTTGACCATGAGGATTTAAGTAAAATGACAAAGAAACAGTTATCTGCAGAGATGACGAAAACAAATAATGCGCTGCAGTCGGTTATAGGATGTCATGCTACACTTGTAAGACCGCCTTATGGAAATATAAGCGATGTGATGCGCAAAAACATTAAAATCCCGATGATGTATTGGAGTATTGATACTGATGACTGGAAGTGGAGAAATGCAGCGAAGGTTTTGGCTGAGTGTAAAAATGTAAAAGACGGTGATATAATTCTGATGCATGATTTGTATCCGAGCACAGCAGAAGCGGTGAAAAAATTGGTACCACGGCTTAAAAAGAAAGGTTATGAACTTGTCACGGTAGATGAAATGTTTTATTACAAGGGCATAAAAGCTGAAGCAGGAAAGGTATATGCTAGCGGCAGACAATAGCAAAGATATTGTCAGGTTAAAAAGTTTTAAGAAAAAGTAAAAAAATTTGCATTCATGTTGTTCTCTATGTTATAATGCAATTTAGCGTGGCTTATTGTACGGTAAACCGCGAAATCATGTTATAAGTATTAAGTTAAAGGAGAAAAAACAGCATGAAGGACAAGAAAAAAGGATTATTGCATTTACTCATAATAATAGCAGTAATCGGACTCTGTGCTTATACAACATTAGTTGGTATCACTAGTGCACATAAGGGCAGTGCCAAAAACATTAAACTTGGTTTGGACTTAGCTGGTGGTGTAAGTATTACTTATGAGGCGACTAAGGGCAATCCAACAGCAACAGAGATGAAAGATACCATTCAGATGATGCAGCAGCGTGCTGAAGTTTACAGTACAGAATCTTCGGTAGTACAGGTTGGAGATGACCGTATCGAAATCGATATACCTGGTGTTGAGAATGCTGATGACGTTCTTAAATCACTCGGTAAAGAGGGTTCACTCGATTTTGTAGCAGAAGATGACATGTCATTTGATAAAAACAACAATCCTAAGTATACAAAGACAGTATGTACAGGAAAGCATATTAAAAAGGCAGAAGCCGGTACACAGCAGGATGAGGTTACAAAAAACAAGGAATATGTTGTACAGCTTACATTCAATGCTAAGGGTACAAAGTTATTTGCAAATGCAACAGCAGAAGCATATCCTTCTAAAAAGAAAATCTATATCGTATATGACGGAAAAGTTCTTTCAGCACCAAATGTTCAGGCTGAGATTACAGATGGAAAAGCCGTTATCTCAGGAAGTTTTGATACTTATGAATCAGCAGAAGAACTTGCGTCAATGATTCGTATAGGTGCACTTCCGGTAGAACTTAAAGAAATTCAGTCACAGGTAGTTGGGGCACAGCTTGGTCAGGATGCTATTCAGACAAGTTTACTCGCAGGTGCGATAGGATTTGCACTTGTAGTTATATTTATGCTTATATTCTATAGACTTCCTGGAGTTGCAGCATCTATAGCACTTGTATTCTATCTTGGGTTAATGCTTGTAGCACTCAATGGATTGAATATAACACTGACACTTCCGGGTGTGGCAGGTATTATATTGAACATAGGTATGGCGGTAGATGCCAATGTTATTATATTTACCCGTATTAAGGAAGAACTTGCGAAAGGCAAGTCGGTTCAGACAAGTATTAAACTTGGTTTTGAGAAAGCACTTTCTGCCATCATTGATGGTAACGTGACAACTCTTATCGCAGCATTTGTACTTTATATAAAAGGTTCAGGAACAATCAGAGGTTTTGCAACAACACTTGCACTTGGTATTATCCTTTCAATGTTCACGGCCCTTTATGTTACAAAGTATATCCTTAAAGCTATGTATTCTCTCGGTGTTGACGATGTCAAATACTTTGGTGTTGAGAAACCGAGAAGACAGATTAAATTTGTACAGAACAGAGTTAAATTCTTTGTTATCTCAGGGGTGCTTATCCTCGCTTGTGTAGTTTGCCTTATTGTTAATAAAGCTGCTTCAGGAAACATTCTTAATTATGGACTTGACTTCCTTGGTGGAACAACATATGATATTCCATTTGGAAAAGATACAAAAATTGATGCAAGTCTTAAGAAAGAAGTTGAATCTATTTTTGCGAAGAACAGCAGCTCAAGTGATATTGTTATCTCTGAGGTTGCAGGTTCAAATGAACTTAATGTCAAGACAGTTGAACTTACTGAGACACAGAGAGCAAATGTTACCGATGAACTTGCAAAGAAATACAATATAAAAGAAAGCAACATTCAGATACAGAGTATCAGTGCTTCAGTATCAGGAGAGATGAAACGTGATGCCGTACTTGCTGTAATTATAGCTGCAATCTGTATGCTTATCTATATTTGGTTCAGATTTAAAGATGTTGTATTTGCGGGAAGTGCTGTGCTTGCATTGCTTCATGATGTAATTGTAGTTCTTTTGGTATATGCTGCAGCAAGAATTTCAGTAGGTAACACATTCATTGCTTGTATGCTTACAATAGTAGGTTATTCAATAAATGCAACAATCGTAATATTCGACCGTATCCGTGAGAATATGGGCGGACGTTCATCAATTAGTGAAGAAAGAATGACAGAAATTGTAAATGACAGTATAACTCAGACATTGACAAGAAGTATAAATACATCACTTACAACATTCTTCATGGTATTCATGCTTGCAATTCTTGGAGTAGAATCAGTAAGAGAATTTGCTATACCACTTCTTGCAGGTATCATATGTGGTGCATATTCATCAGTATGTATAACAGGTACACTTTGGTATACAATCAAAAAAGCAACACATAATAAAACAGGAAAAGCAGTCAAAAAGACTAAATAAGTTTTTAGAATTTATTGTTAAAAAAACAGCAGGATGTCTAAAAAAGACATTCTGCTGTTTTTTTAACTGCGTTTACAGACAAATGAGACCCATTCACCCAGGGTATTTCGTTCAATAATCTCAAAATTGTTTTTAAGAAGTGCATTTTCAACCAGGTCTGCTTTATCAGCAAGTATTCCCGATGAGATAAAAAGCCCTCCCGGTTTTATGAAGTCAGCAATACAGTCAGAAAGAGGAATGATAACATCGGCAAGTATATTTGCAACTGCAATGTCAACGGGGTCTTTCAATTCACTACGCACATTCTCAGTATCTTCAAGTATATTTAAATGAGCTGCTTTTATGCGGTTTTCACCTATATTATTTAATTTTGCATTTTCAACAGCGGCCTCGACAGCATATGGGTCTATATCAAGACAGAAAGCAGATTTTGCCCCACATAACAGTGAGCAGATTGCAAGTATTCCACTGCCGCATCCTGCATCAAGGAGTGTTGTTTCGGGATTGATATATTTTCTGAGAGATAAAAGGCAAAGTTTTGTTGTTTCATGCGTACCTGTTCCGAAAGCGGAACCAGGGTCTATCTGCATGATTATGTCGTTTTCAGAAGCATCCTCAGGGATTTCCTCCCATGTAGGTTTTATGATAATATCATCGGCAACCCTGAATGCCTTAAAATTATCTTTCCACTTGTCTTTCCACTGACTGTCATCTTCAATGGAATAATTTATCTGTGGCATTTTTATATGTGTAAATTTTTTAATTTTTTTGATTTTCTTTTTTAATCTTTTTATGAGAACTTCGGGTTCTAAAACTTCTTTATTTTCATCTGTCAGATTTTCATCTCTTATGGAAGAACCGGTACTGAAAAAATCAGGTTTTTCTTCGCCGGGAACTTCTGTATAAAAAGTGAGAATGGAACTTCCGTCATCAACGCCCATGTCCGCAGGAATGTCGGTATACATCTGCTTTTCCTCTTTTTCGGTAAGAGGAACATGGTCTGTTATCTCATATCCATCTATACCCATAGAACATAGAATGTTTCCTATTATGGGAGCATCATGTGTATTTGTATGTAATTCATATTTGAGCCAGTTCATAAGTGAAATCCTTTCGTGTTTTTTGATAATATTATAATACTATCATAGATATTTTGAAATGTCTCCTAAAAATGATAATTGTATATGTTTGGACGGTTTAGTATAATAAATATGTGAAAGAATATTTAAAACAGCAGGAGATTTCCGATGAAACAGTGGATGTATAAAAAATGTAATGCCGATACTGCGGCTATTGCAAAAAGATATAATATTTCAGGAGTATTTGCCAGAGTCCTCGTAAACAGGGGGCTTTATACATGGAAAGATATGGATGCATATTTATTTCCGGACATGGAAAAAATGTATAAACCCGGACTTATGAAAGATGTTACAAAAGCGGCAGAGATTTTGATGGATGCGATAAAAAATAATGTGAAGATAAGGGTTATAGGGGACTATGATGTTGACGGAGTTATGTCATCTTATATTTTATACAGAGGGATTGTGATGCTTGGGGGAGAAGTCTCATGCCGTATTCCGCACAGAGTAAAAGATGGATATGGTATTCGTGATTATATGGTTGATGAGGCAAAAGAGGACGGAATTGGTCTTATCATTACATGTGATAATGGAATATCGGCGGTGAGTGCTGCAAGCAGGGCAAAGGAACTGGGGATTACATATATTCTGACAGACCATCATGAAGTTCCTGACAATGACGGAACGGAGATAATTCCGGACGCCGACGCAGTTGTAAATCCAAAACAGAAAGCTTGTGAATATCCGTATAATATGCTTTGTGGTGCTGGTGTTGTTTATAAACTTATGAGTTATATTTTTGAGAAAAAAAATGATAAGTCATATATAAACGAACTTCTTCCTTTTGCGGCAATTGCGACGGTATGCGATGTTGTTCCGCTTGCCGATGAAAATCGTATTATTGTAAGCAACGGTTTAAAAATATTGAATGACACACCACATCTGAAAAATTTGGGGATGCGGAAAATGTTGGAAATCCTTGAATTATCAGAGCATGTCAGGTCAGGCGATTTGGGATTTCGGATAGGACCGTGCATAAATGCAGCGGGCAGACTTGATGATGCCGCATTGGGATTAAAGATGCTCACAACGACAGATGAAAGAGAAGTTGTAAAACTTGTAAATGAACTTATAACACTCAATGAGGAAAGAAAGGAACTTACTGCACAGGCTACAAATAATGCGATAGCTCAGATTGAGGAAATGAAAGCTCTTGAAAAACCGGTGCTTGTAATATACCTGAAAGATTGTCATGAGAGTGTTGCGGGGATAGTTGCAGGGCGGATAAGAGAGAAATATTACAGACCGGCATATGTGCTTACTGACGGAGAAAAAGGACTTAAAGGCTCAGGACGTTCAATCCCCGGGTATCATATGCAGCAGGCTTTGCAGAATTGTCAGGAACTTTTGACGGAATTTGGAGGTCATGCATTGGCGGCGGGATTTTCGCTGCCAAAAGAAAATCTTGATAAATTTAGGGATGCTTTAAATGAGCAATGTAATCTTACTGACGAGGAACTTGTTGAGAAAATAAGTTTTGATATGGAACTTGAATTATTGGAAGCAACAAAAAATCTTGTAGAACAATTACATTATATGGAACCTTTTGGAGAGTCAAACGACAGTGCCATATTTGCAAGAGGAAAACTTAAAATAAAATCAATGTATCTGTGTGGAAAGGAAAATCAGATAGCAAAACTAAAACTTGAAGACGAGGGTCTGCTTTATGAAGCGGTAGATTTTCATGCAGATAACTGTCTTTCACGTGTGATAGAAGAAAAATACGGCAAAGATGAGTGGGAGCAGATGAAACAGGGAAAATACGGGCAGCAGATAAGTATATTGTATCAGCCGGAGATAAATAACTGGAGTGGAAATGTTCAGATGAAAATAATTGATTGTATGTAAAATAGATTTTGTTTTCATTATCTGCTGTTTACTTATTGCTGTTTTAGCTAGATAATGATATTATAATGCAAGTGGGCAAAATAGCTTTTGACTACAACATCTTATTATATATATAATAATTACAGGGGGGTAAGTATGTCAGATTTATCAGCATTATCGTCTATTTCAGGACTTAGCGGTTTAAGTGAGAGAGATTCATATTATCAGTATCTTATAAATAACAATTCGACAAGTACGATGTTAAACGCATTGTCAGGTGATTCAAGTGACAGTGACAGTAGCGGATTATCGGGGATTTCAAATCTTTTGAGTCAGGCATCAGGACTTACAGGTACATCATCGCTTACGGGATTATCGTCATTAGTTGGAAATTCATCAACAGACAGTGATGGTTCGTCGCTTAGTGCACTTACAAGTTTTTCTCAGATATTAAAGACATATCTTTCTTCTGAACAGACAGAAGCGGCAAATATGGCTGAAAATATGTCAAATGCACTTGAAGAGGCTGACACCAACGGTGAAGATAAAGCTTCTGTTACATATAAAACAGTTTATGAACTTTATAATTACTTTACTGAAAAGGCAAAAGCAGAAGGAACATCAAATATTGCATCGGCATCGGGAACAACAGCAAGTACGTCAAGTACTTCCGGTACACAGGGAAGCACCTTACAGCAGGCGGCTGAAGCTGTAGGCGGAGAATTTGATTTTGACTCATTTGAGAGTGATGTTGACAGTATGCTGGAAGCTTCAATGCAGTCAACCGGAGTAAATATGTAGAATAAAAATAATAAAATAAAAACGGTTTGAAACTATAATCAGATAGTTTTAAACCGTTTTTTATGTATCATGTGTAAATGACATATAAATATAAAAATTATCATGTATATTTATATGTCATAATTAGCTTTAGAATTTGAAAAATTATATTTTCATATTCATAAAATCAATATGTAATTTTATCTTAAAAAGAATACTTCCTAAAAATCTTGATAAGATGTATATGATAAGTATAAGACTGGGAACAATATTTTTTGGGTAACTGAAAATACCGGATTTGTCCAAAGTAAATTGCCAAATTAAGAGTAGAATCATTATAAGTATAAAATTATAAGATTCACAGCGGTATTTTGTATATGTAAATTTATATTTTTTGGCTGTTGGATAAAGAGTGAAATCTTTGATATTGTTGTCATCATTTTTACTGTCAGCAGAATTGTCATATATGGCGAATTTTAATGCTGCAGGAAAAACAATGCCTGCAAGAAGTATATATCCGGGTATTACGTTCATTGGATACAGAGTTAATACCAAAAGTAAAAATACAATATATTTGGATGTCAGGATACCGAGATACCTGCTTATAATATGTAGTTCATGGTTGTTGCTTTTGTTGTCTGACATGTGACCGCTCCTTATTCTGATAAAAATATATATAAAGAATATAAACAGTATAGCAAATTTAGTCAAAAATGACAAAAATATTACAATTCGTTTTAAAATTGAAAAGGGACTTTTAAATTGCAGGAAAATAGTATATAATAAATTGGAATATGTAGAAATATGAAGAAAAATAAAAATATTAAAGTTATAAATGTATCGAAAGGAGAAACAGAGATGGTAGGTAGCGATATCGGAATAGATCTTGGTACAGCAAATGTACTTGTTTATATAAAAGGAAAAGGCGTTGTTTTAAGGGAGCCTTCAGTAGTAGCTTTTGACAGAGATACAAACAAAATTAAGGCTATAGGTGAGGATGCAAGACTTATGCTTGGCCGTACACCCGGAAATATCGTAGCAGTCCGTCCGCTTCGTCAGGGTGTTATTTCAGATTATACTGTTACAGAGAAAATGCTTAGATATTTTATTCAGAAGTCATGCGGAAAGAGCCGTTTCAGAAAACCTCGTATCAGTGTATGTGTACCTAGCGGTGTTACGGAAGTTGAGAAGAAAGCAGTTGAGGATGCTACCTACGAAGCTGGTGCAAGAGAAGTTGCCATCATCGAAGAACCTATAGCTGCTGCAATCGGTGCAGGAATAGATATTTCAAAACCATGTGGAAACATGATAGTAGATATAGGCGGTGGTACAGCCGATATAGCTGTTATTTCTCTTGGAGGAACAGTTGTAAGTACCTCTATCAAAATTGCCGGTGACAATTTTGATGATGCCATTGTAAGATACATGAGAAAAACTCACAATCTTCTTATCGGTGAGAGAACAGCAGAAGAGATAAAAATAAAGATTGGTTCAGCATATCAGCGTCCTGAAGTTGTAACTATGGATGTAAGAGGAAGAAATCTTGTTACAGGACTTCCAAAGACTATTACAGTTACATCTGATGAGACACTTGAAGCACTCAAAGAGATTACATCACAGATAGTTGAAGCGGTTCACAGTGTTCTTGAAAAGACTCCGCCTGAACTTGCAGCCGATGTCTCAGACAGAGGTATTGTTCTTACAGGTGGCGGAAGTTTGTTATACGGTCTCGAAGAACTTATAGAAGAAAAGACAGGCATCACAACAATGACAGCAGAAGAACCAATGACAGCAGTTGCCATCGGTACAGGAAAGTTTGTTGAATTTTTGAGCGGAAAACGTGATGACGACTAAATATATATATTGATTTTGACGATATATATTTATATTAGGAAAATAAATGTATTTTTTGTTCCTTTAGAAAGGGGATAGTAGATGGTTAGAGGATTATATACTGCCTACACGGGTATGGTAAATGAACAAAAGAGACTTGACATTATATCGAACAATCTTGCAAACTCTGCGACAGTAGGATACAAAGAAGAAAATGTTACCAGCAGGTCATTCAAAGACTTGATGATGACAAAGATAAAAGATGGTTCAGAGGCTTATCTTGACAGGGAGATAGGAGTATCAAATCCCGGTGTAAAAATCGGCGAAACATATATGAACTGGGATCAGGGTTCACTTCGTGAAACTGACAACACATACGATATGGCTATTCAGGGAGATGGATTTTTTGCAATAAAGGTTGTTGATGCGAATGGAGATTCAACAATCAAATATACAAGGAACGGTCAGTTTTCAATTACAAGCGATGGTTATATAGTTGATGTTGACGGAAACAAACTTCAGGGTGCCAACGGTGATGTTCAGGTTCCCGTGGATGCCACAGATATTGCCATAAAACTCAACGGGGCAATATATGCGGATGGAGTACAGGTAGATACCATTACCCTTACGGACTTTGACGATTACAATTATCTTGAATTATATGGAGACAATATGTATACGGCAGTTGATGGAGCTACGACGAAGAGTTCTGCAGCGACTATCCTTCAGGGATTTACAGAGCAGTCAAATGTAAATGTTATTGACGAGATGGTTTCCATGATTACAATTACGCGTGCATATGAAGCAGGCCAGAAGATGATTAAGACACAGGATGATTTACTTACTCAGGCGGTTTCAAGCGTAGGTAAGGTATAATTTAAACTATAGGATTGTTGGTTTATGTATAAGTTTATTATACATATGACAGAGATGGTTTTCTGTACAGAGAATAGTCTATACAGTGACGGAAATGGAGAGTCAATATGATGAGATCACTTTGGACTGCTGCATCGGGTATGAAAGCCCAGCAGACAAGTCTTGATACAATATCAAACAACTTATCAAATATAAATACTACAGGTTACAAGAGAGAGACAACAGAGTTTCGTTCTCTTTTGTACCAGTCAATACAGAAAGAGACTACTGATACAAACGGTCAGCAGAAACCGATAGGTGCACAGGTTGGTCTTGGTGTAAAAGTTGCAGCAATCGGAACATCTTTTAAACAGGGAAATATGTTACATACAGAAGGTCAGTTTGACTTCGCTATTGAAGGCAATGGATTCTTTATGATAGAGCAGCCTGACGGAAGTATATCATATACACGAAACGGAAACTTCCAGCTTGCAGTAAATGCAGCAGGTGGTCTTTCACTTTGTACATCAGACGGAAATGCTGTATTGGATTCGACAGGAAATCCTATCACTTTCGATGCAAACATAAACACAAATAAACTTGTTTTTGACAACTATGGAAACATAAAATATACAGATGCAGCAGGAAATGCACAGAATCTTGGAATTTCTATCGGAATTGCACAGTATAACAATCCGGCAGGACTTGAAAAAATCGGAGAAAGCTATTATAAAGAATCAGCAGCTTCAGGTACTCCAAGAATAGAAGGACAGGATGCAAACCTCCAGAGAAGTATTGTTAAGAATGGTTATCTCGAGAGTTCAAGTGTACAGGCTGTAGACGAGATGGTAGACATGATTGTTACACAGAGAGCATATGAAATGAACTCAAAAGCAATCACAGCATCGGATGAGATGCTTCAGCAGGCAAACAATTTGAGGTCATAGTCAGGAGGTAGAGTATGAGTTCTGTTTTAGATATTTCATCAATGTACAATTCATATTCATCAAAGCTTAGTTCTACATCAGCTGATTCTTTGGAAAGTGCATTGAAGAGTACAAATTCTTCATCAGATGATGAAAAGCTTATGGAAGTATGCAAAGATTTTGAGTCATATTTTGTTCAGAAAATTATTGAAGAGTCTAAGAAAACACTTGATAATGAGGATGAGCAGGGAGAATATATGCAGTATTTCTCTGACACATTAAATCAGGAGTATGCTGATATTGTCACAGATAACGGAGGCATAGGTTTGGCACAGCAGTTATATGATTCATTAAAAGGTACATACAATATAAAATAAAAGCATAGAGATTCGTGGAAGAGCCAAAAGATTCGTGAGCAAATTTTAAAATGAGCCGCTGCACATTTTGTGTGGCGGCTTTATTACTTTTTGAAATGAGGAATATCATATATGAAACAGGTAGAGGGATATGTAGAGAGAATTACATATAGAAATGAAGAAAATGGTTATAGTGTTATTTATCTTTCAAATCCGGAACCGAAAGATGATGAGGATGACGAGGTATGCTGTGTGGGATATTTTTCTTTTGTATCAGAGGGAGAGTATCTCGTAATAAACGGCAGGGAGACAGTACACAAAAGTTATGGACCTCAAATTCAAGTTGAAAGTTATGAGACGAAACGACCAAACAGTTCAATTGCAATAGAAAAATATCTTGGCTCAGGAGCTATCAAGGGAATAGGTGCAGCACTGGCAGCGAGGATTGTAAGAAGATTTGGTGAGAAAACATTTGACATAATTGAAAAAGAGCCGGAGAGACTTGCCGAGATAAAGGGCATCAGCATGAAGATGGCCATGAGCATTGCCGAGCAGTTTAATGATAAAAGGCAGATGCGCCAGTCTGTAATATATCTTCAGGAATATGGAATATCTGTAAATATGGCTGTAAAGATTTACAAATATTACGGAGAAAAAATTTATGAGATTATGGAGAAAAATCCATATAAGCTTGCAGAAGATATAACAGGAATTGGTTTTAAAATTGCTGATGCGATAGCATTAAAAGCGGGATTTTATCAGGACAGCGAGTATAGAATAAAAGCGGGAATACTATATGTTCTGCAGCAATCGGGTTCAAACGGTCATTGTTATCTTCCAGAGAATGAACTTGTTGAAGAGACTGCATATCTGCTTGGCATAGAGAAAGAAAATGTTGAAAAAGAGTTAGACAATCTTACATTAAACAAAGAGCTTGTCATAGAAGAATATGACGGAGAGAGAATGCTTTATCAGAGCAATCTCTATTATATGGAAATGAATTGTGCCAGAATGCTGCATGATTTAAATATTCCGTATAAGATAAAACCGGCTGTACTCGAAAAAAAGATAGCTGCAATAGAGAAAAAAGATAATATAGAACTTGATAAATTACAGAAGGATGCTGTTTTTCAAGCTGTGCAGAATGGTATTATGATAATTACCGGCGGACCCGGAACAGGTAAGACAACAACTATAAATACTATTATTCAAATTATGGAGAGTGAAGGATTCGATATACTTCTCGCTGCGCCTACGGGCAGAGCAGCAAAGAGAATGTCGGAAACTTCCGGAATGGAAGCACAGACAATACACAGAATGCTGGAGATAGACGGAGGTTCACTGGATGATGACAAAAGCGGAATGCATTTTCAACGTAATGAAACAAAGCCTCTTGAAGCCGATGTAATAATAGTAGACGAGTTTTCCATGGTGGACATTTATATGTTATATGCACTCTTAAAAGCTATTGTACCGGGTACGAGACTTATTATGGTTGGTGATGTGAACCAGCTTCCGTCGGTAGGCCCCGGAAATGTCCTTAAGGATATGATAAAATCAGAGTTTTGCAATGTAGTAAAACTGAGCAGGATATTCAGACAGGCAGCGGAGAGCCAGATTGTAACAAATGCACATAAGATAAATGCCGGAGAGCAGATAAAACTCGACAATAAAAATATGGATTTCTTTCATTTGGAGAGAAATAACAGCCGGGATGTTATAAATGTAACGATTCAACTTATAATGAAAAATCTGCCGCCATATGTCGATGCAACAAGTTATGATATTCAGGTACTCACACCGATGAGGAAAGGGGAACTGGGAGTAGAAAATTTAAATAAGGTATTACAGGCATACATGAATCCTAAAATGCAGGGAAAAAATGAACATGAATTTCACGGTGTTATTTTCAGGGAGAATGACAAGGTCATGCAGATAAAAAATAATTATCAGATAAAATGGCAGAAAAAGAACAGATTTGATGATGTTGTTGACGAGGGAACAGGAGTGTTTAACGGTGATACCGGAATAATAAAACAGATAATAGAAGCGGCAGAAGTAGTTTATGTTGAGTATGAGGAAGGAAAAATCGTCGAGTATGGTTTCAGTGATATGGACGAGATGGAATTAGCTTATGCCATAACAATACATAAATCGCAGGGAAGTGAGTATCCGGCGGTAATTCTTCCGATTATATCGGGTCCAAGGATGCTCTTAAACAGAAACCTGCTGTACACGGCAGTAACAAGGGCAAAAAAATGTGTTACTATAGTCGGCAGTGCCGACACGATAAGAAAGATGATACAAAATGTAAATGAGCAGAAAAGGTATTCAACGCTCTGCAGACGCATAATAGAAATGGAGGAGTATAAATAGTTACAAATAATACATTTAAGAATATTGCAAAGAGCATGCTTGATATATTTTATCCGCACAGGTGCCCTATATGCGATGATGTATTGCCTGTAGGAATTGATTGCACAGCATGCGTAAAATGTGAGAGAATAGTACAAAAGGCAGTCAGACCGTACTGCATGAAGTGCGGGAAACCGATAGGTGATGAAAGAAAAGAGTTTTGCACAGATTGTGAAAAGAGAGAACATTTTTATCTACAGGGAAAAGCGGCATTTGTCTATGATAAATATATGCAGAAATCAATAGCCGCTTTTAAATACAGGGGAAGAAGAGAATATGGAAATTACTATGCAGAGCAGATTGTGAAAAAACACAAAAAATGGATAGAGACCATAGGAGCACAGTGTCTTATTCCGGTGCCTATTCATCGCGAGAGATATAGAAAAAGAGGGTATAATCAGGCAAAGATAATTGCGGATGAGATAGGAAATAGAGTGGAGCTGCCTGTTATTGACAACTTTATTGAGAGAAACAAAAATACAGAAGCATTGAAAAATTTGAGTGAAGCCAAGCGGAGAGAATGCTTGAAAGATGCATTTTTTGTATCAGAAACTTCCAAATTGTTGTATCGTGATTTAAGGTGTGTTATACTTGTAGATGATATATATACAACAGGAAGCACTATAAACGAATGTGCTGCTGCGTTAAAAAGGGCAGGTGTGAAAAAAATTTATTTTCTATGTGCCTGCATAGGAAAGGATGATCAAGGAGGGGAATAGAAATGGATGTACGAAATTGTAAAAATTGTGGTAAATTGTTTCAGTTTGTAGGAAAACCAATATGTCCTGCATGCAATAAAAAACTTGAGGATAAATTTTTTGAAGTCAGGGATTATATTTATGAAAATCCTACGGCAAATATGGGAAAGGTATCAGAGGAGATGGATGTGCCGATTCAGCAGATTAAAAAGTGGGTTAGAGAAGAAAGACTTGCATTTTCAAAAGATTCAGGCATAACTATATCATGTGAAAAATGTGGAAAGCCAATTTTGACAGGTCGATTTTGCAAGGAGTGCAAAAACAGTATGCGCGATGACCTTTCAAAAATGTATGGAACTGAGAATAAAGTCGCTAAGCAAAAGAAAACAGGTGATCCAAACGGTAAAATGCGTTTCCTAAAGAATTAGTTTTCCGTCTTTATGAAAGGGGGATTGCATTGACTGATGTGAAGGTTGAAGAAATTTTTGATGATGCATTTGTTAATGTTTCAAAAAAGATAGTTTCATTGAAACTTGACAGAAAGGCAGATAAAAAAGCAGATATAAAATATTTGGAATTTGTACATACTAAAGGAAAGTTTGTATCAACTATAATATGCGGTTTTTCGTCTATGATGTTTGATATTATCATAAAAAATATGAATGGAGGGAAGATGCCTTCAGAGGACGAAAAGATATTGTATATAAATGAATATGTAAATATCGTATGTGGAAGGGCATTATCTGAAATAAATAATCAGATGGGAGTTTCATCGAGACTTACTGTCCCTACATTATCTTTAGATGTTGATAGTATAAGTGTTGAACCCGGAAAAACGGGAAATGAAATTTTATATTATGAGTCAGAGTTTGGACAGATTAAAATATCAATTCATTATACGATCACAGATTAATTTGTTTGTCAAAGGAGGACATAAAATGGATAAAACAACTATAATTGTAGTAGATGATTCACCATTTGCTTCAAAGCAGATAAAAGATTTAGTTGAAGAAAACGGATATGAGGTTATTGGCTATGCCAAAAGTGGTGAAGAAGGAATAAAAATGTATGAGGAGCTTCATCCGGACATAGTTATTCTTGATATTATCATGCCGGGAATTGACGGAATAGAGACAGCAGAAATTCTGGAAAAGAGTGACCCGGATGTAACTATCCTTATGCTTAGTTCATTATGTGATACAGGAACCTTGGAAGAGGTCAGGGCAATAGGTGTTAAATATCTCATACCTAAGCCTTGGGAGGATGATGTTTTACTTGCTACACTCGAGCTTTTAAAAAAGCATAAAGAGGAGAATAAAAAAGAAGATAATAATTAAAAAAATACGATATGGTTTTAAAAACTATTATACATGGAAAGTAAAAGCTTTGAATATCAAAACAAATACCATAAAGATGAAATGAAAAATAAAAGAGTTGTAATTTTTGTTGATTATGCACAAAAATACAGCTCTTTTATTGTGAAAAAACACAACAAAAGTATGGTTGACGAATTGGTGGATTTTAGAATATACTTTTTATTGTTTGATAAAGTTTGATATACAAACTATTTTAGTGAAAATTAGTAGTGCTGTATGTTGGTAAAGGAAAAACAAATGAATAATGTTTTAGGATCTATAAGTGCTAATTTAATAAAATTATTTGATAATATTATGGAGGTCGAAGCGCATACGATAAGAAATGAGTACGGTGACAAGATTTCCATGACGGAAGTTCATACTATTGCGGCGATAGGTGTTGCAGAATTAAAAAGCATGAGCGAACTTGCAGCACAGTTAAGAATTACTGTCGGGACACTGACAGTTGCCATAAACAATCTTGTAAAAAAAGGATTTGTAGAACGTTATAAAACTGAGAGGGATAGGAGAGTTGTCAAGGTAGCCCTGACAAAAGAAGGAAAAAAAATATATTCATCGCATGAGAAGTTTCACAATGATATAGTATTTGCTCTTATAAAAGGATTGAGTGAAAGTGAAATGGATGTTGTAGCGAAAGCCTTGGATAATCTTGACAGTTTTGTTGAAAAGCGTTTTGAGAATGGAGAAATAAAATGATTAAGACGAGAATTATTTCGACAGGTGCAAGTGTGCCTGAACAGGTTATAACAAATGATGATTTGTCAAAAATAGTTGATACAAGTGATGAGTGGATTACACAGAGAACAGGCATAAAGAAGAGACATATATCAGGCGGAGAGAATACTTCGCATTTTGCGATAAATACGGCAAGACAGGTATTAGAGAGGGCTGAAGTTGCGGCTGAGGATGTTGACCTCATCATAGTTGCAAGCGTTACAGCCGACTATGGAACACCGTCACTTGCATGTATGGTACAAAAAGAGATTGGAGCTGTAAATGCAGTTGCATTCGATGTAAATGCTGCGTGCAGCGGTTTTATGTTTGCACTCAGTATAGCAGACAAATACATAAAAACAGGGATGTATGAAAATGCAATAGTTATAGGTGCAGAGACATTATCAAAGATTGTTGACTGGAAGGATAGAGCGACCTGTGTATTGTTTGGAGACGGTTCCGGTGGTGCATATGTAGAGAAATCAGAGGATATGGGTATATTAGAAGAAGAACTCGGTGCAAAAGGAGAACTTTGGAATATATTGACGCAGGGTTATGTCGGATGTTCAAATGCATTCAATGATATTAAACATGAGAAAGATAATCTTTGGTATGTGAATATGGATGGAAGGGCAGTATTTAAATTTGCAACTAAAGCTGTCACGAAGAGTATAGAGAGAGTTATGGACACTGCAGGAGTAAAAGCAGATGAAATAAAGTATGTTGTACCACATCAGGCAAATGCAAGGATTGTTGATATTATTTCTAGAAAACTTGGGATAGCCCATGACAAGTGTTATATGAATATGTCTGAGTACGGAAATACTTCATCTGCGAGTATTCCGATAGTTTTGAATGAACTTAATGAGAAGGGGCTTATAGAAAGAGGGGACAAGCTTCTACTCACAGGTTTTGGCGGTGGAATGACTTGGGGAACCATGCTCATTTCATGGTAAAAGGTTATTAGAAAATTTTATTTTAGGCATTGCGATAAATATTATCCTTCAGGCGGGTCTTTATCATA
>ULQZ01037680.1_pt1 | contig 18129 bp, 9 predicted proteins | sample 1955011 | NCBI WGS metagenome assembly ULQZ01 (sample SAMEA4835670, study PRJEB28245) | human gut metagenome | biome: gut microbiome; material: fecal sample | place: Denmark | collected 2008 | reverse complement strand
GCTCCGGCTTGTGAATGTGTCCCAGTGCCGCATAGGAAAAACCGGTGTGGGCCAGGTTCCCCTTATCCAGCGGGAGATGGGAGGCATCGCCGCCGTGGGCCAGCAGCACATGGATGCGGCCATCGTCCGGTGCTTTGATGCCGTTTAACCGTGCCTCATTGATTTCAGCAGTGTGATAGGAGAAGCCGTGCGCCTCCAGATTTAAGTCCTTAAAGTAGACGGAGCTTAATTCTTCGGACATGAGGAAGGTGACATTGGGACACCAGGTAAAGCTCATCAGCGCAGAATTGGAGCGGATGCGGTCGTGATTTCCGGCAATGATGACCACCCGCACACCGGGAATGGTGGAGAAGAGGTAGTTGACCTCCTTTAAGTCACGAAGAAGCGGCTGGCGGTGAAACAGGTCCCCGGAAATGAAGAGACAGTCCGCGTCCCGCAGCCTGGCCTGCCGCACGACTTCCGCAAAGCTGTCACGGATGGCCTGGGCGCGCTCGCGGCTCCAGGGCCGGTCACTGTCCGGGTTCATGCCCCAGTGGACATCGGCAATGTGAATAAATTTCATAGGGTTCTCCTTAAAATGCAATGCGGGTATGCCGGCAGTTCGTTCTGCACAGTATACCCGCATAGGTTTTTGCGAATCCGGAGCGTGTCAGCGACACGCAGGGATTGGATTATTTGATTTACAGCTCGCAGTTGCCTACAGTTCTCGGGAACGGGATGACGTCGCGGATGTTGCCCATGCCGGTTAAGTACATGACGCAGCGCTCAAAGCCAAGACCGAAGCCGGAGTGGCGCGCGGAACCGTATTTGCGAAGATCCAGATAGAACTGGTAATCTTCCTTCTTTAAGCCCAGCTCGTCCATGCGCGCGGTCAGCTTCTCAAGGTTATCCTCACGCTGGCTGCCGCCGATGATCTCGCCGATGCCTGGTACCAGACAGTCTACTGCGGCAACAGTCTTTCCATCCGGGTTCATCTTCATATAGAAGGCCTTGATCTCCTTCGGGTAGTCGGTCACGAATACCGGCTTCTTGAAGATCTGCTCGGTCAGGAAGCGCTCATGCTCGGTCTGAAGGTCGCAGCCCCAGGATACCTTGTAGTCGAACTGGTCATTATGCTCCTCCAGGATCTTAACAGCCTCGGTGTAGGTCACACGGCCGAACTCGGAATTTACGACGTTGTTCAAACGGTCTAACAGGCCCTTGTCGATGAAATTATTGAAGAATGCCATCTCCTCCGGAGCGTGCTCTAAAACATAACGGATGACATATTTTAACATGCCCTCGGCAACCTCCATGTTGTCGTCCAGATCAGCGAAGGCCATCTCCGGCTCGATCATCCAGAACTCTGCGGCATGGCGGGTGGTGTTGGAATTCTCAGCGCGGAAGGTTGGTCCGAAGGTGTAGATGTTGCGGAATGCCATGGCGTAAGTCTCGCCGTTTAACTGGCCGCTTACGGTTAAGTTGGTCGGCTTCGCAAAGAAATCTTTGGTGAAATCAACAGCACCGTCCTCGGTCTTCGGGATGTTGTTTAAATCCATGGTGGTTACCTGGAACATCTCGCCTGCGCCCTCACAGTCACTTCCGGTAATGAGCGGGGTGTGAACGTATACGAAGTCACGCTCCTGGAAGTACTGGTGGATGGCGTATGCGATCAGGGAACGTACGCGGAATACAGCCTGGAAGGTGTTAGTGCGCGGACGCAGATGGGTGATGGTACGCAGGTACTCCAGGGTGTGGCGCTTTTTCTGCAGCGGGTAGTCCGGAGCGGACGGGCCTTCTACAGCAACCTCAGAAGCCTGGATCTCAAATGGCTGCTTTGCGTCCGGGGTAGCAACCAGGGTACCCTTTACGATGATGGCTGCGCCTACGTTCAATTTGCTGATCTCGGCAAAGTTTGCCATGTTGTCATGATAAACGACCTGAAGGGTCTCAAAATAGGTTCCGTCGCTGACTACGATAAAGCCAAAGGCCTTGGAAGCACGCACGCTGCGCACCCAGCCGCCGATGGAAACCTCTTTATCCAGGTAAGCTTCCCGGTTTTTATACAGTTCTCTTACAGTAACTAAATCCATAATACTTCTCCTTTGATCTGCATTCTTTTCAATCTTTTAACAGATATATCATTATTTGCATACTTAAACAAGATTATACTTCATTTTATAAAGTGATTCAAGAAAAATATCGAAATACGCGTATTTTCGGCTCTGCCCGGGAAGCAGTACGACAAAATCCATAAATTGTGTTACCCAATTCCCAATATACCATATATTGACAAATGTAAAAATTACGCAAAAAGTGTCGGAAAATGTACAAAAAATATTGAAAATAATACAATTATTTGTTCACTTTCTCTGAAATGCGTGGTATAATAGTAGGCACAAGAAAACACTACAGCGAGGTGATAACGTGATTAAAAAGGAAATGATTGCCATGCTTTTGGCAGGGGGACAGGGCAGCCGCCTTGGAGTATTAACGCAAAAAGTCGCAAAACCGGCAGTATCGTTTGGCGGCAAATACAGAATTATCGATTTTCCGCTCAGCAACTGTATCAATTCTGGCGTTGACACAGTTGGCGTTTTAACACAGTATCAGCCATTACGTCTGAACAGTCACATCGGAATTGGCATTCCGTGGGACTTAGACCGTAATGTCGGAGGAGTTACCATTCTTCCGCCGTACGAGCGGAGCAAGGGCAGTGACTGGTATACCGGTACTGCGAACGCCATTTATCAGAACCTGGAGTACATGGAAAGCTACAATCCGGACTACGTTCTGATTCTTTCCGGCGACCACATCTACAAAATGGATTACGAGGTTATGCTGGAATATCACAAAGCAAATAACGCAGATGTCACCATCGCATGTATGCCGGTGCCGATCGAAGAGGCAAGCCGCTTCGGTATCGTGATCACCGATGAGAATAACCGTATCACCGAGTTCGAGGAGAAGCCGGCGCATCCGCGCAGCAACCTGGCTTCCATGGGAATCTACATATTCAGCTGGAAGGCACTGAAGGAAGCCCTCATTGCCATGTCTGAGGAGCCTGGCTGCGATTTCGGTAAACACGTTATTCCATACTGCCATCAGAAGCAGGAGCGCATCTTTGCCTACGAGTACAATGGCTACTGGAAGGATGTCGGAACCCTCGGCTCCTACTGGGAGGCAAACATGGAGCTCATCGATATCATTCCGGAGTTCAACCTCTATGAGGAATACTGGAAGATTTATACCAAGAGCGATATCATCCCGCCGCAGTATGTGGCAGCAGACGCGGTGATTGACCGAAGCATCATCGGTGAGGGAACCGAGGTACACGGAACCATTACCAACTCGGTCATTGGCGCGGGCGTTACCATTGAGCCGGGGGCAGAGGTACACGATTCCATCATCATGCGCGACTGTCATATCAAAGCAGGCGCAAAAGTGAACAAAGCAATCGTGGCAGAGGATACTACGGTGGGCGAGGGCTCCGAGCTTGGTGTGGGCGAGTACGCACCGAGCAAATACGACCCGAAGGTTTACCAGTTCGACCTGGTTACCATTGGGGAGCACAGCGTGATCCCGGACCATGTCAAGATCGGTAAAAATACCGCAATTTCCGGCGTCACCACTCCGGAGGATTACACCGACGGGGCACTGGCAAGCGGAGACTACATTATAAAGGCAGGTGGCGTACGATGAAAGCGATTGGTATTGTATTAGCAGGCGGAAACAGTAAGAGAATGCGGGAATTATCCAACAAGCGCGCGATTTCCGCAATGCCGGTTGCAGGCAGCTACCGCAGCATTGATTTTGCGCTCAGCAACATGAGCAACTCCCATATCCAGAACGTGGCAGTATTTACCCAGTATAACTCCCGTTCCTTAAACGAGCATTTAAGCTCCTCCAAGTGGTGGGATTTCGGAAGAAAACAGGGCGGACTTTATGTATTCACCCCGACGATCACCGCAGAGAACAGCGACTGGTACCGCGGCACCGCAGACGCCCTCTACCAGAACCTTTCCTTTTTAAAGAACAGTCATGAACCATACGTAGTCATTGCTGCCGGCGACGGTATCTACAAGCTGGACTACAACAAGGTTTTGGAATATCACATTGAGAAAAAGGCAGATATCACCGTAGTCTGCAAGGACATGCCAGAGACAGAGGATATCACCCGTTTCGGCCAGGTAAAACTGAACGATGACGGCCGCATCGTCGACTTTGACGAGAAGCCTATGGTATCCACCTCTAGCACCATCTCCTGTGGTATCTATGTGATCCGCAGACGCCAGCTCATCGAACTCATCGAACGCTGCGCCGCAGAAGACCGTGTGGATTTTGTACGCGATATCCTGGTACGTTATAAGAACTTAAAACGTATCTACGCATACAAGCTGGATTCCTACTGGAGCAACATTGCATCTGTAGATTCTTACTACAAGACCAACATGGACTTCTTAAAACCGGAAGTACGCAACTACTTCTTCAAGGAATATCCGGATGTATACTCCAAGGTGGATGATCTTCCACCGGCAAAATACAATCCGGGTGCCCTGGTTAAAAACAGTCTCATCTCCAGCGGTTCCATCATCAACGGAACTGTAGAGAACTCTATTCTGTTTAAGAAAGCATATGTGGGAAACAATTGCGTGATCAAGAATTCTATCATTCTGAACGATGTTTACATCGGTGACAATACCGTCATTGAGAACTGCATCGTAGAGAGCCGCGATACGATCCGTGCCAATACCACCTATATCGGTACGCCGGATGATATCAAGATTGTTATTGAAAAGAATGAGCGCTATACGCTGTAACAGTGTGGAGTATTCGCTTATGACATCATGAAAACACGCAGACGGCTGACCGGGGTGGGCATTTCGTCTGTCTCCGGACTGCCGCATAAGAACGGGGGAGGGGTTTCCACATGCAAATAACAGATGTGAGAGTGAGAAAGATCGAAAAAGAAGGGAAAATGAAAGCAATCGTTTCCATTACCATAGATAACGAGTTTGTTGTTCATGACATCAAGGTCATCGAAGGCGAGAAAGGATTGTTCATTGCCATGCCGAGCCGCAAGGCTGCGGATGGTGAGTACCGTGATATCGCACATCCGATTAATTCGGGAACCCGCGATATGATCCAGTCCGTGATTCTGGAGCGTTACGCGACCGCGGCACTGGAGGACCAGCAGGAAGAGCTGGCATAAACAAATAATGAAAGTCTGAAGATGCCTGGCAGAGAATTGCTGCCGGGCGTTTTTTACATTTTTGGCCTGATTTTATCCCAATTCTGTCGAGGTTTGACCAATTCTGCCGAAGTGCTTGTATCTTGGGCACAAGATTGCTATATTAAGGGCACAAGGGAGGAATTCGTTATGGAAAAGACAACAGTACATGATAATTTGCATACAGAAGTAATGGAAAACGTGATCTATATTCAGATGCTTGGAGGCTTCAGCATGACTTACCATGGGCAGCCGGTTCTGCTGGGCAAGAGCCTCAGCAGTAAAATGCTCCATTTGCTGATGCTTCTCATCTACAGCAGAGGCGAGGGTATCCGCCGGATCCGCCTTCTGGAGCAGCTTTACGGAGACAGTGATACCGAGCAGGCAGCCAATTCCCTGCGGGCCATGATCTTCCGCCTGAGAAAGAGCCTGATTGCCGCCGGATTGCCGGATGGAGAGTATATCTCCACAAAGGGCGGCGTATATATGTGGACAGCGGATCACGTAGATGTGGAGCTGGACGTAGAAGTGTTCCAGAAACAGGTCATGGCAGCATTGGAGGAAAAGGACCCGGTCAAAGCGGTGGAGCTTCTGGAGGAGGCCTGCGGCCTTTACAAGGGCGAGTTCCTGCCGCTGATGATCGCTGATGACTGGGTATCTGCCGCGAACTGGAAGTATCAGGAGCTTTGCTTCAAGGTCTTACGGGAACTCACCAGACTCTTGAAAAAACAGAACCGCTACGAGGAGCTGCTCCCTTATTGCGAGCAGGCCCTCAGCCGCTATCCCTATGAGGAGTGGCAGCTGGTCAAGCTGGAATGCCTGACCGCCATGAAGGATTACCAGACAGCGGTAGAATACTATGAGCAGATCGCCAAGGAATCCCAGCAGGAATATGGCATCCGCATGTCAGAGGAGATGATGGAGCATTACCGGGCCATCCGCAACATGATCCAGTACGAGATGAATAACATCGAGGAGATCCAGCAGCACTTAAAACCGGATCCCAACGTGTTTGGCGCGACCCGCTGTGATTACCTGACCTTCATCGACATTTACCGTTACATTGTCTGGGTGCTGGGACGTGAAGATACCAGAGCGCATCTGGTACTCTTTACCCTTATTGACCGGGAAGGCGAGCCGCTGGAATCCTCTGAACAGCTGGAGGAGGTACGGCAGAGACTGGAGCGCGCGATCATCCGTTCCGTGCGCCGCTCAGACCTGTATACCCGCTACGGCAAGAACCAGTTCCTGGTACTGGTAACCAGCACAGACCAGAAGGGATGCCACATCGCGGCAGACCGCGTGTGCAAGAATTTCCGGGCAGCAAACCGGAGAAAGAAGATTGATGTCTATTATGCCTGCAGACCGGCTCTGGCTGTTGCCGGAGACAGCCTGAAAAAGAACATGGGAAAGAATGTCAAGGAGCTGGAAATCTCCGAAGAACCGGTAACAGAAAATACCGGAGAACATGTTCCGGAAAGCGAGAATTAAGAAAACGTTAAGAAGGGCAGAGACGGGCATAAAATGTGGAAGAAATGAGAAAAAAATCCAGAGAAAATGCGGAAAGTAACAGCTGACGTAACGCCCCAAAGCGTATATTGAACATGACAATGAAACCATTGTCTGGAAAACGTTCTTATTCACGTTCAGATAGCCAAAATAAAGGGAAAAGGAGAGAGAAGTATGAAAGGACTCGAAGCGAAAACACTGGGCCTGAAAAAAGTCATCAGGCACGAGTATAAACGCATCGTGGCGTTTATGCTGACCGTAGCCATGGTTGTAACCAACTTTGGCACGAACCTGACCGTAGCGTTTGCGGCAGGCGAAGAAACAAGCTCTCTGTTCCTGCTCGACAGCAGTGAACTGGAAGACGCGATCAGCACCGCTCTGGAAAGCGGAGATGTGTTTGATTTTTCTTCATTAGAGCTGAAGGCAAAACAGAAGAGCCTGAAAACTTCCTATGAAAAGTTAATAGGAAGCAAGGCCGGAAAGGTATATCAGCTCGATGTAGATATCGACAGCAGTTATGCGACAGAGCATACAGATCTGCAGGTATTCTACAACGCAGGTACCGACGATGTGGTATTCCTGTTCATCAATGAGAGCGACATGGCAGTAACCTTCCGCGCAAACGTAAGTGGATATGAAACTGCACGTGTCACCGTAAATCCGAACACCACCAACATCGAAGATGCAGAGGGCGTGGAGAACGCGGAAGACTACAGCGGCACCACCATGGTGGACGATGAAAAGAAGCCGCAGGCAGAGGTTGTAAAGCCGGAAGGCGAAACCTCTGAGACTGTTGAGAACGGTTCCGATGAGACTGAGGAAGAAACCAAGGCAGACGTAACCGAGAGCGAGAACGCTTCCGAGAACGGCGAGACCGAGGAAACCACCGGCGCTGAGAATTCTTCTGAGACCGAAGAGACCACTGCAGCAGAAGAGACCGAGGCAGAGGTCGAAGAGACTGCAGAGGAAACCGAAGCAGCTGAGCCTGAGACCGAAGCACCGGCAGCAGAGGAAGAGCTTCAGGCAGAAGAGGGAAGCGCAACCGCATCCATCTCCGCAAAAGAAGTATTCCGCGTAAGCACCAGCGCAGAAGTGGCTGAGGAAACCTTAGCAGACAGCACTGAGGAAGAAACTGAGGCTGAGACCGAGGATAAGGCTGAGGTTCCGGAAAAAGAAACCGAGGCTATTCCGGAGACCACCGAGGCAGAAGAGACTGTTGCTGAGGATAAGACCGAAGAAACCGTAGCAGATGAGTCTAAGGCAGACGAGACCACCGCAGCAGATGAAACCGCAGACGGTGAGACCGTGGCTGACGAGACCAAAGACGGTGAGCTTGTAAACGACGAAACCAAGGCTCCGGCTGAGAATCCGGCAGACGAGAACAGCAGTGAGGCTCCGGCAGATAACAATGGCGGCAGCAGCGAAGCTGACTTTGACGGCGATGAGCAGTTCCTGGAGGACGATTCCATCGAACTGATGGGCGAACTGAGCGGTAAGGCATACAACACCGTAACCATCTGGGGACGCGCAAACGCAAGAGCATATGCAGTGAAGGCAGAAGATCTGGTTGGCGAGGCAGCAGTAGAAGGCCAGTACAACGTAGATTACTCTGTAGACCCGGTAGGCGCAGCAGCAATTAAGGGCGCTCATACCGTAAACGAGGGCGAGACCCTGTACTTCGCAGTAGACCCGCAGGTAGGCTATGAGATCACCGAAGTAACCGCCAACGGCGAGGAACTGGAAGAAGTAGACGCAGCAGGCGTAGCCAGCGCATCCAACCTGGAGAAATACGCACACGTTTACGCAGTAGAAGAAGTAAGCGAAGATCTGGAGATCGTAGCAAGCCTGGAAGAAACTGAGAACGTGGCACATCCGGAATTCAACGCATCCTATGTAAGCAGCGATGGCGTAACCATCAGCCTGCACGCAGAAGAAGGCATCCTTCCGGAAGGCACCGAGCTTGACGTAACCGAAGTAACCGAGGCAATTGGCGACACCATCAAAGAGAAGATGGAAGGCGAGTCCGAGGACGCGGTAGTCAACAAGGTATTAGCATACGACATCAATCTTCTTTATAATGGAGAGAAACTCAGCAACAGCTGGTCCGAGGACGGCTATGTAGACGTAACCTTCACCGGCGCACCGATTCAGGAAATGACTGAGACCTCCGATAAAGTAGAGATCGTAGCCGTAGACGACACCAGCAAGACCCAGCTGACTGCAGAAAAGGCAGAAGCAGTAGAGGCTAGCGAGCTGAAGCTGGAAAGCGTTAGCGAGCAGAGCGTAGAGGGTGAGGCTGTAGAAGAAGTTGGGTTTAAGGCAGAGCACTTTACGATTTATGCAGTGGCAATGATGTCTATGGATCGTGCTAGCACAGATACCGTAAGAGTAGAAGCTGGAAAGATGCTGACTATTACAGGAACAAGAGCATATGAGCATAGGTGGGGTAGTGAAGATATTTCTGTGGCCACTGTATTAGGGGATACAAGTAGTGCAACGCTCAGAGGTATAAAGCGGGGAACGGTATTAATTAGACATGAATACAGGAACTATCTGAGCTGGGAGTGGAATACTGAATATTTTAATGTTGAAGTTACAGCTAGCCAGCCTTCCATTACCGTAACCCCAACAACTGCGAAACTGACCCAGAAAGGCCAGACAACAACTTTAAGTGCTGTTCTTTCAAATATGGACTCCCACAGTATTGTAAGTTGGAGTACTTCTGATGCGAAGGTGGCAACAGTTGAAAATGGTGTTGTAACTGCAGTAGGAAATGGTACTGCAACAATTACTGCAAGTGTTCGGCCAGAAGATGATGAATATCATGCAAATACCTATTCAGCAACTGCAACAATCACGGTCGAGTTCAAAAACAATAATTTATATTATTACGCACTGATTCCGGGCCAGAAGGATGATGGTTCAGTTGCAGCAGACAGTGCATGGTTTGGAATTGGTATTGATGAAATTTCAGGTTTGGCAGATCCATCCTCTTATCGTGGAAATTATGGAACCAAAGAGGGACTTCAGTACAATGTTGAAAAGAATGTGAAAGCATTGTACCCGAAGATCACTTTTAATGGTAAGAACTATACTTATGCAGAAACCGGAAGTGAGAACTCATATAAAGAAGGTTACTATACTTTAGAAGCATATCGTCTTGTTGTGAGCAATGGTGCAAATGCCGGAAATAATGGTTATAATACACCGACTGTGGCTGCAAACAATAATAACCAGTATACACGCAATACTTATCATTTGGATCATGTTATTAAGCTGAATGAAGAAGACTATAAAACTGTAACATTCAATGTCTTATATCCGGGTGAAACGAAATTTGCTTCTTTGACAGACTATGCACAGCGTGTAAAGAAGGGTTATGCTGAGTCTAAATTAGACAAACCGACAGAAGCAGCTCTGCCATCTACAATGACGGATAAGTATGGCATTGATTACAGACTGGAAAAATGGTATACATCTTCTGCATGTACGACGAAGGCAGACTTTAATGGTACAATTATTAAGAATACTGCTTACTATGCGAAATATGTTCCTGTAAACCAGAAATACAGCGTTGAGTATTATTATGATGATGTAAAAGATAGCGCACTGACTAAAGTATTGGGACCCGAGACCATTGGCACTCGCATCAGTACGTATCCACCGGAAAACAAGACTGGGTATACATTAACAACGGATACAATTCGGCAGAATGGACCGTTAAGCATTTCAGCAGATGCATCTAGAAATGTGATTAAAGTATACTACTCCAAACGTAACGTAACGCTTTATTACAGGGTGGCAGGAAATGTAGGTGGAACAGTTAGTCCTGAATCCCAGTATTTACCGGCATTAGCAGAGACCGCAAATGGCTCTACCGCAAGCCCGGCTTCTGGATACAAGTTGACTGGCTGGTACAGTGATGAAGCATGTCAGAATAAGGTTGGCAGTGAAAACTTCTTCAGACCGCAGAAAACTGGAATTTTATGGACAGATGGCCAGACTTGGTATGCAAAGTTTGATAAACGTTCTGACATCGAGTACACAGTTGAATTTTACACAGATAGCGTAATAAATACAAACCATGTGGCAGAAGCAGATGTTACATATCATAATGGTGTATTTGACGCTGCTTTATCAGATTTGAATTTCTCCAAAGAAATTCAGAGCGCATATTTGCCGGATGGTTATCAGGCACTTGGAGAAGTTGACACGTCAAAGAGCCTTACGAGAATTGGCGTAGATTCCAGCAAGAATATCATTCGTGTTGTATTGAAGAAACGTGATAATTTGCGCTACAAAGTGCGCTTCTATAGAGACAATACGGATGAAGAAAATTATGTTGCAGATTCAGAAAAACATTATGGACCGGTAGAATTTGGTACTGCTTTAGGAGAACTGGTTTATAGTAACGTGTCAACTGCAGTTCCGACTGGATACAGTGCAGAAGGCGTACTTGATAGTGAGAACAGTCTTGAGAGAATTCAGACCGATGAAACTTTGAATGTAATCAGACTGGTATTGCATAAGCGCAATGATTTGAGTTACACAGTTAAGTTCTATAAGGATATGGTTGACGCATCTACTTATATCAATAAGGCAGATGTAGTAGGGAATAACGTAACCTTTGGCACACCTCGTCAGGAACTTGGATTTTCTACCAGCATAGCTGCAAAATATCTTCCAGATGGTTATAAGCAGCAGGGAGTGGTTGATGCGTCTAGTATTGACAGCATTGGTGCCGAATCTGACAAGAACATCATCAATGTAGTTCTGAGCAAACGGGATGATCTTAGCTATACGGTGAAGTTCTATAAAGACAGTTATTCTGATTCAAACTATATTAGCGGTGCAGATCAGAATTCTGAAAACAAATTTACATATGGAACAAGACGCTCAGATTTACCGATTAGTACTGTAATTGATTCTGCAAAGTGTCCTCAGGGATATAATGCAGAGGGAACGATTGATTCAGATCATAGTTTTGAAAAACTTGGTGTAGATGGAACTACAGTAGTCGTTATTTTGACAAAGAAATCTGATTTATCCTATGTAGTGAAATTTTACAAGGATGCTGTAGCAGATGAAAACCTTTGCTTTACATCTGCACCATATACCAAGGTAACATATGGCACTCTGTTAGCAGATCTGAAATATGAAGACACTTTGAAGGAGTCAGATGTTCCGTCTGGTTATCAGGCAAAAGGTGTATTAGATGTAGATCATAGTCTTGCATCGATTACAGAGGAACCGGAAAATAATGTAATCAGTTTGGTCTTGCATAAGCGAAATGATCTGGAATATACAGTTCAGTTTTATAAAGATAATGTGAACCCGGATAATCATATTGCTGATGCTGATGTAGTTGGGAAAAATGCAACATACAAAACACCAGTCAGTGAATTGGGAATCAGCACAACAATTGCAAATGGAAAGGCACCGGAAGGTTACCAGGCGACTGGTACAATCGACCCATCCAGTATCACAGAAATTACTGAAGATTCTACGGCGAACATTATTAAAGTGGTATTACCGAGACTCACGAATTTGACCTATAGGGTTAAGTTCTATAAAGACAGTGTTGCGGACGGCAATTACATTGATGGAGCAGATAAGTTATATTCAGATGGTGTAACTTTTGAAACACCAATTGCGGATTTAAGTTATGCAACTGAGATAGAACTTGAAAGTCTCAGACCGGAGGGTTACGTAGTTACAGGTACGGTCGATTTCTCAAAGAGTATTGAGAAAATCGGTGCAAACTCAGAACAAAATATTATTCGAGTTTATTTGACAAAGCGTGCAGATCTGAAATATACAGTCAAATATTATAAAGACAGCGTATCAGATGGAAATCATATTGCTTTGGCAGATAGAGAATATCCGAATGCAGTTTATAATACGCCTCTGAGTGCATTAACAGTTGAAAAGACTCTTGCAAGTGATCTTGTACCGCTTGGCTATCAGGCAACTGGCACGATTGATACAGCACACAGTCTGGATAAAATTGGAATCAATGATAATATTATCTGTGTAGTATTGCCGAGACGAAAAGATATTCCGTATACCATCAATTATTACAAAGATGATATGAAAGCCTCCAATCTGTTGAAGTCAATTCCGGGTACAGGTACTTTAGGAGATACGATTCGATTTACGAATGGTGATTATTGTCCGAGTGGCTATAAAAAAGAAGGCACTGTTTCTGGAACAACCGTGATCACAGAGATAGAAAAAGACAATGTCGTAAACATTGTATACGAACGAATGGACTTCCTGTACAGCGTGACATATCATTATGAAGATGCAAAAGGTAAAAAAATTGATACAGATGATTCGGTGAAGAATGTTTTTGCTAAGTTCGAATCTGTAATTCCATATGACTATACTTCACCGAAGACACATAAGATTGATGGAGTTGACCATAATTTCGTACTGGATAAAGTCGTATTAGGAAATACGTTAGGTGAAGACGGTGGAGCAATAGTTACGATTGATTCAGGACAAAATACGGTTGATGTTTACTATGCATTAGACGAGATTGGTGAGCAGGATCCGGAGAAACCAGATGGAATCCCGGATAAATACCAGGTAGTATTCACCTACGTTGCAGAAGATCATGGTGTTGTTACCGGAACTGTGAAGGAAGTTGTAACCAGATATGAAGGTGACAAGAAATTCAGTACAACTGCTCCGGCTTACCCGAATGCAGCTGTTACAGCAACACCGGATAGCGGTTACAATTTCGTGAACTGGACTTCTGATAATCCAGCAGAAGCTTCTAAGAACATTGTAGCTGTACTGAGCAGAGTGCTTCAGCGCTACAGTGCAACCAATGCAGAGTTCGCAGATGTAGATGAAATCAGGAATGCCGGATTTACCAAGGATACAAAATTTACTGCTCATTTCATCGCAAGTGACGCAACTACTTACAAAGTAGAAGTTTATTACGAGCATGAGGGCAAGTATTCATCTGTTCCGAGTAAGAGCATTCCGGTGACTGGCGTAACCGATACTCAGGCAACTGTAAAGGCAGAGGATTATCTGCCGACCAGCGGCTATGTATTCGATCAGAACGCAGCAAATGTACTGAGCGGTACAATCGCTGGTGACAACAGCCTGGTGCTGAAGGTTTACTACAAACAGGTATTTAAGGTAACTTATGCACCTGGTGATCATGGTTCCTTCAAGTCTCAGACCTACACCGTATCTTACGGAAATCAGACTCCGGGATTCAGCGGTGACAAGACTGCAAATGGCAACTACAGATTCACTGGTTGGGATAAGACCATCGAATCCAAAGTAACTGGTGACATTGTTTACACCGCACAGTGGGCTGCCAACAGTAATGGCGGCGGCAATGGCGGCGGAGGTGGCGGAAGCTCCTCTGGCGGTGGCGGCGGAAGTTCTTCTGGCCCGAGAGACAACGGTTCTACACCGTCCGGCGGCCCGGGAGCAACAACCGTAACCATTGACCCGGATGCAGTTCCGTTAGCAAACCTGCCGAACGAAGATGGAGCAGCTGATCTGCTTGTGATCGACGATGAGGACGTTCCGTTAGCGGCACTTCCGAAGACCGGTCAGAGTGGAGCAAGCGGACTGGTACTCTTCCTGTCCAGCATGATGCTCGCAGCATTCGTGGCAGTCAGCAAGAAACGCGAAGACGATAAGTAATGGAATCGTTTTCAGCCATAAAAAGTACAGAGAAAGCGCCTGGGAGCGAAATGCTCCCGGCGCTTTTTCTGTATTATTCAGACCAAAGTTCAATGGTTTTTAAGAGTTTTTCCTTTGTTGGAGTATCCAATTTGGAAATAGTTTGTTGAAGTTTTCGGTCCAATGCAGTATCTGCGTATTCTGGTTCCAACTCACCAACAAGGGAATCTAGTGAGCGGCCAACCAGACGGGCGTAATAGGTTAGTATCCGAAGTGACATTGCGGTTCGGTTGTTTTCTACATTGCTGATATAGCCGGGAGTGACTCCAAGAGAAACAGCTACCTGATTTTGGGTTAGCCCAGCCTGAATGCGCAGCTTTTTGACCAGGGATCCATAGTTTTCTTCGTTCATCATAAAATAGCGCAGGATACCTCGACCTCTTAGGTCGCGGGAGGAATGCGCCCGTCGTCAGACGGCTCTCCTTTCTATTAAATAATACATTCTCGTTGCAATGAACTTCAGTTTCTTACAACTCAAACTACCTTTGTTTACTTGTTTTCCAGATAACGTCCGTATATCAAAAAATCCACTTTTCCGTCGTCCGAAAACGAAATATTCTTTTCTCTGATAGGATACCTTATCGAATAACCGGTAGCCTTTTACTAGATATGTGGCTTGATTCTGTTTCCGTATTCCACCTTTCAGAATTGTCAATTTGTGAATCTGGCGGTTATGACAACGAACTTTTTTCTGATAGTAATACTCACCGCTTGGAAATGCATCCGGATTTCCGCTGATACACCTTGCGTCAACATAGTGCTCTTTTGGTAAGTTATGCTCAATTCGCGTATGTTTCGTGATATATCCGTATGTGTTATGCACTAAAGCAACAGGTTCGTACTGTTGCTTTAGTGCTTCGTAGAAAGCCCATCGCATAATTCCCATAAATGCAGCATCCTTAAATCGCATACCGCGTTTGACGGTCTTCGGTAGCTGTATGGCACCTTTATGATAACCGGTATGACAGATCTCACAGAGCGTGATCAGATTGTTCGGTGCATTACCACCAGTCTTACGACTTTCAATATGATGTACGTTCAGGATCTTATCCTTGGACTTACCCTTACAGCACTGACATGTATGGTTATCACGGAATAACACATATTCCCTGTTATTCCAGAATCCAAGCTGGTCACCTTGCTGATATTCCGCTCCCTGGATATCCGGATTCTTAATCTTCTGGATATCAAAAGAAGCTGTTTCAACCGTTATCCTGCTTATCGGAAGGATCTTGCAGATGTTTTCTACAACCGTAAGATGTGTTCCGATCTTTTGTCGGATTGAAGGCGCTAACCAGCCATCCTCACGTCTTCGATTATCAAATCTTGCCGGGCGGTACCTGGTTTTCCGGTTACGCCTCCCTCGACGAAGTTCTCGTCTGGAAGATAATAAATCTACGATATCGTTTCTCAGCTCCACATCAGCCTCATATAGCACTCTGGTTTTAGTGGTTGCCGATACTCCGATATGTTTACTTCCGGCATCAATTCCAAGAGAAATTTCTTGTGCCTGATGACCGGTATTATAAGTTAACTGTATTGTAAACGGACACCTTTTGATTACTTTGGCCTGGCCAGACTGTAACATCAGTCGGACCTTACGATGCCTGTCGGTAGGCATCAGTGGTTGTCCGTTTTTATCTAATACGTATACCATAACAGGCACTCCTTTCTTAAATTGGTGTGTCAATGCTTTAAGCCGGCCACACCTGCCGTAATGATACCTTCGCCAATGTTAATGAGAGGTTTCGCTGCATGCGGCACTGTCTCGTCCCATCAAGACTGTTTAACCACACACCGTAGAGCTGCAAGCTAGGTATAATACCTGCAGGTACCTATTCGCATAATCTAATGATTACACATTCTCTCCTAACGTAGTGCTCGAAGCACTTAGGCTAGTCAATCAGGCTTTTGCAAGCCCCCACTTCAAGCCGTCAGGCTAAGTGGTGGGTAATTGACATATGCGCTCCTTTATACAAGATGTAATAAAAGTATACAATAAATATTGCTTGCAAAAAAGATTCTAATACAATATAATATATATTATTAGTATAGTTTGACCGATGAACAACTTAGTTCTGGTATAAAATGCGAGAGAAACAAAAGAGATAGCGGATGTGCATGCAGTTGGCAGAATTGATTGATGTATGCGGCACATTGATGGTGCAATTTATTTGAGGTCGCAATTTGCGACCTCAAATATCAAAATATAGGAGATGTTGATTTGCCGGATAATATAAATGTACCTGTAATAGTTGATAGCATAGAAGAAAAAATTGAGAATCGGATTCATTATATACGTGGTCAGCAGGTTATGACTGATAGCGATTTGGCACTGCTTTATAATGTGGAAACGAAAAGATTGAATGAAAGTGTTAAAAGAAATTCGAAACGTTTTCCGGAAAGTTTTTGTTTTCAATTGGCCGAGGATGAATATGCTGATTTGAGGTCGCAGATTGCGACCTCAAACACAGAAAATGCATCTTTAAAAGGAGGACGCAGGTATTTGCCATATGTCTTTACAGAGCAGGGAATAGCAATGCTGTCAGCAGTCTTAAAGAGTGACGAAGCTATTCAGGTAAGTGTAAAAATTATAAATGCTTTTGTAAAAATGCGACGTTTCCTGACTGAAAATGCTTTGATGTTTGATAAGTTAAACAGTTTGGAGCTTAAGCAATTAGAATATCAAAAGGAGTCTAATGAGAAATTTGAACAGATTTTTACATATATGACTGAACATGAAGAAGTGGGGCAGAAGATATTTTTCGAAGGACAGATATATGATGCATTCAGTCTTCTGGTAGGTCTCGTGGGAAAAGCGGAAAAATCAATAGTCTTAATTGACAATTATGTTGATGTTGGGACTTTGAACATTCTTGCAAAAAAGAAAGATGGTTTAGATGTAACAGTTTATACTGTTAGAAGAACCCGTCTGTCGAGTCAGGATATTTTGAATTTTAATAGCCAGTATCCGACATTAACTGTGAATTATACGGGAGCCTTTCATGACAGGTTTCTTATTATAGATGAAGAAACAGCATACCATATTGGTGCATCAATTAAAGATGCAGGTAAAAAATGTTTTGGAATAAGCCGTATAGAAGATGTGGGAATTATTTCAGATGTACTTCAACGTTTAGAAATAGAAACGGAAGAAGCAAACGATTAACCTACTATAATGAAAGTATCCTACACATGCGGCTATACATTCGATTAGAATGTAGCAAATGTACGGCGGTGGCGGCACTTCCGAAGACCGGTCAGAGCGGAGCAAGCGGACTGGTACTCTTTCTGTCCAGCATGATGCTCGCAGCATTCGTGGCAGTCAGCAAGAAACGCGAAGACGATAAGTAATGGAATCGTTTTCAGCCATAAGTAATACAGAGAAAGCGCCTGGGAGCATTTCTGGTATCCTAAAGTTTGTCGAAGCGTTCTCATTGCAATACATTCCGAATTTTGCTATTCTATATTCATAAAAACCATGTTTACAGAAAGCAGCATAGAAGGGAACGTGAGTTATGAAATCGTCATTATTAAAATTGCCGGTGGGGGTAGACAGCTTCGAGAAAATCCGGAAAGATGAATTTTATTATGTGGATAAAACCACATTGATCGAGCAGCTTCTGGAACAGTGGGGAGAGGTGAATCTGTTTACCAGGCCGCGCCGTTTTGGAAAGACTTTGAATATGAGTATGCTC
>ULQZ01036254.1_pt1 | contig 18399 bp, 14 predicted proteins | sample 1955011 | NCBI WGS metagenome assembly ULQZ01 (sample SAMEA4835670, study PRJEB28245) | human gut metagenome | biome: gut microbiome; material: fecal sample | place: Denmark | collected 2008 | reverse complement strand
GCGCAGGTATCGCGTACCTTCTATGCCCGCGGCCAGACGGGACAGCAGCTCCTGCTGGGCGCCTACGCCGCACTGAACAAGGAGATCGCCGCCGGCTCGGTCAAGAGCTACCCGCGCCACGAGATGCTCGACATCGTCATCGAGGACGGCGAGGCCCGCGGTATCATCGCGCGCAACCTCGTCACGGGTGAGATCGAGCGCCACGGCGCCCACGCCGTCGTGCTGGCCACGGGCGGCTACGGCAACGTCTTCTTCCTCTCGACGAACGCCATGGCCTCGAACGGCTCGGCCGCATTCCAGTGCTACCGCAAGGGTGCCGGCTTCGCCAACCCCTGCTTCACGCAGATCCACCCGACGTGTATCCCCGTACACGGCGACCAGCAGTCGAAGCTGACCCTCATGTCGGAGTCGCTGCGCAACGACGGCCGCATCTGGGTTCCCAAGAAGCTCGAGGACGTGAAGGCGCTGCGCGCCGGCACCAAGAAGCCGTCAGACATCGCCGAGGAGGACCGCGACTACTACCTGGAGCGCCGCTACCCGGCCTTCGGAAACCTCGTGCCGCGTGACGTCGCCTCGCGTGCCGCCAAGGAGCGCTGCGACGCCGGCTACGGCGTGAACGAGACGGGTCTGGCCGTCTTCCTCGACTTCAAGACCGCCATCGAGCGTCTGGGCAAGGACATCATCAAGCAGCGTTACGGCAACCTCTTCGACATGTACGAGGAGATCACCGACGTGAGCCCCTACGAGCAGCCGATGCAGATCTTCCCGGCCGTGCACTACACGATGGGCGGTCTGTGGGTCGACTACAATCTGATGACCACGATCCCGGGGCTGTATGCCATCGGCGAGGCCAACTTCTCGGATCACGGCGCCAACCGTCTGGGTGCCTCGGCCCTGATGCAGGGTCTGGCCGACGGTTACTTCGTCCTGCCCTACACGATCGGCGACTACCTCTCGCACAAGATCCAGGCTCCGAAGGTGAAGACCGACACCAAGGCCTTCGACGAGGCCGAGAAGGGCGTGCGCGAGAAGATCGCAAAGCTCTTCGCCATCAAGGGCAAGCAGTCCGTGGACGACATCCACAAGAAGCTCGGCCACATCATGTGGGAGAACGTCGGCATGGCCCGCACGAAGGAGTCGCTCGAGAAGGCCATCACCGAGATTCAGGCCCTGCGCAAGGAGTTCTGGAAGGACGTGAAGGTCGTCGGCCGCGAAAACGACTTCAACGTCGAGCTCGAAAAGGCGATTCGTCTGGCCGACTTCCTCGAGCTGGGCGAGCTGATGGCCCGCGACGCACTCCACCGCGAGGAGTCGTGCGGCGGCCACTTCCGCACGGAGCACCAGACCGAAGAGGGCGAGGCCAAGCGTGACGACGAAAACTTCGTATATGCCGCCGTCTGGGAGTACAAGGGCATGGACCAGGCTCCCGAGATGACCAAGGAGCCGCTGAACTTCGAGTTCGTACACCCGGCACAGCGCAACTACAAGGATTAAGGTTTTCTGACGTTCAACATTGACAACAAATTTGGAATTATGAATTTCACATTGAAGATATGGCGTCAGAAAGACGCCAAAACCAAGGGTGCTTTCGAGACCTACAAGGTTGAAAACATCTCGGCCGACACCTCGTTCCTCGAGATGCTCGACATCCTGAACAACAACCTCATCCACGAGGGCAAGGAGCCCGTGGCCTTCGACCACGACTGCCGCGAGGGTATCTGCGGCATGTGCTCGCTGCACATCGACGGCCACGCCCACGGTCCCGGCCAGGGTGCCACGACGTGCCAGATCTACATGCGCAAGTTCAAGGACGGCGCCACGATCACCATCGAGCCGTGGCGTTCGGCCGCCTTCCCCGTCATCAAGGACCTCGTGGTCAACCGCTCGGCCTACGACCAGATTCTCCAGGCCGGAGGCTTCATCTCGGTGCGCACCAACTCGGTGCCCGATGCCAACGCGATCCTGATCCCGAAGGCCGACGCCGACGAGTCGATGGATGCCGCCGCCTGCATCGGCTGCGGAGCCTGCGCCGCCACCTGCAAGAACGGTTCGGCCATGCTCTTCGTCGCTGCGCGCGTGTCGTCGCTGGCCAAGCTGCCGCAGGGCCGCATCGAGGGTGCCCGCCGCGCCAAGGCGATGGTCGCCAAGATGGACGAGTTGGGATTCGGTAACTGCACCAACACGGGAGCCTGCCAGGCCGAGTGTCCGAAGCAGATTTCGATCGCCCACATCGCCCGCCTGAACCGCGAGTTCCTCTCGGCGAAGTTCGAGGACTAATCCGCGCGATACATCCGAAAAGGAGAGCCTGCACCGCTATGGTGCAGGCTCTCTTCATGTATACGGACAGGAGTGATGAACACGTTCTCGTTCAGTTTATTGTATCCTCCATATTTTTGTTTAATCAAAAAATCACTATATTTGTTTCACACCAAAAACTTAAATTATGAGAAGCTTGATTTTGGGAGTGCTTGCCTTCACTCTAATTCTGCCATTTACGGCAACCGGTCAGCATAGCGATAAAAGCAACAGAGTTTTTTGGGATGGCGGAACAATACCGGACAAAAGGTTCCGGGAATATGTATTGATCAATTTTGACACAGACCATAACGGAACCATAGACCAGACTGAAGCTGATGCTGTTACTGAAATGTGTCTTAATCCGTTAGTCATAAATGAAGACAAGACAAAACCGGAAATTACTTCTCTGCAGGGGATAAGTTATTTTCAGAATCTTGAAACCTTAATGCTTACGAGCAATGAAATCAAACTTACAGACTTATCATATCTCTCACAGAACGGTAAGCTTAAACAGCTTGCTATCGATAATTCGGAGCTGTTAACCCAGCTCGACCTTTCCGTTGTTCCAACATTAGAAAGGTTTATCTACACCGGGACAAAACTCAAATCTTTAATTCTGGATAATCCGGAGTTGAAAGAAGCATATTTGTACAACGATGATTGGAAAGGAGAAGGGCATAGCGGTCTTACTCAACTTGATTTTTCCGCACGCACCACAAATTTGGAGACACTGGTTATCAGCGATAATTTCATTACCAAGATAGATCTCTCCCATTTAGTGAATTTGAAAAAGGTTTCCATTTCCTGCAAAAATCTTTCATCTCTAAATCTTCCGGCCAGTCTGAAGTTGACCGAATTAGCGTATTGGGGCAAAACGAAGTTTCCGGGAAATCTTGCCGATTTCCCGAATCTAACACGACTTTCCATTAGAGGTGTGGAAACGCCTTTGGAGTTATCCAAAAACCCCAAGCTGAAAGATCTGGACTGTTCATACAACGGACTGACGGAACTCGACGTGTCCGCTCTTCCTGATTTGGAGAAGTTGGTGTGCAAAGGGAACGAACTTGTATCCTTGGATTTATCCAGGAATCCCAGGCTGAAAGAGTTGGAGTGTTCAAATAACAAATTACCGGAACTCGATGTGTCCGGCCTTTCCGATTTGGAGAAATTAAAATGCAAGTGGAATGCCATTACATCTTTAGACCTGTCCCAAACTACCAAGCTGGTAGAATTAGACTGTTCAAATAACAAATTGACGAGCCTCGATATCTCACGCTGTCCAGCAATCAAAGATGTAAGATTAGGCTTCAATAATTTGACAGAATTCAATTTTTCGCATACAAAACTGGAGAACCTCAATAGCCGGGGAGCATTCAAATCATCAAATCTGACTTTCTACAACGGGAATGCTATAGCAGACTATATGATAGACTGTTGGGTGTTTACAGGAGCTGCAGAGCCCAAACAGATCGACGGAGAGGCTAACAGAAACCTGCTTCAGTCAATACGGGATTACAAAAGAGATATCGCCGCCAAAGAACATGTTGCTGCCGAAGAACAACGTGCAAAGGCTCATCGTATGGCCGCAGAATATAAAAGGCAGATTATGCCATACATAACAAGCAACGATTGGAACGAGGCAGACAAATTCGCAGCCGAGGCACTCTCCAACCTGCCGGAAGGAGATGCCTTTCTCTACTATGTCAGAGCAAAGGCGTATTATCTGAACAATCTCGACTTTGAGGTGGAGGATAGCGAAAATATGACCGATTATTTCAAGGCATACCGCAGAGAGGCGGAACATTTGGCTGAACTCTGCCGTAAATCCATCACATGCGACCCATCTGACGGCAATGAAGCCTATTTTTACAGAGGGCTCGCATATATCGTGTTAGGAAGGGCGAATGACGCAGCAAATGACTTTATGCGATGTGCAAGAGGAAACGAATCTATCAAAGCAGTCTGTTACTATAATATAGGCATAGCATATAAAAATGCCGGGCGGTACAATGCGGCTCTCGATCAATTCAAAAATGCCCGCCAATACTTTTCCGATGCAGACAATAAAGAACGGTGCCTCAGAAAGATAAAAGAGTGCCAGCAAAAGATTAGCGGCAAATAAGGAGAAAAACAATTTGCAGAACCAGTCAAAAACCGGGGAGCCATAATGGTTCCCCGGTTTTCTGCAATAAAAAATAGCTCTATCAAGTTCCGCCCTCTACGGTTCCGCTACACGCGCCTTCCGCTGCCGGGCGCTACCCGTTCACGCGGGCGTGGTCGGCAAGGAACTGCGCCAGTCCGCTGTCGGTGAGCGGGTGCTTCAACAGCCCCTTGATCGCCGAGAGCGGGCAGGTGGCCACATCGGCCCCCGCATCGAGACACTGGATGATGTGGTGCGTATGGCGGATTGACGCGGCGAGCACCTGCGTGCGGAAGCCGTAGGTACGGTAGACCCGCACGATGTGTGCCACCAGCCCGATGCCGTCCTCCGAAATGTCGTCCAGGCGTCCGACGAAGGGCGAGACGTAGGTCGCACCCGCCTTGGCTGCGAGCAGCGCCTGCCCGACGGAGAAGACCAGCGTGCAGTTGGTCCTAACGCCCCGCTGGGCAAAATACTTCACGGCGCGGATGCCGTCGGCCGTGCAGGGGAGCTTGACGACGATCTGCGGATGGAGCGCCGCCAGTTCAGTGCCCTCGCGGACCATGCCGTCGAAATCCGTTGCGATCACCTCGGCGCTCACATCGCCCTTGACCAGGTTGCAGATCTCGACATAGTGGCGGCGGCAGGCCTCCTCGCCGCGGATGTTCTCCTTGGCCATAAGCGAAGGGTTGGTCGTCACACCGTCGAGCACGCCCATTTCACACGCCTCGCGAATCTGGGCCAGATTCGCCGTGTCCAGAAAGAATTTCATGTCAGTAGCAGGGTTTGGTTTCTGAAAGATACGAAAAAAGTGCGACCCCGCAAAGCGGAGCCGCACAAATAATTTGCCTGCGCCACCGGGCCGTCCCGGCGCAGCGGTCAGAAGAGATACTTCTCGTTGCGGACCTTGTTGACCAGGCGGAAGATGTCCGACCAGGCCTCCTCGCCGAAGGTCGTGCCGACGACCTCGATCACCTTGCCCGCCGTGATGGCGCCGATCGTGCCGCACTGCCGCAGCGTCAGCCCCTCGCAGAGGCCCGCCATGAAGCCCGCAGCGTAGAAGTCGCCCGCACCCGTCGTATCGACGCGCTTGGCGGCGGCCATGATGCCGACGTGCACCACCTCGTTGCCCTGCTTGATGAGCGCCCCCTTGATGCCGATCTTCACGACGGCCAGATCGACCATCTCCGAGATGGCCTGCAGGGCGTTGAGCGGCTCGGCCTCGCAGGTGAAGGTCTTGGCCTCGTCCTCGTTGGCAAAGACGATGTCGACGCTCTCGCGCACGAGCGTGCGCAGGAACTCGAGGTTCTCGGCCACGATGTTGAAGCTCGCCAGGTCGATGGCCACCTTCAGTCCGCACTCCTTGGCCGTGCGGGCGGCCTTGCGGATCAGGTCGTGGTTCTGCACCAGGTAGCCCTCGACGTAGAGGCAGTCATACCCCTCGAAGATCGCGGGGTCGATCTCTTGGGCCCCGAGCTCCAGCGCCGCACCGAGGTGCGTGATCATCGTGCGCTCGCCGTCGGGCGAGATGAGCGACACGCACTTGCCCGAACGCTCCGCACCGCGGAAGATCACCGGTTCGACACCCAGATTCTCAAGCGCCTGAATGAAGAAGTCGCCCGTCGTGTCGGGACCGACCTTGCCGATGAAGCCGACGCTGCACCCCAGGCGGGCCATGGCGCGGATCGTATTGCCCGCCGAGCCGCCGAGCGACAGCGAGTAGGGCAGTCCCGCCACGGATTTCGAGATTTCGGTCTGGAGTTTGGTGTCCACGAGGCTCATCGAGCCCTTGGCGAGCTTGAACCGCCCCAGCACGGAGTCGGTCTTCAGGTTGACCAGCATGTCGGTCAGGGCATTGCCGATGCCTATTACGCGTTTCATTCGCTTAAGTCCGGGTTATTTTTTCAGGTTGCTATATCGAGAGGATCTTCACCAGGTCGATGTCCGCCCGGTTGATGCCCTTGTTGTGACGCACGGCCTTGGCAAAGGGCACGTAGACGATCTTGCCGTTCTCGATGCCGATCATCACGTTGCGCTGTCCGTCGAGGATCGCCTCGATGGCCGCCTCGCCCATGCGCGAAGCCAGGATGCGGTCGATGGCCGTCGGCGAGCCGCCGCGCTGGATGTGGCCCAGGATCGTGACCCGCGCGTCGTACTGCGGGAACTCCTTCTTCACGCGCTCGGCCAGCGCCGTGGCGCCGCCCGTCTTGGGATTCTCGGCCACGATGACGATCGCCGAGTTCTTGCTCTTGCGGAAACCGTGGTTGATGAGTTCGGCCAGCTGGTCAACCTCGGTCTCCATCTCGGGGATGATCGCCGCCTCGGAGCCCGTCGCCAGCGCGCTGTTGAGCGCCAGGTAGCCGGCCGTGTGGCCCATCACCTCGACGAAGAAGAGCCGCTCGTGGCTCGATGCCGTGTCGCGCAGCTTGTCGACCGCCTGCACGATCGTATTGAGCGCCGTATCGTATCCGATCGTCGAATCCGTACCGCCCAGATCGTTGTCGATCGTTCCGGGCAGCCCCACGATCGGCACGTTGTACTCCTCGGCAAAGATGCCGGCTCCGGTCAGCGAGCCGTCACCGCCGATCACCACCAGCGCGTCGATCCCCGCCGCCGTCATGTTCTCGTAAGCCGTCTTGCGGCCTTCCGCGGTCATGAACTCCTTGCAGCGGGCCGTCTTGAGGATCGTACCGCCCAGCTGGATGATGTTGCTCACACTCTGGGACTTGAATTCCACGATCTCGTTGAACACCAGTCCCTTGTACCCACGCATGATTCCCTTCACGGCGAACCCGTTGTAGATTGCGCTGCGGGTCACCGCGCGAATTGCCGCATTCATGCCCGGCGCGTCGCCGCCCGAGGTCAGAATGCCGATGCATTTGATTCCGGCCATACTCTCATTATTAAAAACAAAACCGCCCAAAGGTAGTAATTTATTTACTTATTTCAAAAGAACGCAGGCGGTACCTTTCGGCCCGCCCGCATCCGGAAACTTTTTATTTTAAAATCCTGCGGTCCTCACGGCAGCTGACGCTGCGCGACCGCCACACCCGTTCACTGCAACGTATCCGCGGAGGCCTTGCCCGAATGCACGGCGTCGATCTGCACGGCGCCCTCCGACGACCCGATGCGGATGCGCGCCGATTCTCCCGTCACGGAGTCCGCGCCCGTGACCTCCATCCGTCCGCGCCCCTTGTCGACGGTGATGTCGATCGACCGCGACGGCACGCTGATGTGGAGCGTCTTGCGGCCCTCCTCGATGAACGGCTCGTCGTCGTACTCCTCGAGCAGCTTCTCGAGCGTCATGAGCCGTCCGTCGACGTTCACCTCGGTGTTCTCCAGCACCCGTTCGAGCGTGATGCGTCTGTGGCGGAACTTCTCGCCGACATCTTCGCGGATGGCGATCACCGAGCAGGCGACGACCGAAGCGAGCCACAGCAGGAAGATGACCAGCACGGTGCGCCCTCCGGGCTTGCGCGAGGCGATCAGGCACATGAGCACGTAGATGAGCAGCATCACCGGGATGAATACAATTAATATGCCCAACATCGGAACCCAGAGCGAGAAGTCCTCGAACTTGCCCAGGTGGGCATACTCGGGGCCGCCGATCAGCAGGGCGAACATGCCGATAATCAGGGCGCAGGCGCAGAGGATGAGCCCGAAGACGATCGCCCCGGCCAGGATCTTCAGCAGGATGAGCACCACCTTGCCGAAGAGCGAGACGGCCTCGGCGACGATGGGTTTGGCGCGCGCGTCGGGATCGCAGCCCGCGGCAGCCGTCGTCACCTCGCCGATCGACTGCGCGGTGATGCGCTCGCCGTTCATCTCGAGCTTTTGCCGGGCCGTGCGGGCCGCCGGCACGGCGAACCACATGATCAGGTAGCAGATCACGAAGATACCGAACAGGTTGCCCATCATCGGGCCGGTCCAGTGCAGGAAGGGCACCACCCCGAAGCAGGAGAGGATCAGCGGCAGGAACATCGCCAGCCGCACCCACACGGGGTCGATGTCAAAATACTTGCCGATGCCGGCGCAGACGCCGCCCAGCCTGGCGTTCTCCGTGTCGCGGTACAGCCGGCGCGGGATGCGCGGCTCCTCGCGGCGTTCCGACCCGTCGGCGCTCTCCTCGGAGATGTCCTCGGCCGAGCCCATCTGCCGGATGATGTTCAGGATCAGCGGTTTTTCGACGACTTTCGTGTTGTCCTGCGCCGAGAGGATCAGCTCCGCGATGCGGGCCTCGATGTCGGCGACAATCTCTGCGCCGTCGGGCGAATCCTTATAGGTATTCTTGAGGCTCTCCAGGTAGGCCGACAGGGCTTCGTAAGCCTCGACGTCCATCGTGAACGCCACTCCGGAAAGGCTGCATTTCTTCACTTCGTTCATGGTCGTAACGGATTAACGGTTAATGGAATGTACGCTGCCGCCGCTCGAGTGCTGCGCCTCCACCTTGCACTCTCCGCTGTAGGAGATGTCCGCGCCGCTCGAAGCCGAAGCCCGGAGCGTGTCGGTGCAGTGCACGTCGGCCGAAGCGCCGCTCGAAGCGTCGACCAGGCCGTGGGCGATGACCAGACGCCCGGCATCGAAATTCGCCGCGGAGCTGACATCCACCTCGCACCACCGGCTCCGGCCCGAGAGTCGGGCCTTCGCGGCACTCGACAGGTCGGCCGTGCAGCTGTCCGCCTCGAGGGCTGCCACCAGCTCGCCCGCACTCGAAACATCGATTCGGCATTGCGTCGCCTTCAGCGCCACCTCGATCTGCGCGGCGCTCGACACGTCGATCAGGAATTCATAGGCCTCCAGCGCCGTTTCGCAGATGATCTGCGCGGCACTCGATGCGTCCAGGGCGCGGATCTCTCCGTTGGCCGGCACCCGCACCGTCACGCTGTAGTCCGAGATGCGGCGCACCGACTTGTCGATGCCGACAAACAGCGTTCCGCGACGGCTCTCGACCAGCACCTTCTCCATCACGTTGTCGTCGGCCTCGATGACGATCTCATCCGTCAGGGCGTCCGTGACGATCACCTTGACGGCGCGCGAGGCGTCGATGGCGGCGAAGTCCGGCGCTTCGATCCGTTTCGTGACGATATTGCCGCTGCCGCGGAGGCCGCCGGAGGCAAAGAGGTTCGTGGCGGTGATGCCGGCAATGCCGAAGAGCACGCCAGCGGCAAGCAGGCAGGCAAAAAGGACGATTAAAATTCTTTTCATGGCGTATGGTTCTTTTTTGAGGGTTAATTTTCGGGTTTGCCGTGGCGGATCACCTGAATCTGCCCGACGAGTTCCTCCCACGCGGCGTCGAGCGTCGCCAGGTATTCACGGCCCTTGTCCGTGAGGGTGTAGTATTTGCGGGGCGGCCCCTGCGGGGACTCCTCCCAGCGGTAGGTGAGCAGTCCGGCGTTCTTCTGCCGGGTGAGGATCGGGTAGAGCGTACCCTCGACTACGATCATCTCGGCCTGCTTGAGCTCGGCGATGATCTTCGGAGCATACGATGCCTCGCGCGAAAGTATGGCGAGGATGCAATACTCCAGGATTCCCTTGCGCATCTGCGCTTTTACGTTGTCTTCAGCCATAATGCTATTCGTTTAACCGTTGCGGGGCCTTGGGCACGATCAGCCAGAGGATGATGTACACCCAGAGCGAAAGGCCGCCGGCAAGGATCAGGATCAGGGTCATCAGCCGGACGAGCGAGACGTTGAGTCCGAAAAACTCGGCGACGCCGCCGCACACGCCGGCCACGATGCCGTCCCGGGTTCTGTAAAGACGATTGTTGTTCGTTTGCATGGTCTTATCGTTTTTATTGTTTTTTGTCGTTGCCGCTGAATGAGAAGCGCCGTACGGGCTCCTCGGGAATGACGATCCAGAGGATGATGTAGATCCAGATGGAGATGCCGCCGAAGAGAATCAGCAGGAGCGTCACCAGGCGGATCATCGTCGGGTCGGCGTCGAAAAATTCGCCGAGGCCACCGCAGATGCCGGCAATCGAGCGGTTCGTGCGCGAGCGGTAGAGACGGCGCCGCTCCGGCTCGGCATCGGCCGGGCTCTCGCCCGTGCTCGCCGTCCGCGTCCCGTTGCGCGGCTCGCCGAAGTCGGAGGGCTCGCCCATCTGCGCCATCGCCGCATGCACCACGTCGAGCGTGATGACCCGCATGGGCGAGGAGACCCGTTCACGGAAAATCTCCGCCATCCGGGCTTCGATGTCGTTCATCGTCTCCGTATCGCCCTCGGGCAGCCGGTTGCGGATGTCGTCGAAATAGCTCCGCAAGGCAAAATAGGCATCTTCGTCGAGCGTGAATGCCACGGAACCGATGTTCACGTTTACTGTCTCTTTCATGGTTGCAAAGGTATTTTTCGAGTCAATATTTTGTGGGTTCTACTACTTTCACAGTGCAAATATAATACATATTTTAGTATTATGCAATACAAAGTACCTATTTTTTTGATTTTTTATATGCCACCCCTCCCCGACTTGGTTCCGATGGCGAGAAAGCGGACGGAGGGCTGAAAGCGAGAGCGGCGGGGACGGTTTGCTTGCAAACCCGCGCAGTCGCCCGACGCCGCTTTCAGACGTCCGGACGCCGACATCGGAATCGGTCGGGTGGCTTTTGCTGCTTTTCGACACCGAAAAGCAGTTAAAATAAAAAAGAGTTTTTCATGTACTTTTGGGGCCAAAAGTACCAAAAGCCTCCGCACGACGTTTTCCGCGGGAGCGTGCGATCCGCGGCGCTGCACGGGGCGCGCAAGATCAAGCCTATGCGCTACCCCGTGACGAACGCGCCGCAGCCCGCACCCTCTTTCTCCGCGTCAAACGAGAGTGCGGATTTATTGTGCCGCCAACGGCGGCATTGATTGTTTATATATGGCAATGCGCCTCGATACCTAACTTTTACCTCTTCTTTCTCCTTTCTCCGCAAGGTGATCCCCGACTTGGTTCCGATGGCGAAAGAGCGGCCGGAGGGCTGAAAGCGCCAGCGGCGGGGACGGTTTGCTTGCAAACCCGCGTAGTCGCCCGACGCCGCTTTCAGACGTCCGGACGCCGACAGCGGAATCGGTCGGGTGGCTTTTGCTGCTTTTCGCCATTGAAAAGCAGTTAAAAAAAGAAAAAGTTTTTCAGACGTTTTTTCCGAAAGGTGCAAAAGGACTTCGAGAGGCTTTTTGTTGCTTTTCGCCATCGAAAAGCAGAGAAAAAAGTTTTCCTAAACTTTAGCTGAAAGTTTGCGAGGTTTCCGGAAGATCGCAGTTTTCACAAACTTTTTTTTCTTGTACTTTTGGGGCCAAAAGTACCAAAAGCCTCCGCACGTCGTTTTCCGCGGGAGTGCGCGAACCGCGGCGCTGCACGGGGCGCGCAAGATCAAGCCTATGCGCCACCCCGTGACGGGCGCGCCGCAGCCCGCACCCTCTTTTTCCGCGTCAAACGAGAGTGCGGATTTATTGTGCCGCCATAGGCGGCATTGTTTATATATGGCAATGCGCCCCGGAAGCCTGTATCAACTAACTTTTCCTGAAATCTCCATCCGGCAGTGCGTCTCTCTTTTTCCCGCAAGGCGATCCCCGACTTGGTTCCGATGGCGGGAAAGCGGACGGAAGGCTGAAAGCGCCAGCGGCGGGGACGGTTTGCTTGTAAACCCGCGAATAGTCGCCCGACGCCGCTTTCAGTCCTCCGGTCGCCGACAGCGGAATCGATCGGGTGGCTTTTGCTGCTTTTCGCCACCGAAAAGCAGGGAAAAAAGTTTTTTCAGACGTTTTTTCCGGAAGCCGAAAAAGGACGTCGAGAGGCTTTTGCTGCTTTTCGCCACCGAAAAGCAGAGAAAAAAGAAAGAGTTTTTCAGGCGTTTTTCTGCAAAGAACAAAAGGACATCGGGCGGCTTCTCGCCACCTATACAAGAAAAAACAATCAACAAAGAATACTACCCTACAGCAAGGCTCCTATACCTTCGATTTGCCGCGCAAACAGCCTCCGAGCAGTCCGTAGCTGATCTCGCGCCGCATCAGCAGCAGCCACCGCGCCTTGCGCGGCGACATGGTCAGGGCAAGCAGCAGTGTAACACCCCACTTCGCCGCCTCCGACAGCAGTGCCCCCACATAGCGGCACCGTTTGCAGGCCTGCATGCGCTGGCTGACACCCACATTGTAACACAGGCGCCGGAAATACCCCTCGGTGAGTTTCTCGGGCGGGATAATGTGCCAGATCACGGCATCGGGGACATACCACAGCGTCACGCCGCCCCGCACAAGCCGCGCGAAGAAATCGGTCTCCTCGCCGCCGATCGGCCTGTCGTTCGTGCGCCCGAGCGAGGGGTCGAATCCTCCGTAACGGGCCACCTCCGAACGACGGAAGGCCATGTTTCCGCCTCCGGGAATCTTTCCGCGGGGATAGGGCCGCACGTCGGGGCCGAAATCCATCGGATTGGCAATGGGTTTTTCGGTATACTTCGACATCCACACCGGGCGTCCGGCAGGATACTCGGCGATGATGCGTCCCCCGGCGACCAGCGCCTCGGGATGCGCATCGAAAAAGTCGACGTAGGCCCGCATGTACCCGGGATTGATCCGCTCGTCGTCGTCGATGATCGCCACGACGGGTGCCGCGGCCTCGGCCACACCGCGGTTGCGGGCGGGCGAGACCCCGGGACGGAATTCGTCGACAAGGCGGAGCCGGCACGCGGAGTGCGCCGCGGCGAAGGCCTCGAAACGCGCCGGCGTATCGTCCGTCGAGTTGTTGTTCACGACAATGCACTCCCACTCCGCAGCGGGCAGATCCTGCCGCACGACGGACTCCAGGGTCACAAGAAGCTGCGCCGCACGATTGTGCGTCGCGATGATGAGCGAAAGACGAATCATTATGCGAATATAGCAAATTATCCGTAAAAACCGCTATCTTTGCAAGGAAAGAACCAAAAACCACATGACTATGCACAAACTCCTACGCCACAGTCTGCTGACCCTCACGGCGCTGCTGACGGCCGCGCTGGCCGCCGCGCAGAGCGTCACGTGGAAAAGCAGCGTGGAGCCGCTCGGCGGCGACGCCTACCGCATCGTGCTGGAGGCCGCCATCCCCGCAGGCTACCACATGTACGACATGGGGCCCTACGAGGGCGGTCCGACCGCCACGACCATCGTCCTGACGCCGGGCGAGGGCGTTCAACTCGACGGGCCGGTCGAGCAGCTTACGAAAGCCCACACCTACTACGACGAACTGTTCGGAATGCAGATCGGCACCCTCTCGGGCAAGCCGCGCTTCGCACAGAAGGTGCACCTCGCCACGGCAAAGGGCACCGTCACGGCCCAGCTCGAATGGATGATCTGCAACGATTCGAGCTGCATGCCGCCCGACGAAACGGAGCTGACCATCGAGATTGCCGCCTCCGCCGCCCCGGCCGCACCGGCCAAGGGTGAAGCGGCCCAGAGCGCACCGGCTGCAACGGCGCCCGTCAAGACAACCCCGGTCAAAGCGGAAACTACCCCCGCTGCCGCAACGGCACAGACGGCGGAATCCGCCGTGCAGGAGCCTGCACAGGAGGCTGCTCCGGCGACTGTCGCACCGGCCGGGGAGCAAACGGAGCCCGCTGCCGAAGTCGCACCGGCCGCCGAGGCCGCCGAGGCCGCACCGGTCAAGGATGCCGCCGGCAGCAAGGGGCTCTGGGCCCTGATTATCGAGGCGATCCTCTGGGGCTTCGCCGCCCTGCTGACCCCATGCGTCTTCCCGATGGTGCCGATGACCGTCTCGTACTTCCTCAAGGGGGAGGGCGGTGCCGCCATGGGACGCCTGCGCGCCTCGCTCTACGGGCTCTTCATCGTGCTGCTCTACACGGTGCCCATCGCCGCCATCATCCTCATCACGCGCATCGTGGGCGGTGACGCCGTGACGGCCGATATCTTCAACTGGCTCGCCACGCACTGGCTGCCCAACATCATCTTCTTCCTCGTCTTCATGGTCTTCGCCGCCTCGTTCTTCGGGGCGTTCGAGATCACCATGCCCTCGTGGATGGTCAACAAGACCGACTCGAAGGCCGATACGAAGGGAATCGGCGGCATCTTCTTCCTGGCCCTGACCCTCGTGCTCGTCTCGTTCTCCTGCACGGGACCGATCGTCGGATCGGTGCTCATCAAGTCCACCTCGGGCGAGTTCTGGACACCGATCATCACCATGCTGGCCTTCTCCGTGGCCTTCGCCCTGCCGTTCACCCTCTTCGCGCTCTTCCCCTCGGTGCTGAAGAAGCTTCCGAAGAGCGGCGGCTGGCTCAACTCCGTGAAGGTGGTCATCGGCTTCATCGAGGTGGCCCTCGGCATGAAGTTCCTCTCCGTGGCCGACCAGACCTACCACTGGGGACTGCTCGACCGAGAGGTCTACCTGGCCGTCTGGATCGTCGTCTTCGCGCTGCTGGGCTTCTACCTGCTGGGCAAGATCAGATTCGCGCACGACAGCGACCTGCCCTACGTGGGTGTCGGACGCCTCACGCTGGCCATCATCGTCTTCTCGTTCGTCGTCTACATGATCCCCGGCATATGGGGCGCCCCGCTCAAGGCCCTCTCGGGCTACCTGCCGCCGCTCACGACGCAGGACTTCGTCCTCGGGCAGCACACCGCCGCCGTCCCGGCCGGCACGTCGGCGAGCGGAAGCCACACCCTGCTGACCGTGGAGGGGAAGCAGCCCAAGTACAGCGACTTCCTCCATCTGCCGCACGGACTCGAGGGCTTCTTCGACCTCAAGGAGGCCGAGGCCTACGCCGCAAAGGTCGGCAAGCCGCTCTTCATCGATTTCACGGGCCACGGCTGCGTCAACTGCCGCGAAATGGAGGCCCGCGTATGGTCCGACCCGCAGGTGCTCGACATCCTGCGCAACGACTACGTGATCGTAGCGCTCTATTCGGACGACAAGAAGGTGCTGCCCGAGAGCGAATGGGTCACCACCGACGCCGGCAAGGTCCTCAAGGGGCTCGGCAAGATCAACTCCTACTACGCGCTGAAGACCTACGGCGTGAATGCCCAGCCCTACTACGTGCTGCAGGGAGCCGACGGACGGCCGCTTGTCGCACCGCGCGGCTACGACCTCTCGGTCGAGGGCTTCGTCGAGTTCCTCCAAAGCGGACTGGCAGCCTACAAACAGCAGAAATAGGGCTGCAACCACACACGACAGAAGGAGCGGATGGACCGAACATCCGCTCCTTTTTCGTATATTTGCCATGCGCGCCCCAACTCGCCGCCGACCGCGGAGCACACGCCCGCAAGGCAGGCATCCCGACGCAGAGAAAAACCGACCGAAAATGAAGAGACCCGACCTTTGGCTCCTGTGCCTCGCACTGGCAGGCGCATGCAGCGGATGCACGGAGACCTATCCGACCTACTCCACGGAATACAACCTGGATTTCGAGTACGCCCTAAACGACAGCGTGCCGGCGCAATGGACGCTGCGCAACACGTCGCTCACCGGATACGAGTATGCGCTCGACCGGCAGACCGTGCACCACGGTGCGGCGAGCCTTCGGGCCCGATGGAGCGAACGGATAACCCTGCCGGGCAGCTGGGGCGGATTCCAGACCTTCCTCCCCGCCGGGCAGGCCACAGGTCGGGAGGTCGAGATCAGCGGCTGGATCAAAACCCGCGACAGCGTGAACCTGCGTGCCGGATTCGGCATTTTCCCCTTCGTGCCCGACCGTACCCCGATGGATTTCCTGTCGCGGATCGACACGACGGGCGGTGTCCGGGGCACCTCCGACTGGACGCGCTGCACGGCCCGGCTGAAGATCGACAGCGCCGCGACCTGCATCATGATCGCCGGCTTTGCCTCGGGTGTGGGGAGCGTCTGGTTCGACGATCTGGAGATCCGCATCGACGGCAAACGAATCGCCGAACGGGAGATTCCGCTCGTCGACAAACTGTCGCCCGCCGACCGGCAGGCGCTGCTGCGCTATGTCCATCCGCTCGCGACATGGGACCCGACGGCTCCGGACACGGACGACCTCGACGCCCTCGGACAGGCGGCGACCGGATGCCGGATCGTCGGGCTGGGTGAGAACACGCACGGCACCGGCGAGGTGTTTGCCATGAAGGACCGCATCGTCCGCTACCTGACAGACCGCTGCGGATTCGGCATCTTCGCGCTGGAGGCCAATCTGCCCGAGGCAGAGCGGGTAAACGACTACACGATCCGCGGGGAGGGCGACCCGAAACAGCTGATCCGGGGGATGTACGTCTGGCCCTGGATGACCGACGAGATGCTGACGATGGTCGAGTGGATGAAGACCGTCAACACGCCGGAGCCCCGCATCACCTTCACGGGGGTCGATCTGCAGATGCCCACCACGCTGATGGCTGCGTTGCAGCGGCTGCTGCCCGCATCGGGATCGACCGCACGCCGGGCTGCCGCGCTGGCGGAGCAGCTGCAACATATCTACACGCAGACCTACCAACCGGATATCGAACTGGCCCGGAAACTCGAACCCGAGCTGGATGCGCTGGCCGCCGACAGCGACCTGGCATCGCTGTCCGGGGAGAAACGCACCGAGATCGGAGGATACATCGACATGCTGCGCGCCTTTCTGAGCCAGTACCGCGACCCTTCGTGGCGGGACCGGGGCATGGCCGGCACCATGGCGTGGATCATGGCCCTCCACCCGGAGTCGCGGGCGGTTCTCTGGGCACACAACCAGCACATCAACCAGCGCGAAGGCACGACAAGGCTGATTCGTCCGACCGGATACTACCTCAAGCAGCAATTCGGGGACGGCTACCTCTCCGTCGGCTTCGCAACCGGCCAGGGCACCTATACGGCCTGGAAAAACGGCCTCCGGGCCTTTGAACTCCCGACTCCGGCACCCGGCACGCTGGAGCATGTGCTCGGGCAACTCGACGAGCCGATCTTCCTGCTCGACCTAAAACGGATGCGACAGGAGCAGGCGCCCCAGCTGCAATGGCTCGACGCGCTGTCGTTCCGCGAGATCGGCGCCACGCCCGAGGTATTCTACCACACGGGCATCTCCGAAGCGTTCGACTGTCTGATCTTTATCCGAAACACCTCGGCTTCGCACCTGCTGCAATTCTGAACCCGGGCCGCGTGCCCCACCCCGCCGGTCGGCCGCGCTACTTTCCGCCGAACAGCGCGGAGGTGATCTCCAGCGGCCGCGAGGCGTCGAACCAGATCTGCGGAGCGGTGTAATATTCGCTGCTCTCGGTCAGATCAAAGACGTCGCACGTACCGACCAGACGCTGGGCGTCGTACCGCCACAGCTCGAGGTAATAGCGCATGAAGCAGTATTCGTCGCTGACCTTCGTCACACAGAACGGGTGTTCCTCGCTGCCGTTTCCCGTCCAGGCAATCGCCCCCAGCGCCCGGATTCCCCGGTTGTAGAAGAGCTGCCCTTCGTCACGCGTGCGGGACTCGTCGCCCGACTCGAGCATGCCGGCAATGGCGTATGCCGCCATGAAAAGCGCCTCGGCATGCACCGGATTGATCGCCAGCACCTCCTCGGCCAGCGCCAGCGTCTCGGCATAGCGCCCCGCGCGATAAGCCTCGTACATATCATGAACCTTGGGCTCCTCGCTGTCGTTGGTCAGCAGCGACTGTCCGAAGAAGGCGACGATCTTCTCCTGCACGGTCAGGGTCGTATCGCGTTCAGGGGCGGAGAGCCTCCGCACCAGCTCACGAACCCGTTCGGGGTCCTTTTTGACAATGGAGCGAATCTCTTTCCAGTCTACCGGGAAAATCTCTTGCTGCGCATGGGCAGCGAAGCCGCAGAAAAGCAGCAGCAACGACAGAAGGAGTGTTTTGGTTCTCATAACGGGTTGTTTTAGGTTGGAACATACTGTGAACACCCGGCGGCCGGGTGTGACTTTCCGAAAATCTCGCGAACATTCAGTTCTGAAAAACTTTTTTCTCTGCTTTTCAGCGGCGAAAAGCAGCAAAAACCCCCGAAAGTCCTTTCCTCTTTTCAGAAAAGTGCCAAAAAACTTTTTTCCCTGCTTTTCGG
>ULQZ01010560.1_pt1 | contig 19624 bp, 19 predicted proteins | sample 1955011 | NCBI WGS metagenome assembly ULQZ01 (sample SAMEA4835670, study PRJEB28245) | human gut metagenome | biome: gut microbiome; material: fecal sample | place: Denmark | collected 2008 | reverse complement strand
TTAATAAGTTTGTCATACTTCCACTCCTTTTTTTTAATTATAAACGATTTTTAATATTTTTCAAGTAGCATTAATGATTTATTTAATTCCCCACTTCTCCTGCAACCTGTTTAATCTTCCAGTACTTTGCAAATTTTCTAAAATGTAATTAACCTTTGTCATAAGCCTTTCTGATTCCTGTTCTTTTCTGAAAGCTATTGCATAAGGTTCTTTCGAATAGCGTTTTGGCAGCAATTTAACTGATTTATCTTTTACTGCAAAACCCAAAAGTACTGTATCATCTGCAACTATGCCGTCTGCTTTATTTTCCTTTAATGCTCTGTATGCATCATTATAATTTCTATAACCTATAACTGTAACTTCAGGTACATTTGAGCGCAAATTTTTTTCACTTGTAGAACCGAATACAATTATAAGTTTTTTGCCTTGAAAATCACTTAAAGTTTTTGCTTTGCTCGAACTGTTAACCATTATCGCCTGCCCCGCAATATAATACGGTACGGAAAAATTTAATATTTGCTGTCTTTGATTTGTAATTGACATTGTTGCAATTAAAAAATCAACTTCTGAAGAACTCAGTTTCATAATACGATTAGATGCGGTAACAGGTACAAACTCAACTTTATTTCCGTCACCGAGAATTCCTTCCGCAATAATTCTTGCAAGGTCTATATCATAGCCTGTTAAATTACCTTTATTATCTTTAAAACCGAAAGGAGCCGCATCATCACGCACTCCGACAATTAATTTGCCGCGCTTGGTAATATTTGCAAAATCATCATTTTTAACTTCTTTTTTGCCGCAGCCTGAAAATAATAACAAACAACAAAATAATAATAGGATTATCTTTTTCATAATAAAGATATAATACTTAAAAAAAAACAGTCGGGCAAGAAGACCCGACTATTTTTAATTTATTTAAGTTTTGCTTCAAGCTTTTCTATACGAGCTTCAAGCTCATTTATTCGTTTCTGCTGTGCCTCATATTTTAAATCAAGTTCTTTTATTGCGTTAATCATCGCATAGAACATATCTTCAAAACGAATGCTTAAAAAACCGTCTGTACCTTTTTTTACAGCATCAGGAAAGATTTTTTGAAGATCCTGAGCAATTACTCCGACATGAGGTGTTTTAGTTTCATCCTTTTTTAAAGTATAGTTAAAAACTTTTAACTGCCTTATTTTATCTAAACCTAAATTATATTCTTTTCCAAGATACTTCAAACGCCGATCAGAAACTGTAGGATATTTTTGAGCATTACGATTCCATTTAATATTATGTCCGTCACCAGTCGGCTTATTTGAGCTGACAAGTCCCTGTTCATCATGTTCGTCACCGCGGTCATCTGCTACCATTAACCAGGTATAACCGCGAATTACAAGATTTCCGTTTATATAAACAGTCGGACCATTAGGATAACCGTGACGACGGCCGCCCTTTTCACTTCCCCATTTAGAGGCATCACTGCTGTTAACAATTTCAACTATAGCATTTCTGCCGATACCGGCATCTTCACTTGCCCGAATATCAGGTAATACCTTTGGTGCAGATCCTATAAAAATACGTTCTACATCATCTGATGCCTCAAAAGCAGTTGAAGCAGGACCCGAATTAGCCCCTATACAGGTTTTGTTAGTACCTGTAACGTATTGGCAAGCATTAGCACCTATCGCAATATTATAATTATTAACAGCCTTAGCATTATTTCCGATAGCAACAGCACTATGACCGCTTGCATCAGCAGAATAACCTAAGGCTGATGAATAATTTCCGCCATTTACTTTACTGTTTTGTCCAATAGCAACACTTTGACTCCCTTGCGCTTTTGCCTGATCACCGATAGCAACAGCTGCATGCTCCGTTGCTCTTGAAAATTCTCCTATAGATATTGAATAATTCGCACTGGCACCAGATTCACTACCTAGGGCTACAGACGCATAAGACGAAGATTCTGCGCTTGGTCCAACTGCAACTGAACGATAACCTGTTGCTTCTGACCAACTGCCCAAAGATAAAGATCCGTCTCCAGAGGAAATTGAACTGGTACCCATGGCAATTGCGTTTTCATCAGAAGATGTTGTTTTTTCGCCTATTGATATTGAACTATCTGCAATGGCAGTTGCATTACCTATGGCTATTGCTTTTGCATTTAAAGTAGAAGAATTTGCCCCAACAGCCACAGAACCGGTACCGCTTGCATAAGAAGAAAAACCTACAGCGGTACTGTTAGTAAAAGTAGTTAAAGTTTGATTTTTATAATTTGAATTTGCACCTATTGCTACATTACCGTCGCCACTGCCGTACCATAAAGAGTTTGTTCCGACGGCGACGTTATTACTGCCGCTGCCTTCAGACATGGCATCACCGCCGACTATAGTATTGCTGCCGCCGGTGCCTAATTGATAGGCGTTTCTACCTACAACTGTATTCCAGCTGCTGTTAGCTTTCGTTAAAGAATCATCTCCGACCGCAACATTATTACTACCGTCAATATTACCGGTTAATGTTGTACCTATTCCGATATTACCGCCGCTGGTTGTTGATAACATTGCATTATCCCCAATCGCAATGTTACTGCCGCCGCTGGTGACCTGAGTTAAATTATTAGGGCCGATACTGATATTATTACCGCCGCCGTTTAAATGATCTAGACTGCCGCTGCCTAAAACCAAGTTAGTATCTATAAACTGAAGGCGACCTAACGTAGTATTGTCACGTTTAAATGACAAATGAACAGGCAAGGAACTGCTTGAGGTTAAAATTAAACGAGCAGCATCATCCGTTTCTAGTTTATTGGGCTGACCGATCATGGCGATCTGGCTTTCCCCTGCACCAAAATAGGCGTCGGATAAATTCTCGGGAGAATAACGCCAAGGGGACGAACTGTCTGCCTTACTTCGTGTTGTCATTACGGGCGCCATAGCTGCCAAAATGATGCTCATTATAAGCATGACGACCATCATTTCTGCTAATGTAAACGCAGAAACATACCTTTGCGGCAGTTTACAAAATTTCCTCATAAATTACCCTTTCTCAATACAGAAAACTGACTATTTTATTAAAATAGCGACTGTATTTTTTATATTTTATTCTTTCATTCCTTGTAATACCATTATAACCCTTTTTTTGAATTTTGCAACATATATATTTACATTACATGTCCCCCATATTCAAATAGCCCGACCGAATAACCGCTTACGGTAATGTTTATAAAGAAGAATAAAGTACATAATCTAGTATTAGTTTGTTTTTTAAAATATTTTTGGGGTTTTTAGTAAAAAGCCCATAACACAAGGAGGTAAAAATGACTATTAAAAAACTTACTGTGGCAGCTGCAATTGCCGTTGGAATAGCAACGTGTTCCTTGAATCAAGCAATGGCGGCTTGTCCCTGCGAAGTACCGGAAACTCCGGCACCTTGCGCTGAACCGTTACCTGTGGTAACAGGTCCTGCATGTCCGTGTGAAACTGCAAAACCAAACACTTGTACAAAGTGTAAAAAAGCATTACCTGACTGTGATTGTCAGAAACCGGATCCGTGCGAAGACCCTTGCAAAGATCCGTGTGACCCTTGCGAAACACAGAAAAAATCAGATTGCGGCTGTCCTGATGAAATAAGCTGCGACCAGCCTGCAGAACCTGCATGTGCTATCTGCCCTCAAACAGGTAAACCTGACAGAAAAGATATGAAACAAGTTTACGGCTATCCGAATGCAATTTACGGTACAAACAACTATGTAGGTCAGCCTGCAAACTCTATCTTTTCAACAGACACACCCTTAGCAGGAACACCGAGAACTTTGTCTTCAACAGTTAACGGTACAACTGTAGCATCTCAAGGTCAGGTTACCGGTGCAGCTACCCAGATGCCTTGCCTGAACGAAGCACCGACAAGACATAACGGTATTCCTATTGACAGAAATGACAGACTAATGGACGGCAACAATTGCCCGATTGACTTCCAGTCAACAAACTCAATTGATGCAGTAAGAAAATCTTTCGTTCCTTACGAAATTCCTAACCAAATTATGCAGACAACAGGTGCTGCAGCAAACCTCGGCGGATGTCAATTTCCCGATGTCCCAAACGGCTTCTGGGCAGCATGCGACATCGATAAATTAGCTATTAATGACGTAGTAGTAGGTTATCCTGACGGTTATTTCAAACCTAACAGAAATATTTCACGTGCAGAATTCGCTACAATGTTAGTTAAAGGCTTTAACCTTGACCAGTGCGACATGCCCCGTGAAGGATTATTCAAAGACGTTCCGAAAAGCAACTGGGCTAATGCAGCAATTGCAAAAGCAGTTGATGAAGATCTGTTAAAAGGATATCCTGACGGAAACTTCAAGCCTAACCATCCTGTAACAAGGGTTGAAGCTTTAACAACAATTGCTAAAGGTATGACTTGCGATATCGACGAATGCAAAGCGGACGAAATCTTAAGCAAATATGCAGACGGCTGCTCAATTCCTAACTGGGCAAAAATACCTGTTGCAAAATCACTTGAAAGCGGTGCTTTAAAAGATATGCCTAATCCGAACATGATTATGCCTAATAAAGAAGCATCCCGTGCAGAAGTTGCATCAATGATGCAAACGGTTCGTGTGGCATTGGGTTACGATACAAACCCGAAAACAGCGAACAACATCTGCCCTGCTTGCCCTGTTAACAAAAACGCTTTTGTAGAACAGGAAGAAATCGTTAAAATTCCTACATTAAAAGTAAAAATGATTGACCAGTTAACAGCAAAATCCTCTCACGTAGGCCAGTACTTCAGAGCAAACACTCTTGAAGACGTAACAATTAACGGTGTAACTTATCCCTGCGGTTCTACAGTAACAGGTCAGGTTGTAGAAGTTATCAGACCTTCAGGCTGTGATAAAGGTGCTTTAAAATTGTCTTTCACCGAAATCAAAAGCGGTAAATGCAAAACAAAATTACCTAAACAAATCTTGCAGGCACAGGTTAATAAATCAAAACAGGTTAACCCTGTAGCAAGATTGGTAGAAGCACCGTTTACACTTGCCGGTTCATTAATCGGTGTAACAGGCAGAACAGTCGGCGGTATCATCACAAACGTCGGTAACGCCGCAGAAAACGTATCTAACGATGCAGGTTACATGTTAGGCCACGCATTCCAGGGACAATTCGGTGCTGCTGCACGTAACCTCGGCGACGGCTTATGGGAAACTGTTAAAGCTCCTGTAGATGTTACAAGAACTGCATTATCAGGTACAATGGGCTTATTCCAAACTACAGGCGACGAATTTGCTTACCTTGTTGACCCGCGCGGATATAAGATATCTGCTGTAAATCCAAGAGAACACATTACTATTGCGTTTGGCTGCAGCGAGTAAAATCAAAATCAGCCGAACACCATTAAAACAAACAGTAATTAATTTGTTCGAAGCCTGAGAAAACCGGTATCTTATTTTTAAGATACCGGTTTTCTGTCTGTTAAAACTTTAAAAAACCCTCGTAATAAGCTTTATAGATACAATTAGCAGTATTAGGCGCATCAAATTTTTTAAATATTTTTCTAACAATTGTATTACATTTGCTATAAGATATATTTAGTTTTTCAGCGATATTTTTTCTTGGACAGCTATCGGCGAGCATTTTTAAAATTTCATACTCTTGAGCGGTCAATAACTCTTTATTCATTTTTAACTCCTATTCTAAATAAACGTCTTACAATACTTTCATAATTTTTATCATAATTTTTTGCTGCTCTTCACTTAAATTAACAAATTCTTCCGATAACTGTTGAACCATAGAATTTATCTCTTTTCCCGAAACATTTTCAAATTTAAAAAATTCAGCAGGAGAAACTTCTAAAATCTCAGCAAGTTTGAAAAGAATATTGGAAGAAGGAAAACTATATCCTGTTTCTATACCTGAAATTGTTTGCGCAGAACAATCACACTTTTCCGCCAATTGTTCCTGGGTCAAATTGGTTAAAAGTCTAAACATTTTAACCCTTTTACCAAATTTTTTCATAAACTCTTTTTTAGAGCGTAACCACATATTCTAAGTTTATAAAATTAATAACAAATTTCAATCAAATCATATCGTACATAGTACGATATTTTCGTAGTTATCAAAATTCAGCACATATTTACACTCTTTTCAGTTTCTTCATCAAAAGAAGCAGAGGGATTACCGCAAAGCACAAAGCACCGAATATTCTGAACGAATCTATAAATGCCCATAAAGTTGATTGCTTTATAAGCTGTCCATAGTATGAATACTGTGCCATATACTGCGCAACCGAATGTTCGGCATAACCCGCAAGAGCCGCCGCTGTCGATTGTACTCTTTCTATAAAAGCAGGATTTAACTCGCTTGTCTTGCCGACCATCATATACTGGTGAACCTGTGCAAATCTTGTCAGCATTGTTGCTACAAGTGATGTCCCGATTGCACTTCCGATATTTTTCAAAAGGTTTTGAATACCTGTCGCGTTTGTCATCTGCTCATTTCTCAAAGTATCAACTGACAAATTCATAATCGGAACCATAGAAAGCCCCATACCGATACCCATTACAAAGTTAGGAATTGCAATATTCATATTTGAAATCTGCAAGTTTAATGAACCGAATATCAATGTTGAGCCGCCCAACAAACTTAAACCAACAGCAACAAGAATCCTGTTATCAATTCTATTTGACAATGTTGCAGTCATAAGCATCGCTGTCATACTGCCTAAGCCTCTCGGCATCATTGTTGCACCGCTTAAAAATGCCGTATATCCGAGCATGCTCTGCAAAAATTGTGGAAGAATTGCAAGAGATGCATATAATACAGCCTGAATTACAACGGAAATTATTGTTCCTGCCGAAAAGTTTCTGTCTTTAAAGACTGATAAATCTATTAAAGAATGTTTGTTGGTAATCTGTGAATGGAAAAACAAAACACAAGCAATGCAAGAAACAGCAAAAGTCCAGCAAATCCAGGTTGCATTAAACCAGTCAGCGTTGTTGCCTTTATCAAGAACGGTTTGCAATGTTACAAGCCAGATTGTAAGAAAGAAAAAACCTTTTCCGTCTATTTTAACATTTTTCTGTTTTTTTGCATACGGCGGATCTTCGACAAGCTTTTGAGAAAGCAAAGCCGCTAAACAGCCGAAAGGAACGTTTATATAAAAAATCCAAGGCCAGGTCCAGTTATCCGTAATCCAGCCGCCTAAAACAGGACCGATAATAGGAGCAAGGATTACGCCCATACCGAAAACGGACATAGCAATTCCGCGCTTTTCTTTCGGAAAACTCTCAATAATTATTGCCTGCGAAATCGGCAGAATTCCGCCGCCGCCAAACCCTTGCAGAATACGTGCAAATATCATAAATTCAATATTTTTCGCCATACCGCAAAGCATTGAAGCAATTGTAAATGTTAAAATACTTATTATAAAAAAGTTTTTGCGCCCGAAAACCTTACCAAAAAAATCTACGGCAGGAATTACAATACCTGCAGCGATTAAATAACTTGTTAAAATCCACATTGACTCATCGCGCGTTGCCGAAAAACTTCCCGCCATATGCGGCAATGCAACGTTTCCGATTGTTCCGTCCAACACGTATATGAATACCGAAAGCATTACCGGTATAATCATTATCCACGGATTGACTGACGGGGTCCATTGTTCTTTTATTTCCTGATTTGACATATATCTTTAATTCTCTGCTTTCCTCTCTCCTTTTAATAAAAACATAAAAGGAATTAAAATAAAACAAGCCAAAGCGAATACTTTAAAAGTAGTCATATAGGCACATAGGGTAGACTGCTGGATTAGCTCGTTATAAAGCATTTTACCTGCCATATAAGTTGCGTTCATCATATCACCTGCATGATGAACAAATGAACCTGCATATGTACTTAATTTTTCCATAAATACGGAATTTGAAATACTTAAATTTTTTACAAGAGCGTTCTGGTGAATTTGTGAAAATCGCGAAATCATTGTTGCAACAAGAGAAGTCCCGATTGCTCCGCCGATTGTTTTTAAAAGGTTTTGCAAACCGGAAGCATTTGTCATCTGGTCATTTCTCAGTGTTATACAAGACAGAGTTGTTATGGGCATAAATGAAAATACAAGCCCTATTCCAAAAATATAATTCGGAATCGCAATATTAAGAGGATTAATTTCAAGATTTAAAAGACTTAACATCCATCCTCCTATCCCTAAAGCACACAACCCCATAATCCCGTATGTTTTGTAACTGATTTTTCCTCCGAGACCTCCGAAAATTAATAATGCGGTAAGACACCCTAAACCTCGCGGCATTATTGCCAAACCGCTTAAAAAAGAATCATACCCGAGCATATATTGAAGCATCTGGGGTAAAATAGCAAGTGATGCAAGTAATACTGCATTAATTAAGATTAACATAACTGTGCCGAAAACATAATTTGAATCTTTTAGAACTTCAAGTTTCACAAGAGGATTTTTGCCCTTAACCTGTGAATAGAAAAACAATACAGCTCCACAAACTGCAACGGCACTTAACCAGCATATCCACGGTGCATTAAACCAGTCAGCATCATTACCCTTATCAAAAACTATTTGTAATGGAACAAGCCAAACACAAAGCCATAAAAATCCCCACTTATCCAAATGAATATTGTCTTGCTTTGAAGCATACGGAGGATCTTCAAGAAATCTTTTAGCAAGAGCAATACAGAAAAAACCAACAGGGACATTTATAAAAAAGATATAAGGCCACGACCAGTTTTCAGTAATATAACCGCCCATAACAGGACCTAAAATAGGTGCAACAATTACAACAAGACCAAAAACAGCCATTGCTTTATTTCTTGCTTCTCCTGAAAAACACTCCATACAAACCGCCTGAGCCATCGGCATTAGACAGCCCCCGCCAAAACCCTGCATTGCACGCGCTAATACAATCATACCTATAGAATTTGAAATTCCGCATAAAAACGATGCTATAGTAAATATAAAAACACCAAGCATAAAGAAATTCTTTCTTCCCAAAAATTTACAGAAAAAATCAATCATAGGAATTACAATACTGCTTGCCATAAGGTAACTTGTCAAAACCCAAATAGATTCCTGACTGCTGACGGAATATGACCCTGCAATATGAGGCAACGCAACGTTTGCAACTGTTTCATCCAATGCATACATAAATGTTGCAAGCATTACGGGTAAAATTATTAACCATGGATTGGTTTTAGGTTTCCACTCCTGAACTTGTTCTTGTGTAGACATACTTCCCCGCGTTTTATATTTGTAAGGAGCCTTTAATTAAGGCTCCTTGTTTGCTATTTAACCCTTACTTTAGGAACAACTGACATACCGGGAACGATATTATATTCATTCGGGTCAATTTTTTCTGTAAATACTATTTTTACAGGTATTCTCTGTACAATCTTAACGAATGAACCTACGGCATTTTCAGGCGGGAATAAACTTGATTTTGCGCCTGATGCACGCTGAATACTGTCAATTTTTCCTTTAAATACTTTATTCGGATAAGTGTCAACTTTAATATCAACTTCCTGACCGGGTTTCATGTGGCGAAGTTGATTTTCTTTAAAGTTTGCAACTACCCATACATCTTCGGGAACAATTACGAAAAGAGGAGAACCTACATTTACGTACATACCTTTTTCAACACGTCTTGAAGAAACAGTTCCGGTCTGAGGTGCATAAATTTTTGTGTATCCGAGATTTAATTTTGCCTTATCTCTCAATGCCTTAATTTCTTTTAAGTCTGCATCGGCAACTTTATTTCCGCCTTCTGAAAGCAAAGCTTCTTCTGATTGTGTCAGGTTAGCCTGAGCAGAATCGTATTTTGCCTGAGCAGTATCAAGGGTTTGTTTTGAAACTGCACCTTGCGCATACAAATTTTTATATCTGTCCAAATCTTTTTTTGCAACATCAATATTTGTCTGCATAGCTTTAAAGTTAGCTTTTGCATTTTTCTGGTTTAAAAGAGTTCTTTCATATTTAGCCTCTGCCTGTGCAAGAGCGACTTCATAGTCAGCCGGGTCAATTTTTGCAACAAGGTCGCCTTCTTTAACCTTCTGGTTATCCGTGATATAAACATCGGTAATTTGACCGCTTACACGCGGAGCAACCTGAACGGTTGTTGTTTCGACATAGGCATCATCTGTTGACTGATACATTAATGCATCATGAATTACAAAAGCTCCGGCAATTGCCACAACAAGCCCCACTCCCAGAGCAATATATCTTTTAAACGGTTTATGTTCTTTTTTTACATCTTGTTCTTCAGTAATTGTATTTTGTTCTTCCATTTTCTACCTCATGTTATCAATTATATTATATATTCATATTAACATTTTTTTCCAAATCGAGCCTGAATTTTTTCAGAGCTTCATGAACCCTGTCTACTTCTTCGGTTGAAATCTTTTTGGTAATACCGTCAAAGTATCTTTTAATTTTTTTGTTTATTGAACCGAGTTCTCTCAAGCCTGCTTCGGCAATCCCCATTTTTTTTACAAGTCTGTTGTTTTTCGTGTCAATAAATCTTGTAATAAATCCTTTTTCTTCCAGAGAATTTAAAATTCTACCGGTATTTGCTCTATCTTTCAAAAGTAGTTTTGCCAGATCTCTCTGACATATCCCCGCATTAATCGACACTGTATCAAGTGCAAAATATTCATCGGGAGATATGGAAATCTCAAGTTTTTCAAACATCTGGAGCGTAAGTATACGCATTAATCTTGCAGTCTGTTCAAGTTCATAATGTATGCTGTCTGTATAATGTTGTAATTTTGAATCCGTCATAAGTTTATTATAATTTAAATTATTATATTAATATATGTTGTAAAAAAAATATGTTGCATTTACAACAATATTATGCTAACATATCATTATCAAAAATGCAAGCAGCAAAAATAAGGAATTTAAAAAAGTGAGAAAGATAATATCAATAGCATTATTGGCAAGTTTTATAAGTATGAATGTCATGCCTGTATTTGCGCTTGAAAATAACAATGCATCTACGGCAGCCCCAAAACAGTTTAAAAGCATGATTAAGAAAAATAAAAAGAATAGTGATGATTATAAATTTGCTTATGTAAATATGAATTGGTGGGATAATTTCAATGATGATGTTTTAACTTCATATATTCAAAAAGCTATATTAAATAATTACGATTTAAAAATGGCATCTTTAAATGTTCAGGAATATTACCAGAATGTTAAAATTCAGTTTGCAAACGAACTTCCGCAGGCAGGCGTCGGATTTTCTCCTGCTTACCTTAAAGGCTTGAACACAACCAGCACTGACTGGTCATTTATTGCACCTGCAATGATCAACTACGAAGTTGATATTTTTCTGAAAAACAGAGATAAAACAAAAGCGGTTAAAAAACTTTATGAAGGTTCAAAGCTTGATGAAAGAGCTGCATATATTTCAATAGCATCTGCTGTCGGAACAACTTATTTGAATATTGTTAAACTCGACAAAACAATTGAACTTCAAGAACAAATAGTTAAGCAAAGACAAGATATTTATAATCTTATGCTTGCAAGAAACAAAGAAGGTTTAACATCAACCGCAGATACTGTAAAAGCTAATAAAGCTTTAGTTCAAGGCCAAACCGATTTAATTGAGCTTAAAAAACAGAGAGAGAAATTATTACATCAGTTCTGCGTACTTATCGGAGAAAGTCCTGAAAATGCAAATTCAATTGAAAGAACTTCATTAGATCAGCTTGTATATGATTTAAATATTCCTTCAAGTATTCCGTCAGAAATAATTATGCAAAGACCTGACTATATGAGAGCTGAATTAATGGTTGAAAAAGCAGGGCTTGATGTTAGAGTTGCTAAAAAAGAACTTCTTCCGACAATTAATATTTCAGGATTTGCACTGTTTAATGCAGGTGATCTGGGAAGCATTTTGACAACCAAAAACGCATTAATGGGACTTGCAGGAGGTGCAATATTACCTTTGTTCACGGGCGGAAGAAGACTTGCAAACATCAGATTGAAAAAAGCAACTTATGAAAGAATTTTGCAAGACTACTACAAAACAAATTTGACAGCTATTCAGGAAGTTAACGATGCACTTGTGGCTTCAAGAATGGATAAAGAGAAAATGAATCAGACATTAACTCAGGCAAATTTGGAAAAAGCGGATTATAAGTACAACGAACATAAATTCAATGAAGGAACGATTTCCAAACTTGATTTAATTCAATATCATGAAAATCTGCTAACTATAGACAAACTCGTTGCACAGCAAAAAGTTGAATGTATGGTAGATGCAATCGGCTTGTACAAAGCAACAGGAAGCAAACCGTATGACTATGTAAATTAATACCGGAGCTATACTAATGTCATCAAATTTGGTAAAAAACTATGTAAACTAAATTCACATATAATCATCACCTCTTTACTTTAATCCAATTAAAGTAATGTGCCGGCAAGCCTCACTATTGCCGGCATTTCTTTACACTACGTGCGTAGACAAAGCCTACAACGATTTACAAGCCGCTTTCATCAAAATTGTGTTACTTATTATACTTTTTCGATTGCGCTTTTTTCGACTATTGCACTCGGGTGTTAGATTTAAACTTGTTTCAATATTTCAAACCTTATCCCTCGCATCTGTTACACTACGTGCGTAAATACATCTTACAACTACAAATTACCAATAATTACCCTGTCAATTCCTGCAAGGTCTTTTATGATTTCAATCTCTTTAAATCCGTTTTTTTCCATTAAAGATTTTACGTCCTGCGATTGCCCTATTCCTAGTTCAAACATTAAATATCCGCCTTTGTTTAATACTTTATGAGCATCGCCTGTAATCTTTTCATAGAATTCCAAACCTTTTTCATCTTTTGTAAAAAGCGCCTCTTGAGGGTCAAACTTAACCTCAATTTGAATATTTTCTTTTTCACAGGGCGGAATATAAGGAGGATTTGAGATAATAATATCAAAGCTTTCACCTGGTTTAACGTTTGAAAAAACATCGGATTTTCTGAAAATAGCCTTATTAAATAAATTCAGCCTTGAAGCGTTATCAAGGGCAGTATTCAGCGCATCTGTCGAAATATCAACCCCGATAATCTGACATTCGGTATTTTTTGCAATCATGCAGGCAATACATCCGGAACCTGTTCCGACATCAAGAGCTATTTTAAAATTGTTTTTATTAATTATTTCAACAGCTTTTCTTACAAGAATTTCAGTTTCATCGCGGGGAATTAAAACAGACGGGTTTACGATAAACTTCTCGCCCATAAAGTCGGCAAACCCTATTATATGCTGAACTGGCTGTCTTGTTTTTGCACGAAGTTCAGCTTTTTCTCTTACTAATTCAAGTTTTTCAGCCGTAAGTTTGTTACCAGAAATTATATCTTTAATTCCGTAATCGGCAAAATGCTCGAGCAGCATCTTAACTTCAACATTTGCTTCATTAGGTTCTATTCCGCTATCTGTCAATATTTTCAAAATCTCTTGAATACTCATTTAATATACTTTCTATTTCGTTTTTAGCCTCTAATTTTGAGGTTAACTCTTTTTTCTCTATATTATATTTTTTGCACAAACGGTCGTAATAATAAAGCTGTTTTTTTGTAGGAGTTTCCTTTGACATTTTAACTTCTTTGAGGAAGTTTCGTTTTTTCTTTTCAAATTCTTTCTGAGCTTGAATTAAAGGCTCCTGCTTTTTCTTATAATCATAATATTTGCGGCACTCTTCCAGATAAAGCAATGTTTCATCAAGAAATTTATTATCGTCAAGATAGTTTTGAAGAAATTCGAAATGCGGATTGTTAATCTCTAAATAATATTTTTCATCTTCCAGAAATTTATCTAAAATATCCTCTACGCTAAATTGCGGAGATTTTTTAACCAGTGCACGCAAAAAATTACACAGAGCAGATTTCTGTGTTTTTGTCATTTCCTGATAAATTTGATTTTTAATCTGGTACATTATTTCTTAAATAAATCTTTCACACTGAATTTACCGATATTTTCCTGCTGAAACTCTACAAATTTTTTCACAATAGGATTTGTTTGAAGAACGGTTTTCTTTTGAACCTTTTCTTCTGTTTTAGTTTCATTTTCAATTACGGTAAACTCTCTTTTATCCATAAAATAATTATACCTCTTTATATATGTATAAAAAAGTTTGTTAAGAAAAAATTGACTTTTTCTTATATAAAAAGTATATAATGTTACAATTTGTAACTACATAAAACTATGCGGCAGTAACCGAATTTTTCTTATCTATAAGTGCTGCCAGTTGTTTTTCAAGCTCATTTGTATTCTTTCCGAAACGTTTAGCACCTGCAATTCGTCTTTCAAGATTTTTAATAGAACCTTCAAGCGAAGCTATTTCCTGCTCTTTCTGGGAGGGTGAAAATTCAATCTTTCTTCCTTTTCGGGTAATTTCATCCAAATTTGCTTCAACAGAATTTTTAAGCTCACGTTCAGCCTTATTCTTCATTTGTAATTCAGCCAGTTTATTTTTTTGCTCTGAATTTAAAGGCTGGTATGAAATGCTTCTGTCATAAGCTGCCTGATGTTCAGGTGTAACTATATTTTGTGAAGAATTTTCAACTAAACTTCTGCTTTTTGCATCAACATTTTGAGTATTCAAATTTTGAATTATTTGAGCTTCACGTTCGTTTGATACAGGTTTTGGGTTGCGATTAACAGAAGTATTTTTTATCCTTTTCTTTTTGGACACGGAAGGAATATCCCAATTTTTACCTTTTGCTTTATCCAAAGCGGTTTTAGTTTGAGAAGCAGCTTCTTCTGCAGTTTCTTTAACAGCTTTAGGATTTTTTCTTAGCAGCATATAGACACCAAGTCCTGCAAGAGCCGCTAATGAACCCCACAAGATATATTCCTGTCCCTTATCAGCTTTTTCCTTTTGTTTTTTATCAGAAATATTTTGGGGTTTTATATCTGTCGAAATACCTGTATTAGAAGTAAATGCTACTTTTTCTATCATTTTAAAAAATTTAACCTTTCACTTTACACACATTATAATAAAAACGCGTGAATTTAAAATTTTGCCTTAAAACATGCATGTGTAATGCATTTTTGAGTATTATAAGCGCATAAATACTTAATTAAAAGCTTTTTTAATAAATTGTTACAATTGTAGTTTTGCAATTTGAACATCAAAAACAGCTTCTATATCAACACCGTTTAATATTTCCGTAATAAGATCATTCGGATTTAAATTTCTGTCAAATGAAGGAAGAACACCAAGAATTTTTACATCAGTATATTCTTCTATCAAACGCGGCATTAATTTAATATTCACGTCATCAGTATTTTCAGGATAACTACCGAGAATTACTCCGCGGAATTTTATTCCTGTTTCTTTTGCATGGTTTATTGACAAAATCACATTATTTATCGTGGATGTTTTAGCGGAAACAACCATTAACAACTGCAAATCCAGTATTTTTATCAAATCCTCCTCAAGAAAATTTTTGCTGAGAGGGGTTGCAAGCCCTGAAACTCCGTCAACAACCAGGCATTCATTAACATCCTGAATACTCTGAAAATCTTTCAAAACAGTATTTTTATCAATAATAAGATTTTCAGCGGCAGCAGCTATTAAAGGAGCAGCATTTTGCTTTAACAGATATGAATAATAAGTTTTAATATACGGATCAATAAATTTTATAAAAGCTATATCATGTGACTGTACAAACCCGTTAATCTTTACGGCTCCGACTTCCACAGGCTTGTAAACACCTGTGGAATACCCCAAACTTTGCATTGTAGCCGTAAGTCCCGCAGTAACAAAAATTTTGTCCGAATTATTGTCAGCACCTGTAATAAATAGCTCGAGCATAGACTAATACTAACACGCGGGAATTAGAATTGTAAAGAAAAATCAAACTCTGTTCTTAATTTCTTTTAAACTGTCTCCGCCGAATTTTAAAAGGAATTCATCAACAAGCACACAGGCTATTCTGCTCTCTGCAACAACAGAACAAGCTTCAACGGCACAGGTATCTGAACGTTCAAAATGAGCTTCGGTTTCGCTCAAATCTTTTAAGTCAACGGTATTCAAGGGTTTACGCAATGTTGGAATAGGCTTCATAACAGCAGTAACAACAATGGGTTCACCGTTTGTCATTCCGCCTTCAATACCGCCTGCATTATTTGTTTTTCTGACTATCTTTCCGTCCTCAAGATACATTTGGTCATGAAACTCGCTGCCAAACATTTTATAAGCATGATGATTTCCTATAGAAACCGATTTTACAGCAGGAATACTCATTACAGCCTGGGCTATTTTACCGTCAAGCATTCTGTCCCAGTGAACATGAGAGCCTAAACCTACAGGAAGATTTTCAAACACAACTTCAAATTTTCCGCCGAGAGTGTCGCCTGCTTCTTTTGCTTTATCAATTTCCGCATGAAATTCTTCTTCTGTTTTTCCATGCCCTATTTGAATAATTCTTGAACTGCATTTTACATCAAATTGTAAAAGAATTTGTTTTGCCACGGCACCGACAGCAACTTCTATTGCAGTTTTGCGGGCACTTGAACGCTCAAGAATATTTCTTAAATCAGTTTGATTATATTTTACACTTCCCGCGTAATCCGCATGCCCCGGGCGGTATTTTGAAAAAGATTTTTCATCAGTAAAATCTTCGGCATTTGTGCTCATAATCTTCTGCCAGTTTTCAAAATCCCTGTTTTTAATTACCAGTGTAACAGGCGAACCTAAAGTTTTGCCGAAACGAACACCCGATGTAATTTCCACCGTATCAGTTTCAATTTTCATTCTTCCGCCGCGTCCGTAGCCGCCCTGACGGCGTTTCAATTCGCTATTGATAAAGTCAGGGTTTATATCAAACCCTGACGGAATTCCTTCTATTATTGCGGTTAAGCACTTGCCATGGCTTTCACCGGCTGTTAAAAATCTGAATTTATCAAGCATAATTTCCTATTTTTTATTTGCATATTTCAGGAAAGTCTGCACTTTAGTCTGCATCATTTCCTCTGTAATCTTCCAACTGCCGTTTTGTTTTTTTACAATCATGTATGTTTTTAATTTATAATTTTCTCCTGTTGGCTGTCTTAAAGAACTGACTTTATAAGCTCCGTTTCCGAGAGAAGCTACAGAAACATTAGTATAATTATTTTTGTAACCTCTTAATTTAGCACCTGCCTGACCGATTTTCATTTGTCTTATATAAGTTGCAGTGTCTGTTGTAACATCCACAAGTTTTCCGTCAGGTTTAACCACCTGTCTTATAATTTTAGCATTTGGCGCATACATTGACGCAACGGCAGGACTGTAAGAGTTTGCAGCCGCAACGTAGCTGTTGAAAAATTTCAAAGCTTCCTGAGCGTCATCGGCAAATGCTTTCAAACCTGCAGCCATAAACATTGTAAATACCATTAATATTGATAATAATTTTTTCATCTTTTTTCTCCTTCTACGTTTATACAACGACAAAAGTCAAATTTTTGTTCATTTTAATTATATCATATAAACGTTGAATGTCATTAAACTAAATATGTAGTATAAATTGTTTATGGATATGCAAATTTTATCGGAATATTTGGATTTTTTGGAAATTGAAAAGGGGCTTGCGGAAAATACTCTTGAAGCTTACAGGAGAGATTTGAGCGATTTTTTAAACTTCTGCGGTAATATTGAGATAAACTCCATACAGAGAGCAAAAATTAATTCATACGTCAGAAACCTGCATGAAAAGCAATTTTCGGCAACAAGTATAATGAGAAAAATTGCATCGCTGCGAGGATTTTTCAAATGGACCTGCGTAAATGAAATTACCTGTACAAATCCTGCGCTCACACTTGAACAGCCGAAAGTACCGCAAAAACTTCCGAAAGTTCTTACTGTTGAAGAAATTAATAATCTGTTAAATCAAGATTTATCAAAGCTTCACAGGGTAGTAACTGAACTTTTGTACGGATGCGGACTGCGTGTGTCGGAACTAGTTAATTTGAAGATTACGGATTACGACCTGAAAAGTAAATTTCTCGAATGCACCGGAAAAGGCTCAAAAGACAGAATTGTCCCGCTCGGAAAAAAAGCTATTCAGGCTATTAAAAATTTTCTTCCGGAAAGAGATTATTTGTTGAAAAAATTTAATTTACAAACAAAATATCTTTTGATTAATGATAAAGGAAAAAGAGTAACACGTCAGGAAGTTTATACGTTTATTCATGAGCAGGGAAAAAAGCTTCACAAATCTATTTCCCCGCATACTTTAAGGCACAGCTTTGCAACGCATCTTCTTGAAAATGGTGCAGATTTAAGGGTTGTACAGGAACTTCTGGGGCACAGCAATGTATCTACAACACAGCTTTACACGCATATAAGCAAAAAGCGCCTTAAAGAAGTTTACTTTGCAATAAACGGTTAAGTCCTGTTTTTATCTGATTTGTACAGGCATAATCAGGCAGACGTAATCTTCTTCGCTGTTAGGCTTAAACATTGTAGCCGAAAGCGGTGTATTTAATCCGATTTTAACCTCATCGGAATCAATATTTTTCAAAGCTTCCAATACAAATTTATAATTAAATGCAATTGCAAGTTCTTCTCCTGCATAATCTATATCTATATTTTCTTCAGACTTACCGGAATCAGGAGTATCAGCTGAAAGTTTTAAATTATTATGGCTAAACTCAAGTTTAACTATACTTGTTTTTTCGTTAACCATAATAGATACACGTTCAAGAGCCGAAGTCATTTGTGAAACATTAACAAGAGCTTCTTTCGGGCTTTCAGCGGGAATAAGCTGATTGTATTTCGGGAATTGACCTTCCAATAATCTTGAAATAGTTGTTGTTTTTTCTGATTTAATTATTAATTTTGATTTTTCCGTGTAAATTTTAACAGCATCTTCATCTATAAAACTGCTCATTTTAATAAATTCATTCAAAGTCTTTGAAGGAATAATTAATTGTTTAGAGTGATTATCTTTATTATCAATAGTTTCACGAACTCTTGCCAAACGGTTTCCGTCAGTGGAAGCAATTTCCATAACATTTTCAGCAATATCACAAACAATACCTGACAGAAGATTGCTTGTTTCATAACTTGCAGCAGCAAAACCCGCTTGTCTTACAGCTTTTACAAAAGGTCTTATTTCAATTTCAAAACCTTCTTCTTCTTTAACATCAACAGATGCAAATTCGGGAGGAAATTCAGAAGCTGAAATACCGATTATGTCAAACTTTGAGTTCTGGCAGGTAATGTTTACAGATGTTTCACCTTCGTTCATTTCAAAAGTTATAAGTTTGTCGCCAAGCTTCGAAACTATCTCATTGAGAGTTTTTGAAGGTAATGTAATTTTTCCTTCTTCTTCAACTTGAGCATCTACTTCGGCAATTACAGTCAAATCCAAATCTGTTGCTACAAGTTTGATTGTACCTTTATCAATAGTTTCGATTAAAATGTTTAAAAGAACAGGCTGTAAAGCTTTCATTGAAGTAGCTCTTTCAACAATTTTAATACCGTTATACAAATCTTCTTTTTTTACGACAAATTTCATAATATTTACTCCCGATTACTAATTCTATAATAAAATTATATATGTTAAAATTTCAAATAAAATAAAATAATACAAAAACTTTACTTTTTGAGTTTTGAACAATCAAA
>ULQZ01052682.1_pt1 | contig 19890 bp, 16 predicted proteins | sample 1955011 | NCBI WGS metagenome assembly ULQZ01 (sample SAMEA4835670, study PRJEB28245) | human gut metagenome | biome: gut microbiome; material: fecal sample | place: Denmark | collected 2008 | reverse complement strand
AATGCAACTATTAAAAATATAGGTATGTACCATGTTGGCTCTCCATTAATATAACTTAAAGAATATATAGAAATTACTATAGGTAATATTGTATTTATAATGGTACGAGAAATACCACTTATGAAAAGTCTTTTTATTAATTCTATAACTAAATCTTTACCAGTTATTCTACTCATCTCGTTCATAAAAATTCCTCCAATTATCAGTATTACAATTTCCATTATATACCAATAATCGACAAAACACAACCCAAAACATTTGTTTCTTGTTAAGCACACATAATATAGTAAATGTGAAAACTACAAAAATTACCCTATATCAATGAATTGCTATCTCTCTCTTTTCTCCCCTTCCCATTTGCATTTTCTCTACCAATATGTTACAATAAACATTGAAAACAAGAGAATAAGATATATGTAGCACAAAACATACAAACACAATATCTTATCAACAAAGTTATCTAATAAGAAGGGAGATTTTTTATGACAAAAACAAACATTGTAACATTAACAGCAAGCATAGCAGCGATTGCTATCACGGTAGTAGCAGTAAATCCAATGTCAACGAATGCAAAGAAAGTAGTGAAATTAAACAAATCAAAACTCACTTTGCAAACAGGTAAGACATCGAAGTTAAAACTGAAAAATACCAAAAAGAAAGTAAAATGGTCTAGCAAGAATAAGAAAGTTGCCACAGTTTCAAGAAAAGGTGTAGTCAAAGCGGTTTCCGTTGGTAAGACTACGATCACTGCCAAGAGTGGCAAAAAGAGATACTCTTGTAAAGTAACAGTTGTTATGAGCGATGCTGATAAAAAGATTAAAGAGTTGGAAGACAAGCTGAATAAGGTGGAAGATAAGGTCAATGTGACTCCGACACCTGTGGTTACGGAAGCACCTACGCCGAGTCCTGTAACTACGGTTACTAAGAAACCAGTAGCAGTTCCAGTTGCACCACCAATATCAACACCAATATCAATGCCTACACCTGTTGGAAAATAAAAAATAGTATAAAGTGTATAGATTTTTAATTATTATCTATACACTTTTCTAATTTCTCAATACGTTTATACAATTTCTGAATCATATGTGTATTCAACGCAATAAATTCTTCATATCGTAAAGCATACTTTTCTTTATTCGTTTCTGGGTCGTTATATATGATAAACCCAGCAAAATCTTTTGTAGTTAATCCATTAGATACCAAAGCTTCCTCAGTTTCTTGTGAAATAAAACCAGAATGATATCTATCTGATGTTCCGTTAATAAACTTATAAATCGAAGGAGATAACGACATAAAGAAATTTTCATAGCGTTTATCAAATGAAGATATATCTTTTTTAACTCTTTTATCTGATGTAGCAATAAGAGAACCATTGCTATATACACCACCTGATATAGTCGTCATATAAATGGATGCACCATCAATATGTATATCTCCCTTACCAGTTGGAGTTTGACCTATAATACTGACTTGATTGCCATAAATATTTGTTCCAATCAAATTATTGCCAAAATCTGTTGTATGTCTACCATCATTCCAATAAGTAATTCCAGCTATCTTTAAAGCTAATGATTCGTCAACATTATATCCATAAATACAATCATTAGTTACGTTTCGTAAAATGATGCTCTTTGTACGAAGTTCGTTATTTTTTATATCTATACTACCATCATTATTAATCACAAAATCAGAATAAACTCCTGTACTACTAGAATGACCAATATTGATTTTTCCACCATAAATATTTGTATTCTCCCCTATCATATAAGTCGTATCTTTAGTAATTTGAAATCTTACAATAGGGTTACCTTCAGATCCTTGTTGCACTAAAAATTCATTTGCACTATTCTTAAAACAAGAAGTACCATTCCATGCAACGATATCGTTATAAATACTGATTCCACCTTTTGATTGCAAAGAACCGTTATTGTCTACAACAAAATTTCCATTGCCACAATTTATTGTACCTTTAAAAGAACCACTTGTAGCTTGTATTTCACCCTTAAAATATCCATCACCATTTCTGGTAATATAGAATACGTCAGAACCATTCGCAGTTACTTTTATAACATTTGAATTATTAGGGACATTTTTCTGCTCAGGATCAATCTCTACACTACACTTATCCTTGCTAATATATAGATATCCACCACCTATTCTAGGAAATATAGCAGAATCAGAAGTGATAGTAGTGACACCAAGAGAGCCATTTACAGCATCTTGAAATTTCTTAATTTCCTTTTGATAAGCAGCTAAAGCATCGCTATTTGCCTTGTCACCTTTCGTGATTTTATCTCCAAGGTCAGATAGACTATCATCTAACCCATTTATAGCATCCGTTCCTAATTTATTATTTTTCCATTTGATTGCACCACCATCTAAGACAATACCATCTTTATTGAGTTCAACAGTATTACCATCATTGATAACCTTCAAATCTTTTGTGATTATCAAGTCACCAACAAGCATATCTGCCCAGACTCCCCATTTCGCCTCGCCATTATATTGTCCAAGACCAATAGCAAGTTTTGCATTTTCCCACGCATCATCTGTCATGACAATATTCTGATTGATGATTTTCAACTGCCTGTCATCATATTGATTCAACCATTTATTGTAAAAACGACACAGAATACCATGATCATCCACAACAATTTCCTGATTCTTTGCTGCTTTTACTGCACCGAGAGAAGAGTCCAATCCCTCTTTTTTGATATAGTCAAATTTACGTGCAGCAGTTTGACCATTTTCAGCCTGTTTTGCAACACTGCTAAAAGAAGTAGCCATAGAAGATGCTTGTTGGAGAATATTCTGAATGTCACTCATTGCACCGAATAATGATTTTGTGACATTGCTAAAAGTGACCTCAACCTTTTCCAGATTCTCAAAATCATATTTGATTCCAATGATACGCAATTTATAAACCGTATCATCAATAGAAACACGAATATAATTCCCTATGGCAAAATCATCAAACAGTTCTTCATTTGGAATCTCACTTTGAACAAGCAAACTGGACACAGTAGCAGTAATACTTATTTGAGGAACACAGGCAATAGCTAACTGCTGTTTTGCTCGATCGACAAATTTACGTGCCGTTTCCAAAAGCCTTGTGTTATCCACGATATTATCAGAGGTGTAATTGGAATTCTCATACACATCTTCACGAATAAACGAACACAACTCTTTATAGTTCTCGTCCGTAAAATTGTTACGAATATACAAATCCGTCTGAATTTTACGAATATTATCTTCAATATCCGAGAAATAGTCGCCCTTTCCGTGATTTTCATTAAACCATTTATATATTGCTTTTGCATAATCAAAATAGGTAACAACTTTTTTGTATCCAGCTGTACATCCTTTATTAGCACAGTAATATCTTCCGTAATCTCTGTCATATTGAAGATTGGTACTTCCACAGTTAAGACACTGTACTCCATGATTTGGTGAAGATAAAGAGCCTACATACTGTGGATTATTCCCTACACCAACTGAACCATTATCATTATAGACATTTAATGCAATTAGGTAACCATTGATAAGACTGTCCAATGCTTCTTTCACAGAAGAGCACATCTGCAATTTATAATAATAGTCCTGTGAATTATTTAACGGTGGATACTGCTCAGCCAATTGTTCGGAATCCAAACAGTAATACAAAGAAAATACCTGATTTTCCAAAAGAGATTTGATATTTGTGGACGGCGCGTTTATTGGAGCGCGAGCACTCACGTAATGTAAACTTTTCCGGCAAATTACAATATAAACGAAAACAACAACTAATCCTTGACAACTTTGTAATCACTTGTTATAATCTTATTAAAAAGATGTAACAAATTCGTAATAAATCAGGAGATGATATTTTGAAGTTCGATAGGAAATATGTGAAATATATTGCAGCGGGGGTTCTTGCGGTAGGAATTATCGCGGTGCCGGTAAGTGCAGCGATGGTTGCAACGGATAAGCCTTTGAGTGGTGCCTCTGTAGTAGTTGACGAATATTGTAATCAGGTGGCAAATGGAGCAGTGACGAGCGCAGCGGTTTCCGCAACACCGGAACCGGTGGTGGAAGAGCCGCAGCCGACAGCAGCACCGGAAGAAACGAAAAAAGAAGATGAACATGTAAAGTTAAATTTGAATTACAGCCGTCTTGGTGTGGCTACGAAAGTAGATACGTATTTGAATGTACGTAAAAAGCCGTCTGAAAATTCAAAAATAGTTGGTAAAATGACAAAAAATGCCGGTTGTCACATTTATAAGATAAAAAAAGGCTGGGCAAAGATGGTTTCCGGAAATGTAACCGGATGGGTCAAAGCCAAATATCTTGTGACGGATGAGAAAGCAGAAAAGGCGGCTACGAAAGTGGGACGTGAGTGCGTCGAGATTACAACCAATTCTCTTCGTGTACGTGCCCTTCCGACGACAGATGCACCGATATATTCGGTTGTTTCCGAAGGAGAAGAATTTGTTATCCGCGAAAACAATCTGACGACAGAATTTGTAGAAAAAGTAATTAAAAAACAGAAAATTTCCAAAGAGGCGATCAAACGTGCCGGTGGAATGGACGCTATTAATGCAGATCTTGCAAACTGGGTATGTGTTACAGTAGATGATGATTATGCCTTTGTAGCAAAAGAATTTGTCGAAGAGCAGTATTCTTTGAAACGTGCCGTGAAAGTGGGTACGGTATCCGCAAGTTCTTCCGATGGCGTATCCGAAGGACAGGCATCCATCGTAGAATATGCAAAACAGTTCCTTGGAAACCGTTATGTATGGGGCGGTGCAAGTCTTACCCATGGTACTGACTGTTCCGGATTTACGATGAGCCTTTATGCAAAATATGGTCATTCTCTTCCACACAATGCCGCAGCGCAGGCAGGAGTTACCAGAAAAGTTTCTTCGCCAAAACCGGGAGATCTGTTCTTCTACAGCAACGGAAGCCGGATCAACCATGTAGCGATGTATATTGGAAGCGGACTTGTTATCCATGCAAGTAACCCAAGTGATGGTATTAAGATTTCCAATGCTTACTATCGTCATCCGGTTAAGATCGGACGAGTTATGAATTAGTCCGGAATAGTTATAATTGTGTATAAGTAACTATTCAGGACACCCCTCCCCACACATTCGCATTTCGAACACTTCGTGTTCTTTCCCGCCTTTGACAAGGCTGAAAATGCTCATATGGGGAGGGGAGCCCTATTAGGATCCAATGTCTGGAATAGTTACATGTATAAAAAAATCTAAAATGTTCACACTATAGATATCAGATTGGAGTGTTATTATGAAAAGAAGATATCTATATGTGAGCATTTTTTTTGGTTTTGGCATGTTACTTACGGTGTTTGCTTTTTACAGTTACCGTTCCTATAAAAATAGAAACAGTCAGCCGGTAAAAAGTCAGGTGAATCCGGTGGATACCGTGAAGGAAATACGGACGAATACTTCCATGAAATACATTGTGGAAGTGTACGAAGGTGTGACCGGAGTTATTACCCGGGAAGAGTCTACGATGCCGGCAGAACTTGCAGGTAAAACAAGGGAAGAATTAGAAGCATATTTTTCCACCTACAATGACGAGCATGAGGGAGAAACCGGAAAAGATATCCCGCAGCAAAAAGAATTGATTTCGTTTTCGAAAGAGCAGATTGTGGTTCGGGAAAATTATTTGTCTGAGGAGACGATGACATTCTTTTTAAAAGAAGAAGAGGGACAGGTTGTCGTATATCATGAGGACCAAAAAACCCCGTATGAATATACCGGCATTTTGATCGATAATTTGCCGGAAGAAGAAAAGCAGAAATTAAAAGAGGGATTTTTCGTGAAGGATGAGAAAGAATTGTATTCCATGCTGGAAAATTTTTCGAGTTAATCAAAAAGGTATCGCGTCAAAAGAGAAAATGTGCTACAATGAAATATAGTTACGTGACAAGTAAAATAGGAAGTGGGCTGAAGCCCACGCAGGTCATCAAGCTGCGCTTGGTGACAAGTAAAATAGGAAAGCGAGGAAGACCATGGAGGAGAAGTTTGATGTTGTCATAGCCGGTGCAGGCGCGTCGGGGTTGATGTGCGCCTGGCAGTGCGGCAGACAGGGCAAAAAAGTTCTTGTGATGGAAAAAAACGAAGTTGCCGGCAAGAAAATATTGGCTTCCGGTAATGGCAGATGCAATTTCAGCAATCTCCGGATGCGGACTTCCTGTTATCACGGAGAAAAAGAGAAAATTGATAAAATATTAGACGCATTTCCTGCGGATAAAGCAATTGAACAAATGGAAGAAATTGGAATTCTTCGCAAAGAGAGGGATGGATACCTCTATCCCTATACCGGGCAGGCAGTTACCGTGCGTGATTTTCTGGTCAATGCCTGCAAACGGTGCGGTGTGCAGTTCCTTTTTGAGACGAAAGTGGCAAAAGTGGTACATAAAAATAACGAATTTACGATTTGTGCAAAGGGTGGCGTGAAGGTAAAAGCAGATGCACTTGTGCTGGCGTGTGGGGGAAAGGCCAATAAACCCTGTGGAGGAGATGGCAGCGGTTATCTGCTGGCGCGGAGTTTGGGGCACCGGGTGACAAAACTGTATCCGGCATTGACGGGATTAAAGGCCGAAGGTGCCGAGTGGGAGATGCTTGCCGGAGTGCGGATGCCGGGAGAAGTTTCTCTTTGGATCGATGGGAAAAAGGTGGCAGACGAGCGGGGAGAGATTCAGATTGTCAAGGATGGAATTTCCGGAATACCGGTATTTCAACTTTGCTCGCAGGTGGCTGCGGCCTTGGATGCAGGCAGTCAGGTGATCTGTGAACTGGATTTTCTGCCTGACTGGGACAATGAAAAAGTGGAACAATGGATGGAAAAATATGGAAGAGAGTATTTGCAGGGCATTGTTCACAAAAAATGGGTAAAGGTATTGGAAAAAAAGAAAAATTTAGCCGAGTTATTAAAGCAGTATCCGGTAAAGATTACAGATACGTTTGGGATGGAACGCGCACAGGTGACGGCGGGCGGTGTGCCGCTGTCCGAAGTGGATATTCCGTCGATGGAATCGAAAAAAGTGGAAAATTTGTATCTGACCGGGGAATTGCTTGATGTAGATGGAATTTGTGGAGGATATAATCTGCATTTTGCATGGGCGACAGGTTACCTGTGTGCCCGTCAGATCACGGCAGATCAGGAGGCATAAAATGTTACAGTATCGACAATGTAAAATTGATTATCGCAAAGATAATAAGAAAGAAATACAAAAAAAACTGGCGGCAAAATTACATATCAGACCGGAAGAAATAACCGATCTGCAAATTGTCAAAAAGAGCATAGATGCGAGGAAGAAACCGGATATTTTTTGCAATTATACGGTTGCATTTTCCGTGAAAAGCGAAGGTGAGATTTTAAAGCATAATCGGAAAAATGCGAACTTGTCAAAATATGAAGCGGAGCATTCGCTGGCAGAAGAAATCCCGGGACTTCAAGTGAAAGAGACGGAGAAGCGGATTGTTATCGTTGGTGCGGGCCCTGCAGGCTTATTGTGTGCTTATTTTCTGGCTTCCTGCGGGTACAAGCCGATTTTGATCGAGCGCGGCGGTCCGATGATGGAGCGGATGCAGAAAGTGGCTCATTTTTGGAAGAGTGGCGAACTCGATCCACAGACCAACGTTTCCTTCGGAGAGGGCGGAGCCGGTACATTTTCAGATGGAAAGCTGAATACCGGAGTAAAAGATAAAACGGGAAAGCGGAAATTCATTCTGGATACGTTTATTGCGCATGGGGCACCGGAGGAAATCCGGTATCAGGCAAAGCCGCATATTGGAACGGATAAACTTCGCGGGGTGATTCAATCCATGCGGGAAGAGATGGAAGAACTGGGTGTTACGTATTATTTTCACACCCAATTTATGGAAATCGAGAAAGCAAATGGAAAGGTAGAGGGAGTCGTTGTAAAAGACGAGTCAGGGCAACAAAAAGAAATCCCTTGCGATGCCTGCGTTCTTGCCATCGGTCATAGTGCCCGAGATACGTTTCAGGCATTGAAAGAGCAGAACATTCCGATGGAGGCAAAGCCGTTTGCCGTCGGAGTGCGCATGGAACATCGGCAGGATACGATCAATCTGAGCCAATACGGAACGTTGGACGATCGTCTGCCGGCGGCAGATTATAAATTGACGGGAAGAACGTCGGATGACCGGGGAGTTTACAGTTTTTGCATGTGCCCGGGCGGTTACGTCGTAAATGCTTCTTCGGAACCGGGATTTACGGTCGTAAATGGAATGAGCAATCATGGCAGAGATTCTGAAAATGCCAATAGTGCAATCGTGGTTTCCGTAACACCGGAGGATTATCCGGGAGACGATGTGCTGGCAGGGGTCGAATTTCAGCGGGCATTGGAAAAGAAAACATTTGAACTTGGCAGAGGAAAAATTCCCGTTCAAAGATTGGAAGATTTTTGCACAAATCGAAAAACGGAAGAATTTGGAAAAGTTCATCCGTGTACCAAAGGAGAAGTTGTAAAAGAAAACTTGAAAAATATATTGCCCCCAGCGATTTCTAATGGTATTATGGAAGGGATGAAGCAGTTTGGCAGAAAGATCAAAGGGTTTGATGATGGAGACACACTGCTTCTGGGGACAGAGACCAGGACATCATCGCCGGTACGCATATTGCGCGAAGATACCTTTATGTCGCCTGTCTGCGAGGGCCTTTATCCATGTGGAGAGGGTGCCGGGTATGCCGGTGGAATCATGTCGGCAGCGATGGATGGTCTGCGTGTCGCACTTGCGATCGCGAGAGAAAGGAAAGAATGATGAGAGAAGCATTTAAGGATAAAAAACGAATTGTATTTAAAGTGGGAAGTTCAACGATCACACACGAAGAGACAGGGGGGCTTGACCTTGTGAAACTGGAAAAATTTGTGCGTATTTTGACGGATCTGCATAATCAGGGAAAAGATATTATCGTGGTATCTTCCGGTGCGATCGCGGTCGGACGAAAGGCACTTGGACTTACCAAGCGGCCCGATACGACAAGTTTGAAACAGGCTTGTGCGGCGATCGGGCAGAGTCGTCTGATGACCGTATACCAGAAATTATTTTCCGAATACAATCAATATACGGCACAGATTCTTATGACAAAATTTACCATTGAAAATGACACAAGCCGTCACAATGCACGCAATACGTTCGAGGAATTATTGTCGTTAGGTGCCATTCCGATCGTAAATGAAAACGATACGGTAGCGATCGACGAGATCGAATTTGGTGATAATGATACCCTGTCGGCTGTCGTTGCCGCAATCGCCGGAGCGGATATGCTTGTACTGCTCAGCGATATTGACGGGCTTTACACCGATGATCCGAACCGGAATCCGGAGGCAGAACTCATCCCTTATGTGGAACGGATCAGCGACGAAATGATCGAGATGGCGAAAGGTCCCACAACGTCGTTTGGTACAGGCGGTATGAGTTCAAAGATCTCGGCAGCCGGTATTGCCAATGATGCAGGTGCCGATATGGCGATCATCAATGGAGACAATATGGAAAATATCCTGACCCTTATGGAAGGAAAAGACATTGGTACGGTATTTAAAGAACACCGCACCAGACATTTTCACTTAAAAGAATATTTGAATCGGAGATAGGAGATAATGGACGAAAAAAAGATTGCGAGAATCAATGAATTATATAAAAAGAAAAAAGCGGGAACATTGACAGAAGAAGAGGCGAAAGAGCAGGCACTTCTGCGTGCGGAGTACATTGAATCCGTGAGAAATAACCTGCGTGCGAGCCTTGCCAATGTGTCGATTCAGGAAAAAGATGGAAGTATCCATCCGCTCAGATCGAAAAAAGCGGTTGAAGTGAGGGACGAAAAATAATGATAAGTAAGGAAAAAGTGAGAAAAAAAGCAGTGGAAACAAGAGATTCCATTGATGAAGAAAGCCGACAACAAAAATCGGAAGAAATTGCCAAAAAGATTTTGGAGGCAGACTGGTTTAAAGAGGCAGATATTGTGCTGTCATACCATGCGTTCCGTTCGGAAGTGGAAGTTGATACGCTAAATCGGGCGGTACTTACGCAGGGTAAGAAATTGTATCTGCCAAAAACCTATGTGAAAGAAAAGCAGATACGTTTTTTTGAAATCACAGATCTTTCGAAATTAAAACGTGGTTATCAGAAAATATGGGAGCCAACCGGGGAAGAACCGGAGTTTTCTTTTGAAACGGTAAAAGAAGAGCAGAAAAAAGTGCTTATGATCATGCCCGGAACGGCTTACGATGCCCGAGGATACCGGATGGGATATGGCGGCGGTTATTATGACCGTTATCTGAATGCACATGAGGCAGAATGGAAAATGATCGATTTTATGACAGTTTTTGCCGCCTTTTCCGAACAAAAAATGATTTTGATCCCCGGGGAACGCTGTGACGTGAAACCCGATGTGATCGTGACAGAAAAAGAAATTATGCAGCGAAAATAATTCAAACATAGAAAGGAAACACGGATATGACATTAAATGAAATTGGCGCAGCAGCAAAGCAGGCTTCGGTTCTTATGAACCGTATGACGGTAACAGAAAAAAATAAAGGACTCTCAGCGGTTGCCAAAGCGTTGACTGCAAAAACAGAGTACATATTAGCCGCAAATGATCAAGATATCGAAGAAGCAAAGAAAAATCATATGTCGGAGGCTCTTCTTGACCGACTTCGTTTGACCGAAGACCGGATTGAGGGAATGGCAGAGGGAATCCGTCAGGTCGTTGCCTTGACAGATCCGGTAGGAGAAGTGATTTCCATGAAAACGACACCGAGCGGACTGCAGATCGGACAGAAACGTGTGCCGATGGGAGTCATCGGAATCATTTATGAATCCCGTCCAAATGTGACAGCAGATGCATTTGCGCTCTGCTTTAAGACAGGAAATGCAGTCATCCTTCGCGGCGGCAGCGATGCGATTCACTCGAATCTGGCAATCTGCAATGTAATCCGTGAGGCGCTTGAAGCAGTCGGTTTGCCGGCAGATGCCATTCAGGTATTGGAAGATACTTCCAGAGAGACGGCACAGGAATTTATGCGTCTTAACCAGTACATGGACCTGCTTATCCCACGTGGAGGCGCAGGCTTGATTCGCACGGTAGTGGAAAAGAGTACTGTTCCGGTCATTGAGACGGGAACCGGGAACTGCCATGTCTATGTCGATGAGACAGCAGATATTGAGATGGCGGTCAATATCATTGTAAATGCAAAGACACAGCGTCTCGGTGTCTGCAATGCCTGTGAATCCCTGGTGATTCATGAAGCCATCGCGGAAAAAGCCATTCCGGAAATATGCAAAGCATTGTATGCTCATGATGTTGAGATCCGCGGGGATGAAATCTCGCAAAAATACGATGCGAAGATCGTGCCTGCGACCGAGGAAGATTATGGAACGGAATATCTTGACCGCATCATTTCCATGAAAGTGGTTCCGGACATTGATGCGGCAATCGCGCATATTAATAAGTATAATACAGGACACTCAGAATCTATCATTACAAAGGATTATGAAAGTTCCATGCGCTTTTTAAATGAGATTGATGCAGCGGCGGTTTATGTGAATGCATCGACACGTTTTACCGATGGATTTGAGTTTGGGTTTGGCGCAGAAATAGGAATCAGTACTCAGAAACTGCATGCCAGAGGACCGATGGGACTTTTGGCGCTTACCAGCACCAAATATATCATTTTGGGAAATGGGCAGATTCGGAAATAAACGGGATACTCGCAAAGTCATAAAGACATTGACAAAAGAGACGAAAAAGACTAAAATAAAGACGTGCGTTTTGCGTACGTCTTTATTTTGATAATTATGTATTGACATAGAAGGAGGACCCACATGAAACCATATGGATTGAATGAACTTAGGAAAATGTATCTGGATTTCTTTGAAAGCAAAGGTCATCTTGTGATGAAGAGCTTTTCATTGATTCCGCAAAATGACAAGAGTCTTCTCTTGATCAATGCCGGTATGGCACCATTGAAGCCATATTTTACCGGTCAGGAGATTCCACCGAGACGCCGCGTGACAACCTGTCAGAAATGTATTCGTACCGGTGATATCGAAAATGTAGGAAAGACTGCCCGTCATGGTACATTTTTTGAAATGCTTGGAAACTTTTCTTTTGGAGATTATTTCAAACATGAAGCCATTGCCTGGTCTTGGGAATTTTTGACAAAAATATTGGAGATTCCTGCGGACCGTTTGTATCCGTCTGTTTATCAGGATGACGATGAGGCGTTTAACATTTGGAATAAAGAAATCGGTGTAGACAAAGACCGTATCTTCCGCTTTGGAAAAGAAGACAATTTCTGGGAGCATGGTGCAGGTCCTTGTGGTCCTTGTTCGGAAATTTATTATGACCGTGGAGAAAAATACGGCTGTGGCAAACCGGGATGTACGGTAGGCTGCGATTGTGACCGTTATATCGAGATCTGGAACAACGTATTTACCCAGTTCAATAATGACGGAAATGGCAACTATGTAGAACTTGAAAATAAAAACATTGATACCGGTATGGGGCTGGAGCGTCTGGCTACCGTAATGCAGGATGTGGATTCCATTTTTGACGTAGATACGATCAAAGCCATCCGCGACGAAGTCTGCAAATATGCCAATGTAGAGTACGAGACGGAATACAAAAAAGATGTTTCCATCCGTGTGATCACAGACCATATCCGTTCGGTAACATTTATGGTTTCCGACGGTATCATGCCATCCAATGAAGGACGTGGTTATGTTCTCCGCCGTCTGCTTCGCCGTGCAGCGCGCCATGGCAGATTGCTTGGTATCAAAGGTGCATTCCTTGCCAAATTGAGTGAGGTTGTAATCCGCGAGTCCAAAGACGGTTATCCGGAATTGGCAGATAAAAAAGATTATATTTTGAAACTGATCGCTACGGAAGAGGAAAATTTCAATAAGACCATTGATCAGGGATTGTCTATTTTAAATGACATGATGGCTGAGATGGAAGCTGAGAAGAAGACCGTTCTTTCCGGCGAAAATACATTTAAGTTATATGATACGTATGGATTCCCGATTGATCTTACGATTGAAATTCTGGAAGAAAAAGGATTCACCGTGGACGAAGAGGGATTCAAAGAGGCGATGGAAGTACAGCGTCAGAAAGCAAGAGACGCCCGCGAAGAGACAAACTACATGGGTGCGGATGTTACGATTTATCAGTCGATCGATGCGGCCATTGAGAGTAAATTTGTCGGATATCATGACCTTACCCACGATTCCAAAGTAACCGTTTTGACGACGGCAGATGCTTTGGTGGATGAGTTAAAAGAAGGCATGGAAGGAACTATCCTCGTAGAAGAGACTCCATTTTATGCGACAATGGGTGGACAGGTTGCCGATACCGGTGTGATCCGCACAGCGAATGCAGAATTTGTCGTAGAAGATACGATTAAATTGCAGGGAACCAAGATCGGTCATGTCGGCAAGATGACGAAAGGCAGCATCAAAGTAGGAGAAACTGTTACTCTTGCGGTAGATGAGGCTCGCAGAAATCTTATCGCCAACAACCATAGTGCAACTCACTTGATGCAGAAAGCCCTTCGTATGGTGCTTGGAAATCATGTAGAGCAGGCAGGATCTTTGGTAGATCCGGATAAACTCCGTTTTGACTTTACCCATTTCTCTCCGATGACACCGGAAGAAATTGCAAAAGTGGAAGAAATTGTAAACCAGGAAATTCAGAACGGCCTGGATGTCGTAACCAATGAAATGACCATTGATGAGGCAAAGAAGACCGGCGCCATGGCTCTTTTCGGAGAAAAATACGGGGACACGGTCCGCGTTGTTCAGATGGGCGATTTTAGTTCCGAACTTTGTGGTGGTACACACGTGAAGAATACAAGCAATATTTCTGCCTTCAAGATTGTTTCAGAAAGTGGTGTAGCTGCCGGAGTTCGCCGTATTGAGGCACTTACCGGAGCAGGACTTATCGCTCACTTCAATCAGGTAGAAGAGACGCTGAAAGAAGCAGCAGCACTGCTGAAAGTCAGTCCGGCAGATGTAGTAAAACGAATTACTGCATTGCAGGAAGAAGTAAAAACACTTTCCAAAGAAAATGATAAATTGAAAGCAAAGATTGCGAAAGCTGCAGCGGGAGATGTAACAAGCGAGGCAGAAGATGTAAATGGCATCAAAGTTCTTGTGAAAGCATTGTCCGGTGTAGATATGAATGGAATGCGCGATCTTGGTGATGAAGCAAAACAGAAACTCGGTGAAGCCGTAATCCTGTATGCGACGGAAAATGATGGCAAAGTAAACCTGATGGCGACAGCGACAGAAGGTGCGATCAAGAAAGGGGCACATGCCGGTAATCTGATCAAAGAAGTGGCATCCCTTGTTGGTGGTGGCGGCGGTGGTCGTCCAAATATGGCTCAGGCAGGTGGAAAGAACCCGGCGGGTATCCCGGATGCGTTGAAAAAGGCCAAAGAAGTAATTATTTCGCAGATTGGATGAAAAAATCGCCAAAAGTAGTTGACGTTTTCCAAATTTGTGTTATAATATGTGTTAGTGCGAAAAAATACCCAAACAGTTGTATTTTGCACAATCTTACAACTGGAGGGAGGTTAGGTGTGATACTATGTCAAATGTAATCGTTAAAGAAAACGAATCATTGGATAGCGCATTGCGTCGTTTCAAGAGAAACTGTGCAAAAGCAGGAATCCAGCAGGAAATTCGTAAGAGAGAGCATTATGAGAAACCAAGCGTAAGACGTAAGAAAAAGTCTGAAGCTGCTCGTAAAAGAAAATTTAAATAATTGCACATATGAAGGAGGTTGTTCGACTCAGTCGGATACCTCCTTTTTCCGTGCAAACAACGAGACACGCAATCGGAAGAAACGGCTCATGGCTGTGCTTGCACAAAGCCATGCACCGTTTCTTTCGATTATGTGACGACTGTCACGACGATGAGCTCCGCGAGGAGCGAAGAGAGCGTGTCGAGTTGTGACTTGGACGATTATGTGACGACTGTCACGACGATGAGCTCCGCGAGGAGCGAAGAGGACGTGTCACGTTGGTGCCTCCGCCTGCATATAATATACCAAGCGGCTTTTGTGAGAGGGTGTCACATGAATCCGATTTCAGAAAAACTGGGGCTCCAGCCTGATATTTTAGAGGGAGCAACCATTGTAAAAATGTTTGGAACGGAATATGCCATTATTGAAAATTACAAGTCCTTGATCGAATACACAGAATGCCTTGTGAAAGTGCAGGGAAAGCATATGCGTGTGGTGATCGAAGGGGAAAAACTGGGGATTGAATCATTTCAGCCGGATGAATGCCGCGTGTGTGGAAAAATAGAAAAAATATATTTTGCGAGTTAGGAGGACCGGAATGCGGTGGATCATGGGATACATAGAATGTCAGGTGCCGGGAGGGCATCTGGAACGATTTATGAATTTGTGCCGGCATCATGAGATTGAACTGTGGAAGGTGAAAGAAAGGGAAAAGCAGGCCGTTTTTTTTATGTACGCGGCGGAATATTCGAAATTACGCCCACTTGCCCGAAAAACAAAGACGGTTCCGCATATTCGGAAAAAATGCGGATTTCCTTTTTGGTGTCTGAAAGCCAGACGGGATTGGACCTTTACGTGGGGAATCGGTCTTTTTTTCGCGGTTTTGTACATCCTTTCCCTTTTTGTATGGGACATTCAATTCCGCGGACAGCAGACCTATACCAAAGAAGGATTGGGGGCGGAGATTGAAGAAATGGGAGTGTACCGCGGGATGACAAGAAAACATCTGCAGTGCGATAAGATTGAACAAAATCTAAGGCTTCTGCATCCGGATCTGAGCTGGGTTTCCGCAGAAGAAAAAGGATGTGTGCTCCAGATTCAGGTAAAAGAGGGAAAAATGAGGAAAGAAAAAAAAGAAACCGAGCAGGCGGTTAGTCTGACGGCACCTTGTGGTGGGAGAATTGAGGCAATTGTGACAAGAAGCGGCACTCCATTGTGCCAAAAAGGAGATGTCGTGAAAAAGGGGCAGGTTCTGATACAGGGAAGTTATGATATCGTGGGAGATGATGAGCAGATCATCCGAAAGCAGGGAGTGACGGCTGATGGAGAAATCCGGCTGCTGCATACCGTTAAATGGGAAGAAGAGTTACAAAAAGAATACATAGATAAACAAATGACAGGAAAAAAACGGAATATTTACACTTTTCAATACAACGACTCACGAATTTCCTTAAAAAATCCATTAAAATGGTTTGATAATTCAGGTAACTATGATATAATGAATTATGTATGTTTTGAAGAGCGGTTTATTCCGCTTCAGATCAATGTTAAGATTATCCGGCGACAGTTTCTGGATTACACAAAAGTGAAAAAGCAGTATACCAAAGAGCAGGCGGCCGGTATATTTAAGAAACATCTTGCTACGAAGATGGAGCAAATGCAAAATGAGGGGTATGAAATCTTAGAACATACGGAAAATATGATTCAGGAAGAAAATAAATACAAAATCACAGGTGTGATCCGCACCTGCATAGAAACGATGAATAAAAAGGAAGTGCAGCCGGAAGAACTTGAGGCGGCACAGGGAAAGGAAGAGACAGATGGCACGTGAACAGATCCTGCTGGACATTCCGGCAGAATATGAAAATAATATCTTTGGCGGATTGGATGTACATTTAAAAAAAATAGAAAGAAATCTTGACGTCGATGTGATCGTCCGGGATGGTTCCGTCAAAGTAGAGGGAGAAAGTGGAAATGTCGCAGAAGCCAAACGTGTATTTACTGAACTTTTGGAATTGGCAAAGCGTGGAAATACGATCACGGAGCAAAATGTTAATTATTTATTGGCATTGTCAAAAGAAAAGTCCCCGGTGTCTTTGGCAGAAATTGACAATGACCTGATTGCCTTTACGATTCAGGGAAAACCGGTAAAACCAAAAACACTTGGCCAGAAAAAATATGTGGATGCTATCCGCGAGAAAATGATGGTATTTGGTGTCGGACCGGCGGGAACCGGAAAAACCTATCTGGCGATGGCAATGGCGATACAGGCATTTAAGCAGGATGAAGTGGGAAAGATCATTTTGACCAGACCGGCAATCGAAGCCGGAGAAAATCTGGGATTTCTTCCGGGAGACCTGCAAAGCAAGATTGACCCGTATCTGCGGCCATTGTACGATGCATTATACCAGATCATGGGGGCAGACAGTTTTATCAAAAATTCCGAAAAGGGATTGATCGAGGTCGCACCACTTGCCTATATGCGTGGGCGGACACTGGATAATGCTTTTATTATACTGGATGAAGCACAGAATACGACGCCGGCGCAAATGAAAATGTTTTTGACAAGAATTGGGTTTGGCTCCAAAGTGGTGATCACCGGAGACCTTTCTCAGAAAGATCTTCCATTTTCGACCCAGTCCGGGCTGGAACAGGCATTAAAGGTATTAAAAGGTGTGGACGAGATCGGCGTGTCGTATCTTACCAACAAAGACGTGGTAAGGCATCCGCTGGTGCAAAAAATCGTACATGCCTATGAAAAATTTGAGGCAAGAGAGCAGTACCGCGAAAAGCGAAAAAATGAGCACAAAAGAAAGTGAGAAAGCCGATGACAGTATATTTTGAAAATGAGACAGAAAGAGAATTTCCGTTTGATCCGGAAGAACAGGCGAAAAAAGTGATTTCCTTTGTGTGCGATCATGAAAATTGCCCGTATGAGACAGAAGTCAGCGTGACGATAGTGGAAAAAGAAACCATTCGTGAGATCAATGCGGAACACCGCCAGGTTGACCGTGTGACGGATGTTTTGAGTTTCCCGATGATGGAATACGATACACCGGGCGGTTTTGAGGGACAAGCCTTTGAAAACAGCATGACGATTTCTCCGGAAAGCGAGGAACTGGTGCTTGGGGACATCGTTTTGTGCTCCGATGTGATCGCAGAACAGGCGGAAGAATACGGACATTCGGAATTGCGCGAATATAGTTTTCTGATTGTGCACAGTATGCTGCATCTGTTTGGCTACGATCATATGGAAGAGGAAGAACGTAAGCAGATGGAAGCAAAGCAGCGGGAGATCATGGAACAGATGGGAATCCTGCGCGAAAGCAACTAAATCATGTCTTTACATAAAAGAAAGGAAAGGATAGAGCAATGAAAAATAAAAAGAAAGTAATACTGATCAGTTGTATTTGTGCTGTCGTTGTAATTGCGATGGCCGCCGGAGCGGTGGTTCTTATGAATCGTTCCGGAAAAGTGGCAGACGAACAGAAAGCGCCGGAAGCAACGCAGGCACCTGTAGTGACGGCGACACCGGAACCGACAAAGGATCCACATGAAGGCATGGTGCGGAGCAATCTGACCGGAGAATATATTACGGAAAAAGCGGCAGAAAAACGGCCATATGCGGTTATTATCAACAATATTGAGTATGCCAATGCCAATCAGCAGGGAACTTCACAGATCGATGTATTGTATGAAGCTCTTGCAGAAGGTGGAATTACGAGAATGCTTGGCGTGATTCAGGATGTGGACAAGATCAAGAAACTGGGATCCGTACGAAGCGCCAGACATTATTTTGTCAGCTTTGCCAGCGAGTGGGATGCCATATTCTGCCATTTCGGACAGACAAAATATGCGATTTCCAAGATAGAAGAACTGGGAATTAACAATTTAAGTGGTCTGTCAGCGGTCGGACCGGTCGTTTATGCCAGAGATTATTCGTATAAGGCACCGCATAATGTGTTTACCACCGGCAAAAAAATGAAAAAGGGAGCCAAAAAACTTGGTTACCGCACAAAGGTGAAGTCGGACAATGTGGCAGAGCATTTTACGTTTTATGAGGAAGATACCGATCTCGATTCCACAGACGATACAACATATATTAAACTGCCATTTTCCGATTACTCAACGTGTTATCTCAAATATGACGAAAAGAGTAAGACATACAAAAAATATGAATACGGCAAGAAACATAAAGACCACAAAAATAACAAACAGCTGGCTTTCAAAAATGTTATCGTGCAGCTGGTAAAAGAGAAAAATATAGATAAAAACGGATATCAGCACCTTTTCCTTCACAAGAGAAAAGGAGAAGGATATTATCTTACCAATGGAAAACGTGTGAAGATCACATGGCGTAAGAGCGAGGCAGATCATAAGATGACATATTATGATGAGTCCGGAAATGTACTTACGATCAATCCGGGAAAAACATACATTGCGGCCTATCCGACAAGCAGAAAAAAATTGATTTCATTGAAAGAAAAATAATTGACTGCAATGGACAAAAAATGGAAAACAGAAAGGAATCAGTATGAGTGAGAAAAGACAACAGACATCCCAGGGAAGCGATTTTTTAAAGCAGGGAAGTATCCTTGCCATGGCATCCCTGATCGTACGGTTTATCGGTATGATCTACCGAATCCCCATGTCCAATATACTGGGAGAAGAGGGCAATGGTATCTATGCTGTTGCAGTAGATGTATATGATATTGTGTTGATTGTTTCCTCTTACAGTATTCCGCTGGCATTATCGAAGATTATTGCCGCCCAGAGTATACAAAAGCAGTACAAAAATACCGGGAAAACTTTCCGGCTGACTCTTTTATTTGCCGTGGTTTCCGGTGGATTATTTGGCATCCTTTTGTTTGCCGGTTCCGGATTTATCGAGACGCATATTTATCCGGATTACGCCGGAGTGAGATATCCGCTTCGTATATTGGCACCGACGATATTTATCGTCGCCCTTTTGGGAGTGTTCCGTGGCTTCTTCCAGGGAAAGAAAACGATGATCCCGACGGCGGTGTCACAGGTCGTAGAGCAGATTGTCAATGCTATTGTGAGTGTAGCCGGTGCCTATTACCTTATGAAATGGAACGCAGACAGTCCGTT
>ULQZ01039032.1_pt1 | contig 20755 bp, 20 predicted proteins | sample 1955011 | NCBI WGS metagenome assembly ULQZ01 (sample SAMEA4835670, study PRJEB28245) | human gut metagenome | biome: gut microbiome; material: fecal sample | place: Denmark | collected 2008 | reverse complement strand
GGCGATGATCCACTGGAGCTGGCCGTTGATCGAGCGGAACTCGTCCTCGGCCCACGCCTCCAGGGCATCCATCGTCGCCGCATCCACGCGCAGGACGAAACTGCGGGGATTGGTCTCTTTGGCCATCCGTTATCAGTGGTGAAGCGTTCCGGTGTTGACGACGGGCTGCGCGGCTTCGTCGGCACAGAGCACCACGAGCAGGTTCGAGACCATCGCGGCCTTGCGCTCCTCGTCCAGCTCGACGACCTCTTCGTCCGTGAGGCGTTCGAGTGCCATGTGGACCATCGACACGGCCCCCTCGACGATCTTCTCGCGGGCCGCAATCACGGCATCGGCCTGCTGGCGGCGCAGCATGACGGCCGCGATTTCGGGTGCATAGGCCAGGTAGTTGATCCGCGCCTCCATCACCTCGATGCCGGCCATCGCCAGCCGTTCGTTGAGCTTCGTCTCGAGCTGCTGGTTGATCTCCTCGCTGTTCGAGCGCAGCGTCAGCGCCTCCTGCCTGGTGCCGTTGTCATCGTAGGCATAGCAGCCGGCGACCTGTCGCAGCGCCGCGTCGCTCTGCACGTTGACGAAGTTCTGCAGGATGTTCATGCGCTCCGTGGCGTTCACCCCCTGCTCGGGCGTCGCCGAGGCGGCGTCGATCTCGAAGACCGCCTTGTAGATATCGTCGCGCTTGATGCGCCACACGAGCACCAGACCGATCAGGATCGGGTTGCCGGTCTTGTCGTTGACCTTGATCGGATCGACATTCAGGTTGCGGGCACGCATCGAGATCGGCTTGGCCGACATAAAGGGGTTGACCCACCAGTATCCCGTCTCGTAGAAGGTGCCGCGGTAGTTGCCGAAGAAGACCATCACGCGCGCCTCGTTGGGTTCGAGCAGCATGAAGCCGCCCATCAGCAGCAGCGACAACAGCACGCCGACGATTCCGGCCGCGAGCAGCCACCCGCCGCCCGGCAGCGCGGCATCGAGACGCATGGCACCGAATACGATCCCGGCAACGGAGCCCGCCAGCAGAAGCAGATCGACCGCCAGCATGAGGAATCCGCTGGTCCTCCAACCCTTGTAGACAAAGTTTTTGTTTTCCATAGTCAAAGTGATATTGTTTTGATATCACAAAGCTATTTCATGTTTTTCAAAAAAGCAAATTTTCGCCGCACTTTTTTATGAGGCGGGAAGCGGGCTGAACCCGACAGGGGCCAAAAAGCAGGCTGCGGGGCAGCACAGGGCCATTCGGGGGAGGAGCGGCGCGCAGAAAGCCCGACGCAGGGAACGGGAGAGCAGGGAGAGGGAAAATCGCAGAGAACGGGGCTATGGAAAAACGGGGAGACGCAACGAAGGGGTGCGAGGTGCTCTGGCACAGTTCGTGCAGTCGGCAGGGGGTAACCATTTAAAACTAAACACCATGTTCGAGAAACGACACCCCGCCGAGGATACCCTCACGGATATCTACGGCTCGAAAGAGATGCGCTCGCCCGCACCCACGCAGTTCATTCCCCACGACAAGACCTCGCCCGAGGCGGCCTACCAGCTCGTCAAGGACGAGACCTACCCGCAGACGCAGCCGCGGCTGAATCTGGCCACGTTTGTGACGACCTACATGGACGACTACGCCACGCGGCTGATGAACGAGGCGATCAACGTCAACTACATCGACGAGACGGAGTATCCGCGCGTTGCGGTGATGTGCGGCCGCTGCATCAACATCCTGGCCAACCTGTGGCACACGCCCGAGAAGGCCGAATGGAAGGCCGGCGCCCCGGCCATCGGCTCGTCCGAGGCCTGCATGCTGGGCGGCGTGGCCGCGTGGCTGCGCTGGCGCGCACGCCGCAAGGCCGCGGGCAAACCCTGCGACAAGCCCAACCTGGTGATGAGCGCCGCCTATCAGGTCGTGTGGGAGAAATTCTGCCAGCTCTGGCAGATCGAACTGCGCACCGTACCCCTGACGCTCGACTGCACGACGCTCGACGCGAAGCAGGCGCTCGCGCTCTGCGACGAGAACACGATCTGCATCGTGCCGATCGCCGGCGTGACGTGGACGGGCCTGAACGACGACGTCGAGGAGCTCGACCGCCTGTTGGACGAGTACAACCGCCGGACGGGCTACGATATTCCGATCCACGTCGACGCGGCGTCGGGCGGTTTCATCCTGCCGTTCCTCAACCCGGAGTGCAAGTGGGACTTCCGCCTCAAGTGGGTGCTGTCGATCTCGACCTCGGGCCACAAGTTCGGCCTCGTCTACCCGGGTCTGGGGTGGGTCGTCTGGAAGGACCGCAAGTACCTGCCCGACGAGATGGCCTTCTCGGTCAACTACCTCGGCGCCAGCATCACGCAGGTGGGGCTGAACTTCTCGCGTCCGGCGGCGCAGATTCTGGGCCAGTACTACAACTTCATCCGGCTGGGATTCGAGGGCTACAAGGAGATCCAGCAGAACTCGATGGACGTGACGACCTACTGCCACGAGCAGATCGGCAGGATGAAGTGCTTCAAAAACTACGCGCCGAAGGTCGTCAACCCGCTCTTCATCTGGATGATGGACCCCGAATACGACAAGACGGCCAAGTGGACGCTCTTCGACCTGCAGGCCAAGCTGCAGCAGAGCGGCTGGATGGTCCCGGCCTACACCATGCCCAAGAATATCGAGCAGGTCGTCGTCATGCGCATCGTGGCGCGGCAGGGCATGTCGCGCGACATGGCCGACATGCTGCTGGGCGACATCCGCAACGCCGTGGCCGAGTTCGAGCAGCTGGCCTACCCCACCACCTCGCGCCTCAAGTACGAGCGGCGCGAAAAGCAGATGGGCAAGGTCTACACCCACTGACATCCGCAGACGGCGTCCGCCCGGACAAGACCGGACGCCACGCCATACCGTTCCGCACCGCCACGCCGACACTGTCTTCGGCCGGATGCCGAACCGGCAACCTTGCGACAGCCTCCCGCAGCACCGGGAGGCTGTTTTTTACGCCGATACCCTCCGGCATGCCGACCGACGGAACATCCGCGGCGCCCTCCGCGACAAAAAATCACGCAACGGACGATCCGGTCATCCGAAAGTTTTTCCTATCTTTATGCCGTTTATCAACCGCGCAACGACATGCGAGAGACTTTCGACATTTTCCTGATCGTCATGGCTGTCATCGCCCTGGCGGTCTTCATCGCTCTGCACTTTCTGGAGGCCGGCTACGGCTACCTGTTCAACCGCCGCTACGGCCCCCCCGTGCCGAACAAGGTGGGCTGGATACTGATGGAATCCCCGGTCTTCATCCTCATGTGCGTGCTGTGGGCCGCATCGGACCGCATGTGGGAGGCGGGGCCGCTGGCGCTCTTCCTGCTCTTCGAGGCGCACTACTTCCAGCGCTCGTTCATCTTTCCGCTGCTCATGCGCGGCAAGTCGAAGATGCCGCTCGGCATCGTCCTCATGGGCATGCTCTTCAACACGCTCAACGCCCTGATGCAGGGCGGCTGGATCTTCTACGTCTCGCCCGCCGGCTACTACGACGACTGGTTCTCCCGGCCCTACATCTGGATCGGCGGCATCGTCTTCCTCGCGGGCATGGCCATCAACCTCCACTCGGACTACATCATCCGCCACCTGCGCAAACCGGGCGACACGCGCCACTACATCCCGCGCGGCGGCCTGTTCCGCTACGTCACCTCGGCCAACTACTTCGGCGAGCTGCTCGAATGGGTGGGCTTCGCCATCGCGTCGTGGTCGTGGGCCGGGGCGGTCTTCGCCTGGTGGACCTTTGCCAACCTCGCGCCGCGCGCCGCGTCGCTGCGACGCCGCTATACGGAGGAGTTCGGCGAGGAGTTCACACGCCTCGGGCGCAAGCGCATCATCCCCTTCATCTACTGACACCAACACACTCCAGACGATGGATTCCAAACTCTTCACCCCCTACAAGCTGGGGCCCGTGACACTGCGCAACCGCACGATCCGTTCGGCGGCCTTCGAGTCGATGGGCAAGGACTTCGGCCCCACGGAGCAACTCAAGCAGTACCACGTCGCCGTGGCGCGCGGCGGCATCGGCATGACCACACTGGCCTACGCCGCCGTCTCGCGCAGCGGACTTTCGTTCAACAAGCAGCTGTGGCTGCGCCCGGCCATCGTGCCGGGGCTACGCGACATCACCGACGCCATCCACCGCGAAGGGGCTGCCGCCGCCATCCAGATCGGCCACTGCGGCAACATGACCCACCTGACCACCGCCGGGCAGATACCCATCGGCGCCTCGTGGGGATTCAACCTCTACGCCTACACCCCCGTGCGGGGCATGCGGCGCAAGGAGATCGAAGAGGTGGCCCGCGACTTCGGACGCGCCGTCCACACGGCCCACGAGGCGGGCTTCGACTCGGTGGAAGTGCACGCCGGCCACGGCTACCTCATTTCGCAGTTCCTCTCGCCCTATACGAACCACCGCCGCGACGAATACGGCGGCTCGCTCGACAACCGCATGCGCTTCATGCGCATGTGCCTCGGCGAGGTGATGGAGGCCGCGGCACAAACCGGCATGGCCGTCACCGTGAAGCACAACATGTACGACGGTTTCAAGGGGGGCATCGAGATTCCCGAAAGCCTCGAGATCGCACGCGAGATCGAGCGTTTCGGCGTCAACGCCATCGTCCTCTCGGGCGGCTTCGTCTCGAAGGCCCCGATGGCCGTCATGCGGGGGCTGATCCCCATCTACACGATGAGCTACTACTCGCCGCTGTGGCTGCGCTACTTCATCCGCTGGTGCGGCCCCTTCATGATCAAGCAGTTCCCCTTCGAGGAGTGCTACTTCCTGGAGGATGCCAAGAAGTTCCGCGCTGCACTGAAGTGCCCGCTTATCTACGTCGGGGGGCTCGTCAGCCGCGAAGGCATCGAGCGGGCGCTCGACGCAGGCTTCGAGCTGGTGCAGATGGCCCGCGCACTGGTCAACGACCCGGCCTTCGTCAACAAGCTGCGCGCAGGCGACGAGAAGACGCGCAGCGCCTGCGACCACCGCAACTACTGCATCGCGCGGATGTACTCCGTGGACATGAAATGCTGCAAGAACTGCCCCGACCTGCCGCGCAAGATCGTCGAGGAGCTGGCCAAACTGCCGTAAGATGGACCACACGGAAAATACCGCAACCCGCGCCTCCATGCAGCCGGCCGCGCCGTCCGACGAGGCTCTCCGCCCGGACGCCCCGGCAAGGATCGACCGCCGGGGGCGCGTCCTTTCGGGCCGGGCATGGGCCCTCGTCACGGGCGCCGGGACGGGCATCGGGCGCAGTTTCGCCCTGCGTCTGGCCGCCGCCGGATACGACCTGGTGCTGGTCGGGCAGACCGCCGCGACGCTCGAACGGGTCCGCGACGAGATCGCCGCGGCCGACGCCACGGCCCGCCGGCAGGTGCGCATCCTGACAATGGACCTCGCCCGCACGGAGGCGTCGGACGAACTCTACGCCACGGTGCGCGAAATGGGCATCGACATTGACGTCCTCGTCAACAACGCCGGCATCTTCTCGTTCCGCGACATCCTCCAAACGCCGCCCGAGCGCATCGAGCGGATGATCCTGCTGCACGACATGACCCTCTCGAAAAACTGCCTCGCCTTCGGCCGCGACATGGCCGCCCGGGGCCGCGGCTGGATTCTGAACATGTCGTCCTTCTCGATTTGGATGCCCTTCCCGGGCATGGCCCTCTACACGGCGACGAAGGCCTACGTGAGGACCTTCTCCGTGGCCTTCGCCAAGGAGATGGCCGAACGGGGCGTGCGCGTGACGGCCGTCTGCCCGGCGGGTGTGGCGACCGACCTCTATGGACTGACGCCCCGCTGGCAACGGATCGGGCTGCGGCTCGGCGTGCTCATCTCGGCGGACGCCTGTGCGCGCCGCGCCCTGCGCGCCCTGTGGCGGGGACGCCGCACGGTCGTGCCCGACTGGTGGAACCGCGCCTTCATCCCGCTGTGCAAGCTGCTGCCGATGTGGCTCATCCGGCCGCTGCGCCGCCATACGATGCAATTTCAGAAATAACCGTATATAGTATGAATACGATCAGAAACGTCGTTTTCGACCTCGGAGGGGTCCTCGTGGAGCTCGACATCGAGCGCTGCCGCCGCGCCTTCCGCGACCTGGGCATGGAGGCCGTGGCCGAAATCGTCCAGCCCTACTACCCCGTCGAGGTGATCGGCCGGCTCGAAGGGGGCGAAATCTCATTCCACGAAGCCTGCGACGAGATGCGCCGCCTGGCCGGACGTCCCGACATCCCGGACGAGCGCATCGCCTGGGCCTACGGGCAGTTCCTCGTCGACGTGCCCGTCGCGAAGCTCCGCGCCGTCGAACGGCTGCGCAGCCGCGGCATCCGCACCTACGTCCTCTCGAACAACAACCCCGCCTCGATGCTCTTCATCCGGGGCATGTTCCGCGCCGACGGCCACACGATGGAGGAGTATTTCGACCGCATCTACCTCTCCTACGAGATGCACGACCTGAAACCCTCGGAGACGATCTTCCGGCAGATGATCGACGACAGCGGCATGCTTCCGTTGGAGACGCTCTTCATCGACGACGGTGCGAAGAACATCGACACGGCCCGCCGGCTGGGATTCGAGGTCTTCCAGCCCGCCCCGGGCGAGGATTTCACGCCGCTGCTCGACCGGCTGTAATCCTTTCGCCGGACAAAACAAAGCGTGAAGCGCCTGCCACACATGTGGCAGGCGCTTCACACTGGATCGTCGGGGAGACAGGATTCGAACCTGCGACCCTCTGCTCCCAAAGCAGATACGCTAACCGGACTGCGCTACACCCCGAATCCGCCGGCCGGACCGGCATCGATACAAATATGATAAAAGAAAAGCAGACTACCTTTCGGGCAGTCTGCCGTTTTGTCGGGGAGACTGGATTCGAACCAGCGACCTCCAACTCCCGAAGCTGGCGCGCTAACCGGACTGCGCTACACCCCGAACTATTTCAATGCCCTTATCATCTTAAGAGCGCACAAAGATAACCCGAATTTCCGAAAAGTCAAAATTATTTTCAAAAAAAATCTTTTTCCGGCCCAGCCTCCGTCTCTCTGCCTCTCTGCCTCTCTGCCTCTCTGTCTCTCTGTCTCTCTGTCTCTCCGTCTCTCTGACTCTCCGTCCCGCGTACCCACGGATTCAGCTCCGCCACCGCGCATAACGACAACTCCCGTCCGCTCGAAAGCGGCCGCACCACGACGCACCGTCCTCCGCACCGGACACATCCGGCCTCCCGAAACACTTCTTCCTGCCGGTCGGAGCGTACTACAAAGTCAGCGCCTCCACCAGTCAGAACCTACCGCCCAACGGCCTTTCACCTTTCACCTTTCCTCCTCCTCGCCGGGCGGCACGTCACAGCCGCTTGTAGTGGCAATAGAGCAACTCGCCGTCATCGCCGTGCAGGTGCATGCCGCCGCCCAGGCAGTAGCGGAACATCCGGCAGTCGGCACACGCACCCCGCCGCGCCCACTCGCGGTTGCGGAAGGGCTCGAAACGGTTTTGCCACACATCCCAGAAGTCGTCGCGGTAGATGTTGCCCTGATGGAAGTTGGCGCGGATCGACGTACAGCCCGAAATGGAGCCGTCGACACGGATCGAGGCGACCGACACCCCCGCGGCACACTGGTAGAACTGGTCGCGGACCTCGGCCTCGTAGCCGCCGAGGAACCCCTCACAGGCATAGCTGGCGTCGATGCGCCCCTCGCGGCGGGTGCAGCGGATGAACTCCAGCATCTCGCGGAACTGCGCATCGGTCATGCGCAGGCTCTCGTCGTGTTTGGCCCGCCCCATCGGGAAGATCGAGAACAGACGCCACGACTTCACCCCCTCGGCGATGAGCAGGTCGCGGAACGCCTCCAGATGCGGCACCATCGCCCCCGTCACGCAGGTCACCACGTCGAAGGCCAGCCCCTCATCGCGCACGGCCATGCGCACGGCCTCGAGCGCCCGTTCGTAGCTGTGCGGGTTGCGGCGGATGTAGTTGTGCTGCTCCTCAAACCCGTCGAGGCTTACGGACATCGACCGCAGCCCCGCCTCCCGCAGCCGCCGGAAGCGTTCGGGCGTCAGCGCCAGGCCGTTGGTCACCATGCCCCACGGATAGCCGCGGCGCATGACCTCGCGGCCCGCCTGTTCGAGGTCCTCGCGCACGAGCACCTCGCCGCCCGAAAAGATGATGAGCACATGGGGCGGGTCGACATGCGGCGTGACCTGCTCGTCAAGCACCCGGAGGAAATCCGCCAGCGGCATGTCCGGCACGCCGGGATCGATGCGGCAGTCACTGCCGCAGTGACGGCACGCGAGGTTGCAGCGCAACGTACACTCCCAGAAGAGCGTATCGAGACGGTGCGCCGCGACCTTCGAGGCATACAGGTCCGAAAAAATATCGAGGGCCAGGCGTTTGCGCAGGCCCAACCTGCGACCGGACATCCGTCAGCGCGGATTTTGCTCCGACGCACCGGAGAGGTCGGGCATGTCGTCGGCCGGCTGTTCGAGCACCGGAGGCAGCGAATCCGCCCGGGAGCGAAGCTCCTCGATCTGCTCGGGCGTCAGACGCGGCGCCGGTACGCCGTACATGACCCGGACGCGCAGCTCCTGTGTCGTATCGGACTTCATCTCGGGGGAATCCTGCGGCGCCGGCGCCGTCTCGCGGGGAACACTCCGGACCGAAGAGCAGGCGGCGGAAAATCCCAGAAGGGCCGCTACGGCAAATTTCAGTTTTCTCAACATAGGCCTCGCAATTTTATCGTTCAACACAAGAACAAAGATAGGAATTTTCCGCGGGAGTCAAAAAAAATGGTCAAAAAGTTTTGAAAGCCAACGATTTTTACGTTACTTTGCCGAACATTAATACACATAATCGCATTTATATGAAAGGTAAGGTAAAATGGTTCGATAGCAAGAAAGGCTACGGATTCATTACGAGCGAGAACGGCAAGGAAATTTTCGTGCACTTCTCGGGAATCGCCGCGAAAGGTTTCAAGTCGCTCAACGAGGGACAGACCGTCGAGTTCGAGGTAGCCAACGGCGCCAAGGGCGAACAGGCGGTCAACGTCACGGTCGTCGAGCAATAAACGATACTCCACCGATCCAGAGAAGGAGCTAAGCGCAAGCGGGGGTTCCTTCTTTTTTTACAATTTACAAGGAGGGGGGGAGGCAATGCCCGACGGCGGCGGGCGGCCCCGCTACACTTTTCGGGTGGAGACCCGACGACGGGCTGCCCGGCAGCGGCTTTCAGGACGGAGGCTCGACAGCGACAGGCAGCCCGGTTTTGCATCTTTTCTTTGCCCGTTTGAAAAAATAATCGTACTTTTGGGCGTCAAAAAAACGACATTACAAGGTTCAAAACACAAATAAACCGATCAAAACCATGAAAGAAGCAATCGCAATTCTGACCGGCGGCGGACCGGCCCCCGGCATGAACACCGTAGTGGGCAGCGTCGCCAAGGCATTCCTGCGCAACGGCTATAGCGTAATCGGCCTCCACGAGGGCTACACGGGTCTTTTCAACCCCACGCCCCGCACCGTGGACATCGACTACCCCATGGCCGACGGCATCTTCAACCAGGGCGGTTCGTTCCTCCAGATGAGCCGTTTCAAGCCCACGGATGCGGATTTCGAGAACAACTTCAACCTCAAACTCTTCACCGACAACAACATCAAGCTGCTTGTCACGGTGGGCGGCGATGATACGGCATCGACCGCAAACCGCATCGCCAAGTTCCTCGAGGCCAAGAAATACCCCATTGCCAACATCCACGTGCCGAAGACGATCGACAACGACCTGCCCCTGCCCAAGGGCACGCCGACGTTCGGTTACGAGTCGGCCAAGGATAAGGGTGCCGTCATCGGCCGCGCCGTCTATGTCGATGCACGCACGAGCGGCAACTGGTTCGTGCTGGCAGCCATGGGCCGTTCGGCCGGCCACCTCGCATTCGGTATCGGTGAGGCGTGCCACTACCCGATGATCGTCATCCCGGAGATGTTCGACAAGACGGAGATCACCGTCGAGAAGATCGTCAACCTGGTGATCTCGTCGATCATCAAGCGCAAGATCATGGGCATGGACTACGGCGCCGCCATCATCTCGGAGGGCGTCTTCCACTCGCTTTCGGACGAGGAGATCCGCAAGAGCGGCGTGCACTTCACCTACGACGAGCACGGACACCCCGAGCTGGGCAAGGTATCGAAGGCCCACATCTTCAACGAGATGATCGAGAAGGAGCTCAAGAAGCTCGGCCTGAAGGTCAAGAGCCGTCCGGTGGAGCTGGGCTACGAGATCCGCTGCCAGACCCCGATCGCCTACGACCTGACCTACTGCTCGGAGCTGGGTATCGGCGTCTACAAGCTCTTCACCGAGGGCAAGACCGGCTGCATGGTCTACGTCGACTCGGAGGGCAACGTCTCGCCGCTCTACCTGAAGGACCTGCAGGATCCGACGACGGGCAAGATTCCGCCGCGTCTGGTCAACATCCACTCGGACAAGTTCACCTCGGTGGTGGAGAACATCCTCAACGCCATTACGCCGGCCGACTACGAGGCCGCCAAGGCTTATGTGGCCAACCCCGAGAAGTACGACTTCCACAAGATTCTCAACTGGGAGTAACCGGCTTCAGACTCTATCGCAGCCCCGTCCCGCAAAGGACGGGGCTTTTTTTTCGCTCCGCCGCACAACTGCCTCGCCGGAAAGGGACGGCGGCGCGGAAAAATCCGATTTTTTTCGTATATTTGTTTGCACACCACACGCAAACACGCCCGCCATGGAACCGAAAAGAGTCGACATCGCCGCTGCGGCGGCCGATACCTTCGCCATCGCCACGCGACACGCCCCGTCGATCATCGCGGCGGTCATCCTCTTCCTGCTGACCCTCTGGGTCCCCTACGTCAACCTCGGGACGCTCATCGCCCTGACGCTGCTGCCCGTGCGCCTGGCCCGCGACGAGCGGATCGAAGCGTTGAGCATCTTCCGCAGCGAATACCGCCGCCGCATGGGCGACTTCCTGCTCACGGCCGCCCTGAAACTGGCGGCCCTCACGCTGGGCACGGCGCTACTCGTCATTCCGGGCATCGTCCTCGCCCTCGCGTGGAAACCCGCCTACTGGTGCCTCGCCGAACACGACAAGAGCCCCCTCGAGGCGATCCGCGCCGCGGAAGCCGCCACCCGCGGCAGCAAGTGGCGGCTCTTCGCCCTCTTCTTCGCCTTCGCGCTCTGCGCCACCGTCGCGGGGCTGGCCCTGCACACGGTCTGCCGGGCCATCGGCATCAGCCTCGTCTCGTCGATCGTCCTCTTCGCCTTCGTCGTCCTCGTGCTGTGGATCCACACGTCGCTCTGCGCCGCCCTCTGGAAACAGCTGCGCGACAACGTGCGGTAAGCTCCCCGTCCCGGCTCCCTGGCACTGCCCCGAAAGCCCTTTTTTGTTGCAGAAATATTTTTTATCGAAAAACGATAAATATTATTTGTTTTTCGGAAATTAAATTTTATCTTTGCATCAGGAAACAACCAAAGACACGACAATGCAAAACAAAAAATCGCTTTTGCAGCGGCTGCTGGTCCTCTACGTCACCTTCTTCATCGTGCTCGTGATCAGCATCGCACACAATCTCCTGCCCGACTTCTTCCGGGGCTTCACGGCCGGGTCGCAGATGGGCAGCGAGATCGTCAACAGCTGGGAATCGGGCACACCCCGCCTGTTCTACGTGCTGAACAACATCCCGCTGCGCGACCGCCCCTCGCAGACGGTCGCCCCCGCCCTGCCGGAGGTGCTCTCGGCCGAGGTGCACGCGGAGCATCTGCAGCTGTTCGTCGTCGAGGAGGCGCCGACGGATTCGGTCATGCGGCTGGCCTTCAGTTCGGTGGGCGGGCATCCGTGGATGTATGCGCTGCTCATGCTGAGCGGACTGTCGTTCATCGCGATCGTCGTGCTGATGTTCCTCATCATCCACTCGCTGCGCCGCTCGATCCGCGAGGAGCGCACGCTCGAGCAGCGCAACGTCTGGCTGCTGCGCACGATCGGCGCCCTGACGATCCTCGCCGAGCTGTTCCAGGACATCGTCAACTGGCGCATGGCGCACCGCGCCGCCGAGCTGCTGTCGGGCAGCGACTACGCAGTCGACACGATGTTCCATGTCTCCTACACGAACATCATCATGGGCATCCTGATCCTCTTTGCCGCCGAGGTCTTCGCCATCGGACGCAACCTGAGCGAGGAGCAGCGGCTCACCATCTGACAAATCACCGCAACATGAGATACTTAATAATAAAAGGGGGGGGGAAGAGATGGCAATAATCATCAATATCGACGTCATGATGGCCAAGCGCAAGATGTCGCTCGGCGAACTGGCCGAGCGCGTCGACATCACGCCCGCGAACCTCTCGATCCTCAAGAACGGCAAGGCCAAGGCAATCCGCGTCTCGACACTCGAGGCGATCTGCCGCGAGCTCGACTGCCAGCCGGGCGACATCATCGAATACCGCCCGGAAGAGAAAAAGGAACAATAGACAAACCTGTTTAATAATGAAAAAGCCTATGAAAAAAGTAACGATGCTGCTGGCGGTGCTATTCGCCGCGGGCAGCGCCATGGCGCAGCTCAATCCGATGTCTCCGATCCCGGTGGACGACCAGGTCCGCACGGGCAAGCTGGAGAACGGAATGACCTACTACATCCGCCACAACGAAAAGCCCAAGGGGCAGGCCGACTTCTACATCCTGCACGACGTCGGCGCCATCCAGGAGGACGACACGCAGCAGGGCCTGGCCCACTTCCTCGAGCACATGGCCTTCAACGGCACGAAGAACCTCCCGGGCAAGATGCTGACCGAGTATCTGGAGACGGTCGGCGTGAAGTTCGGCGTCAACCTCAACGCCGGCACGAGCTGGGACCAGACGGTCTACAACATCTGCGACGTGCCGACCTCGCGCGAAGGCATCATCGACTCGGCGCTGCTGATCCTGCACGACTGGTCGCACTTCATCGCCCTGGAGCCCGATGAGATCGACTCCGAGCGCGGCGTCATCATGGAGGAGCTGCGCACGCGCGACGGCGCCTCGTGGCGTTCGTCGATGAAGATGCTCCAGGCCGTCGGCAAGGGCTCGAAGTACGAGCACCGCAACCTGATCGGCTACCTCGACGGGCTGAAGAACTTCAAGCACCAGGAACTCGTGGACTTCTACCACCGCTGGTACCGTCCCGACTACCAGGCCGTCATCGTCGTGGGTGACGTGGATGTCGACGCCGTGGAGTCGAAGATCAAGACGCTGATGAGCGACATTCCCGCGCCGGCCGCCGACGCTCCGCAGAAGGAGGCCTACACGGTGCCCGACAACGAGGAGCCGATCGTCAGCATCTACACCGACCCCGAGATGCAGGGCACGCGCGTGCTGCTCTTCATCAAGCGCCCGGCCACGCCCAAGCAGTACAACAACCTGCTCTACGGTGAGCTGATCAACATCCTCCAGAGCTACGTCATGACGATGGAGAACGCCCGTCTGCAGGAGATCGCCATGCAGCCCGACGCACCGTTCCTCGGTGCCGGCATGGGCACGGGCGACGTCTTCGGCGTGATTCCGACGCTGGAGATGACCTCCTACGCCGCCATGACCAAGGACGGCGAGCTGAACCGCGGCTTCGAGGCCCTCTACACCGAGATGGAGAAGGTGCGCCGCTACGGCTACACGCAGGGCGAGTTCGAGCGCGCACAGGAGAACCTGATGCGTCAGATCGAGCGCCAGTATGCCAACCGCAACGACCGCCGCAACAACGAATACGTGCAGCTTTACCTGAACAACTACCGCAAGAACAGCCCGATTCCCGACGCGCAGACCGAGTGGCAGATGGACAGCCTGCTGATCCGCTCGCTCGACGTCGAAACGGTCAACGCCTTCGCACAGCAGCAGCTCACGCCGACGAACCAGGTGATCGTCGTCACGGCACCCGAGAAGGAGGGGCTCGCCGCTCCGACGGAGGCCGAACTGCTGGCCATCCGCGAGAAGGTGATGTCATCGGAGGTCGAGGCCTACGAGGACAACGTGGTCAAGGAGCCGCTCATCCCGGAGGGCACCGAGCTGAAGGGTTCGCCCGTGAAGAAGACGGTCGAGGACGCCGCGCTCGGCACGACGGAGTGGACGCTCAAGAACGGCGTGAAGGTGGTTGTGAAGCCCACGACCTACAAGGCCGACGAGGTGCGCCTGCGTGCGCTGGCCAAGGGCGGTCTGTCGATCCTCCCCGACGAGGAGTTCTACATGGGTGAAATGATGCCGGCCGTCAACTCGATGTCGGGTGTCGGCAAATTCTCCGCCACGGAGCTCAAGAAGCAGCTCTCGGGCAAGTCGGCATCGGTACAGCCCTCGGTCGAGAACTACGCCAGCGTCATGAACGGCGTCTGCTCGCCCAAGGACCTCGAGACGATGTTCCAGCTGCTGTGGCTCAACTTCACGCAGCCGCGTTTCGATGAGAACGACTACAACACGCTGATGAACATGCTCCGCACGCAGCTGGAGAATGCCAAGTCGAACCCCGACTACACGATGATGGAGGTCTTCACCGACGAGGCCTACGGCCACAACCCGCGCCGTCAGATGATCTCGCTCGAGCACCTCGACCAGTTCAGCTTCGAGGCCCTGCCGGGCATCTACCGCAAGCTCTACCCCGATGCCAACAGCTTCCTCTTCACGATCGTGGGCAACGTGGACCTCGAGACGCTGCGTCCGCTGGTCGAGAAGTACATCGGCTCGCTGCCCGTCTCGAAGAAGGGCATGGAGGTTGTCGAGGACAACTGCTACCCTGCAAAGGGCGGTGTCGTGAAGGACTTTACCACGCCGATGCAGCAGCCGAAGGTTTCGGTGCACTACCTCTTCTCGGGTGAGATGCCCTACACGTTCAAGAACAAGGCTTCGCTGACCTTCCTGACGCAGGCGCTCTTCTCGCGCTACCTCGTCTCGATCCGCGAAGAGAAGGGCGGCACCTACGGCGTGCAGGTATGGGGCTCGACGGAGTACCTCCCGAAGGAGACCTACACGATGGAGATCGCCTTCGACACGAACGAGGAGATGGCCGACGAGCTCTGCGAGATCATCATGAAGGAGATCGAAGAGATCGCCGCCAACGGTCCGAAGAGCGAAGATGTCGAAAAGACGCGCGAATACATGCTCAAGGAGTGGAAGAACAGCCTCGAGCAGAACGCCGGCTGGGTCAACTACATCGGTGCGAAGTACGGCTCGGGGCTCGACTACGTGAAGGACTACGAGCAGACGCTCCAGACGCTGACCAACGCCGACGTGCAGGCCATGGCCAAGAAGGTGCTTGAGGACGGCAACGAGGTGAAGGTCGTCATGCGACCCGAAAAGGAGGAGACGAAGTAATCCGCCGCACCCCACCACTGTCTGACAAGGGGCAGCCGATCGCCGGCTGCCCCTTTTTCGTGCGGATGCCGTTTCGGAAAAGGCCCGGCCCGACACGCCCTGCCCTGCCTTTCACGCCGCCTGTCGGCCCATACGCAGACTGCCGCCACCGGCAACAAAGCATCGCTGCGGAGAGAGCCGCTTCGACAGACAAACGCCCCGGGGAAAACGCCCCGGACATCCGCCGCGGCAACCGGGTGAAACGGGCCTTGCAGGACAGGCTGTCGGGAAGGGGCAGCTGGAGCGGGCTGCCGGAAAAAGACAGCCGGAGGGAGGCATACTGTAACGATGCGGATTACGCAGTCGCCCGTCGGTTCTCCACGCCCCCATCGTCAGCACACGCCCTTACCACAGCACGCCACCGCACGCTCTCTCCACAACACGCCACCGTCACCGCACGTCCGGGCGGCCGCCGCACAAAAAAAACGGACGCACCCTTGCAGGATGCGCCCGTCAGTTGTTTAGGCGGTTAGGGTTCCACTGTCAGGTTTCTACTGTCAGCGGAGAGCAGGCGGAGCTGGCACCCGGTCAGCGGATGCGGTCCGCAGCACGGACCATCAGCTCGTCGTGGAAGATCGCCCGCGCGGCCAGATAAACGAAGAGCAGGCAGACCAGCGGCAGCGCAATGGCCGGTTTGAATCCCTGCGTATGGAACGCAAGGTCGGAGAAGACGCGCCACCCGAGGAAGTAGTAGATGCCCTCCATGACGACGGCACCCACCAGCAGAACGGCCTCGGCCACGCAGAGACGGATCTGCAGCAGACGCCGTTTGTAGAGGAAGATCACCACCAGCGGCAGCAGGCAGGCCAGCACGAGGAGAATGCCCAGGTAGGAGGTCGGCTGCGCAACCTCGCCCGCGGCGGTCTCGAGGCCGAAGGCGCGCAGGGTGAACTCCCCGGCGTCGCTGGCGAACCACGCCAGGGGCAAAAAGAGCGTCAGCGCCATCAGGATGGCGACGATCAACAGGTAGAGGGTTTGGATTCGCTGTATCATGATTTGTTACAATGTTTTGTCGATGCGGTAGTTGTTGCGGTCGGACGAGCCGCGGTTGATGAGTTCGCCGAGGAAGCCCGCCAGGAAGAGCTGCACGCCGAGGATGACGGCCAGGATCGCCAGATAGAAGAGCGGCTGCTCGGTCACGGGGCGCAGCGGCAGGTTGTGGGCCTGCTTCCAGAGCTTGTCGGCGATGACCCAGACGGTCGTGCCGCCGCCGAAGAGGAACATCAACGTGCCGAGGCTGCCGAAGAAGTACATGGGCGAGCGTCCGAAGTGCGACATGAAGAGCACCGTGATGAGGTCCAGGTACCCCTTGACCATGCGCTCGATGCCGAATTTCGAGTGTCCGTACTTGCGGGCATGGTGCTCGACGACCTTCTCGCCGATGCGGTGAAATCCGGCCTGCCGCGCCAGGATCGGGATGAAGCGGTGCATCTCGCCGTAGACCTCGATCGACTTGACGACCTTCTTCCGGTAGGCCTTCAGTCCGCAGTTGAAGTCGTGGAGCCGGATGCCCGAGGCGCAGCGGGCCGTCCAGTTGAAGAACTTGCTGGGCCACCGCTTGCCAACGGGATCGTGGCGTTTCTTCTTCCAGCCCGAGACGAGGTCGTACCCCTCCTCGAGGATCATGCGCCGCATGGCGGGAATTTCGTCGGGCGAATCCTGCAGGTCGGCGTCCATCGTGAAGACCACCTCGCCCTCGGCGGCCGCGAAGCCGCAGTAGAGGGCCGCCGACTTGCCGTAGTTGCGCAGGAACGAGATGCCCCGCACGGCCGCATACTCGCCCTTGAGACGTTCGATCACGCCCCACGAGCCGTCCGATGAACCGTCGTCGACCAGAATCACCTCATACGTGAGATTGTGGGTGCGCGCCACGCGGTCGATCCACGCCACCAGCTCGGGCAGCGACTCCTCCTCGTTGTAGAGGGGCACGACGACCGAAATATCCAGCTGTGCCATGCGTCAGGCCTCGGTTTGTCCGTTGTCGAACGGCCGCGGCGAGCGGGTCTGCACCCCGGCGATAATCAGTCCGAAGAAGGCGCCGAACAGCAGGCTCGAGAAGATCCCGCTCCAGACCGTCGACAGCACCGACGGTTCGGGCGCCGACTGCAGCTGTGCGAGCGTCTGGCTCATCAGCGGCTCCATCGCGGCCGTCATACCGCCGCTCGCCGCAAGCATCTGGGTCATCGTCTCCACCATGCGGTCGACATAGTTGCCGTAACCCACGATCACGTGCAGGTAGAGGTACTGCACGATGCCGACGATCACGCCCGCAAAGCCCGACACGGCGAGCAGATAGCCGTAGCCCTGCCCGAAGGTGAAGCCCTCCTCGGCCGTATAGAGCGCCGCGCGCTGCCGCGTGTAGCGGTGCAGCAGGTAGTAGTGCAGCACGATGACGGCGATCGTCTCCACGGTCAGCAACGCATAGAGGGTCAGCCGGCCCGAGAGCATCATCATGTTCTCTAATACGGACGACACCGCGAGTACGGCTCCGAGGATCGCCCCCTGCCGGGCCGCATTGTTCCAAAAGTTGTTCTTTTCCATATTGTCGTTCATTCGTTTTTCCAGAGAGTGTTTCGGGCGGGCATCACTGCAACACGCCCTTGCCCTCGCGCAGCACCTCCGCCTCGCCCTGCGTGAGGTCCACGATCGTCGTCGGGACGTTGTCCCCCGTGCCGCCGTCGATCACCAGATCGACCTCGCGCCCGTAGCGCTCGTGGATCAGCTCCGGATCGGTCGTGTACTCGACCACCTCGTCATCGTCCTTGACCGATGCGGTGATGAGCGGTGCGCCGAGCCGCTCGACGATCGCCCGCGCCACTCCGTTGGCCGGGATGCGCACGCCGATCGTCCGCCGCTTCTCGAGCGCCTTGTCGGGCACGCGCGACGAGGCCGTCAGCACGAAGGTGAACGGTCCGGGGAGGTTGCGTTTCAGGATGCGGAACGCCGCATTGTCCACGCGGCAGTACTCGGCAACCTGTGCCAGATCGGCAAAGACCACGGCCAGCTGGCCGGGCTGCTTGCCCCGCATGCGGCGCAGGCGTTCGATGGCCTTCGGCGAGCGGATCGAGCAGCCGAAGGCGTAGACGCTGTCGGTGGGATAGATCACGACGCCGTCACGCTCCAGCACGTCGACCACGTGCTGCAACTCCTTCTCCGAAGGGTTCTGCTCATAGATTTTCGTCAGCATGAGGACAAAGATACAAAAATTTGGATGACTTCACCACCTTTCCGCCCCTATTCGGCCGTCCGGAACATCATTCAGCTCATCGGGCGCCCGAAGCAGGCCGGCCGAACCGGACGCCGATGCGGTGCGGGAGAGCGCAGGAAAGGCGCGGCGCGGGAGAACGTAGCACGGGAAAAGCACCGGGGAGCCGCCGAAGAGCCGCCGCCGGCCTACCGGATTTTGCGGCGGTTGAGCTCCGCGGCGTAGGCCCGGGCGTTGGCGTTGTGTTCGCGCAGCGTCCGTGCGAAATTGTGGTAGCCGTCGAATGTCGGCCGCGCGCAGAAGAAGATGTAGTCGTGCTGCTCGAAGTCGAGCACCGCGTCGATGGCGTTCTTGCCGGGCATGCAGATCGGCGAGGGCGGCAGTCCGCGGTGGATATAGGTGTTGTAGGGCGACTGCGTCTTCAGGTGGCGGTGCAGGATGCGGCGCAGCGTGAAATCCTGCATGGCATACTTGACCGTGGGGTCGGCCTGCAGGGGAATGCCGCGGCGCAGGCGGTTGATGTAGACCCCGGCGATGCGGGGCATCTCGTCCGTCTTGCGCGTCTCCTCGTAGACGATCGACGCGAGGGTCATCACCTCCAGGCGGCTCAACCCGCTGCGCTTGCGCTTGGCGTCCCGCACGGGGGTCCAGAAACGGTCGTACTCCTGCTTCATGCGCCGCACGAGCTCCTCGGGTGTCGTCGTCCACCACAGTTCGTAGGTATCGGGTATGAACATCGAAAAGAGCGTCACGCTGTCGAAGCCCAGCTCGCGGGCCACACGCTCCGAAGTCACCACGCGCAGCAGCGCCGCCGAATCGGCATCGAGCTGCCGCGCGAGCTTCCCGGCCAGCTGCGCGGGCGTGCGCACGTTGTTGATCGTCACCCGCACGGGGGTCTGCAACCCCAGCTTGAGCATGCGGGCCACCTCGATGACGTTCATGCTGGGCTTGAGGAGATAATGGCCCGCCTTGAAGGTCTCGGGCAGATTGATCCGCCGGGCATAGCGGTGGAAGGCGGCACGGTGCCGCATGCGGGGCATAAGCGAATCGACCACCTCCTCGTAGGTGGCGTGCGAGCCGACGAAGAGCTCCGCCTGTTCGGTCACGGCGCGTCCCTTGAACTGCACGAAGCCCGTAACGCCCAGCACGAGCACAACCGCCACGGCCGTCAGCAGCAGCCAAATCCATGTTTTTTTACGCATTGCGGCAATTTTTTTTGCAAAGATACAAAATTTTCCTACTTTTGCACTCCGGGTGAGTCTTATACGACCAGCTCCCACAGAATCCCCCAGGCGAGGAATCGAGCAAGGGTATGTGGTCGTAGCGGTGCGATATAAATAGCTCACCCTTTTTTGTTACAACGCCGGGAGACCCGCAAGAGTCTCCCGGCGTTTTTCATTCCCCCGGGGTGCACGGCTCCGGACGCCCGACGGGGATCGAGCGGCCGTGCGGCGGCACCAGCCCCGGCACCGGATCGGCATTCGTCCGGATCGGCCCTCCCGGCACCGGATCGGTATTCGCCCGGCATCAGACGCCCCGCACCGGATCGCCCCCTCGCCCCGGCGGCGGTCAAAAGTTGATCTTCACGCCCGCCGTGCAGTTGGCCCCGTATTCGGGATACCACGCGAAGCGGTAGAGCGACTGATTGATGAGGTTGCGCCCCTCGGCAAAGAGGGTGACGCGGTGCGAGATTTTCCAGTCGAAGGTCACGCGCAGGTCGACGGCAAAGGGGGCCGTGAAGCTCGAGACGACCGAAGTGAAGGCCTCCTCCCCGCCCGCCGCGGGGAAGGGGTCGCGGCAGATCACCACACTGGTCCAGCTGCGCTCGCTCTGCATCAGCGCCTCGATGCCGAACGAGACCTTGCGCCCCTCGTAGCGGAAGCCGATGTTCCCCTCGAAGCGGGGGTCGCCGTTCTCGAGCTTCATCCGGGGGTCGGGCGAGAAGACGCAGGCGCCCTGCGACTCATTGTTGTAGGCCCGGGCATGCACACCCGCACGAAGGCTCAACTGGCTGACGGGGCGGTACTCCGCCTCGAAGTTGAGCGACGTGACGGTCTGGCGCGCCAGCGCAGCCATGAAGGGGCCGCCGCCGGCCTTCGGCTCTTCGGCCGTGCCCCACACCTCGGTCAGCGAATACCAGTAGGGATGGTTGTCGCGCACCGACACCG
>ULQZ01008947.1_pt1 | contig 21135 bp, 16 predicted proteins | sample 1955011 | NCBI WGS metagenome assembly ULQZ01 (sample SAMEA4835670, study PRJEB28245) | human gut metagenome | biome: gut microbiome; material: fecal sample | place: Denmark | collected 2008 | reverse complement strand
GCAGCACCCTGTGACTTCATTGTCGGGAACAGTAATACGTCTCTGATCGCAGGAGAGTTGGTCAGCAGCATTACCATTCTGTCGATACCAAAACCGATACCGCCCGTAGGAGGCATACCGATCTCCAGTGCGTTCATAAAGTCTTCGTCCGTTGTATTTGCTTCTTCATCGCCCTGGGAAAGCAGTTCTTCCTGTGCCTTGAAACGTGCTCTCTGGTCGATAGGGTCGTTTAATTCGGAATAAGCGTTTGCCATTTCCCAGCCGTTCATAAACAGCTCGAAACGCTCTACATAATCCGGATTCTCCGGCTTTCTCTTGGTCAGAGGAGAAATTTCTACCGGATGATCCATAACGAAAGTAGGCTGAATCAGATGAGCTTCTGCATATTCTTCGAAGAACAGGCTCAGGATATCGCCCTTCTTATGGCGCTCTTCGAATTCAATGTGATGTTCTCTCGCAACCGCTTTTGCCTCTTCATCGGAATGGATTTCGTTGAAGTCCACACCTGCATATTTTTTAACAGCATCCAACATGGTGATGCGTTCAAAGGGCTTGCCCAGATCCAGAACATACTCGCCGTAAGGAATCTGTGTTGTGCCCAGAACCTCCTGCGCAACGAAACGATACAGGTTCTCTGCCAGATCCATCATGCCGTGATAATCGGTAAATGCCTGATACAGCTCCATCAGAGTAAATTCCGGATTATGTCTGGTGTCAACACCTTCATTACGGAATACACGGCCGATTTCGTAAACGCGCTCCAGACCGCCTACGATCAGTCTCTTTAAATACAGCTCCAGGGAAATACGCAGCTTAACATCCTCATCCAGCGCATTGTAATGCGTCTCGAAGGGTCTTGCAGCAGCGCCGCCGGCATTTGCAACCAGCATGGGAGTCTCCACTTCCATAAAGCCCTGTCCATCCAGATAACGACGGATGGCGCTGATGATTCTGGAACGTTTTACAAAAGTATCCTTAACATCCTGATTCATGATCAGGTCGACATAACGCTGACGATAACGCTGGTCGGTATTGGTCAGACCGTGGAACTTCTCAGGAAGTACCTGCAGGCTCTTGGTCAGCAACTCCACTTCGGAAGCATGTACAGAAATTTCACCGGTTTTGGTTTTGAATACTTCACCCTTTACACCGATGATATCGCCTACGTCATATTTTTTAAAATCTGCATAGGGCTCTTCCCCGATGTTGTCGCGGGCTACATATACCTGAATGCTTCCCTTTAAATCCTGAACATTGCAGAAGGATGCCTTGCCCATCACACGCTTGAACATGATTCTGCCTGCGATGCTGACGGTCTTGCCTTCCAGCTCTTCAAAGCCTTCCACAATGTCCCTGCTGTGTGCAGTCACGTCATATTTTACATGACGGAACGGATCCTTTCCGGCTTCCTGCAGTGCAGCAAGCTTTTCTCTTCTTACCTTCAGGATCTGGTTCAGATCCTGCTGCTGATTTTTCTGATTATTCTGTGCGTCTGCCACCTTACTTACTCCTTTTCCAGCTGGTCAGATCGGACCTGTCCTTAGTTGGAACGTTCAATCTCCAGCACTTTGTACTTAATCACACCTGCCTGGGTTTCTACCTCTACAACATCTCCGATCTTTGCACCAATCAGCGCTTTGCCAACCGGAGATTCGTTGGAAATTTTACCCTTTAAGCTGTTTGCTTCTGTAGAGCCGACGATTTTGTAATCCAGCTCTTCATCGTATTCCAGATCCAGGATCTTAACCTGACAGCCGATGTTGATGCGGTCTAAGTCAACCTCATCTTCTACAACGACCTCTGCATTCTTCAAGATCTTTTCCAGCTCTTCGATTCTCGCCTCGATATCACGCTGTTCGTCCTTTGCTGCATCATATTCCGCGTTCTCGGAAAGGTCGCCCTGCTCTCTTGCTTCTTTAATCTTCTGTGCTACTTCCTGACGTTTGACAACCTTCAGGTCATGCAGCTCATCTTCATATTTACGAAGTCCCTGATAGGTAAGGATATTCTTTTTTTCTTCCATTTTGCTTTTCCTTTTACCTCATGAAAAATCTCGGGCGCAGGGATATTTTCCCGCGCCCTTTCGTTTCTTTTAATCAAATCGCATTATACCGTGCTTTCAGGGCAGTGTCAAGGTAATTTCGGGCGGAGATATAGGAGATATCGGCTCTTTTTTCCCTGATTTGCCGCCTTTTTTCGACATCAGACGTCAAATCCACATACAGGCTTCCAAATTCCGGATGTTCCTTCAAAATCCGGGCATTTGCCCGAAGCTCCACAAGAACGGTTTTCCGTCCATCTGTTTCTGGTATTCTATTTACAAAACAGACTGGCAGACCGCTTTCCTCATACAGCCAGTCTGAAAAATGCTCCCACGCTGCTTCCTTTTGCCCCACCAGATACAAGCCGTTTAAATCTACGGACACCAGACGCAAAAAGTCCTCCTGCCAGAGACGAGACACGGGACGGATACCGTTTTCGCGTCCATGGCTCCGTTGTCCCGTTGTTTCCTCTGTATCCGCAAGCAGCACCAAATTTTCTCGAAACGGCTGACCGCGCAGAATTTCTGCCGCCAGCGCGGCATCCGGCAATGGCGGCTGCCAATCCTCCCAGGCGGCTTCCAGCTCCGGCGCAAGCCAAAGCACAGTCCCCTGCTCTTCCAACGCGCTTCCAATCCGCTCCATCCACCAGTGCAGTCGCTTCGTGCCCTCGAGGCGGCAGGGAAACAGATACAGGCTGACCCGATAGCCGCGCCACAAAAAACGTTCCAGTCGAGGCGTTTCCCAGCGAAGTGCGCGGCTGCCCAAACGGGAGGACAGCGCTTCCCCGGCACGCGGCTCCAGCATAAAATAAGCGATTTCTCTCATACGCCAGTTTATGCTTCCAGCAGCAGTTTCATTCCCTCCATCAGCTCTTCCATCGTTTCCATGCTATTGATCTGCCTGCGCAGCCCGGCCGCGTGGGGAAGGCCGGTCGTGTACCATGCCAGATGCTTGCGCATTTCGCGCACAGTGATATATTCGCCTTTGTAGGTGCAGGACAGCTGCGCATGCCGAACAATCATCTCGTACAGCTCCCGGCGGTTCGGGCGTGCCGGAATTTCGCGGTCTTCCAGCGCTGCCAGAATTTCCCGGAAAATCCAAGGGTTGCCCTGTGCGCCGCGTCCGACCATAATGCCGTCGCAGCCGGTCTGCTCAAACAGCCGCAGCGCACTTGCCGCGTCCACGACATCCCCGTTGCCGATAACAGGAATTTTTACCGCCTGCTTTACCTGCGCAATGATGTCCCAATCCGCCGTTCCGGAATAATACTGCTCCCGCGTCCTGCCGTGCACCGCAACAGCCGCAGCGCCGGATTCCTGCGCGATTTTTGCCATTTCAACCGCATTGACATGCGCATCATCGAAGCCCTTGCGAATTTTTACCGTCAGGGGCTTTTGAATCGCTTTTGCCGTTTTTTCGATAATTTTCCCCGCCAACAGGGGATTTTTCATCAGGGCGCTGCCCTCGCCGTTGTTGACCACCTTTGGTACCGGACAGCCCATATTCAGGTCCAAAACAGAAAATGGACGCTCCTCGATCTTTTTGGCCATCTCACTGACGATATCCGGATCGGAGCCGAACAGCTGCAGGGAAACCGTTCCCTCGTCCGGATGAATCTGCATCAGTTCTTCGGTATTTTTGTTATGATAAAGAATCGCCTTTGCGCTGATCATTTCCGAACAGACCATTCCTGCCCCCTGCTCATGGCAGAGCAAACGAAATGGCAGGTCGCTGACCCCTGCCATTGGCGCTAAAATCACAGGATTTGCAAGGCTCACGTTTCCGATCGTAAGCTGTCTCATACTCCTCCTTTTTTGGAAGCACTTTTTACTTCCTGCGTTTTCCGACAGCAGAACACACCCTTCTGCTGCCCGGAACTTATTTTCCGCTGCAGTTTTTCTCGTACAGAATCCGCAGTCCATCCAGCGTCAGGGCGCTGTCGTAAATGTCGATGGTATCTGTTTCGTCGGCAATAATCCGTCCCAGTCCGCCGGTCGCAACGACCTTCAGATCTGTGATACCGGTTTCTTTTTTGACCTGATTGATAATATATTCGGTCTGACCGATCTGTCCGTAAACCAGACCTGCCTGCATACTGGAAATCGTTTCCCGCGCCAGAATGGAATCGGGCTTTTTGATTTCAACCTCCGGCAGGCGCGCCGTATCCTCCCACAGCGCCTTTGCAGAAATTCGAATGCCGGGTGCGGTGATGCCGACACCGAATCTTCCGTCCTCTGTAACGAGGTCGTAGGTCGTCGCTGTTCCAAAATCCAGAACCAGCACAGGACCGCCGTACTTTTCATAAGCGGCGACTACGTCCACAATTCTGTCCGGTCCGATTTCCTTTGGGTTCTCGGAAGTGATCTTGATGCCGGTTTTGATTCCGCTGCCAACGATCAACGGCTCGGTATGCAGATAGCGCACAACCGCGCCGATCAGCGCATGCATGACCTTCGGCACAACGCTCGCAATGATTGCGCCTCCGACCTTCCGACGGTCGATCTGATTGTTCTGCAGCATCGCCAGAATCTCCGTGCCGTATTCATCCGAAGTACGCATCGTCCGGGATGTCATCCGAAACGTCGTAACCAGTTTTTTGGACTCATATACACCGAATGTAATATTTGTATTTCCTACATCAATTACTAAAATCATTCTTTCAACCTCTCATTTCTGCGCACGCTTGCTGCGCATGCCGAGTTTGTGTTAAATGCGCGCCGACACAAATCTCACGATTGAAAACTTATTTTTCAATCTTCTTCCTCCAGAAGTGCGGACACATCCTCACCGAGAATAAACACCCGATAATACAAAGTCAGGGATTCCAAAAGCTCCTGACGGTTTCTTTTGATTTCCGCAATCAGAAGTCCGCTCGAAATTTCATCATATAATAAATCATCGTCTGCCGCATTGGTTTCAAACGCCAGCGTTCCGTCCTCTTCAAATACGATCGTAAAAATTCCTCCCACTTCCCGGGTAAACAGCACGCAGATAATGTGCAGCTCATCCTGGACGGACTGGGGGATTTTGCTGAATCTGGGATTAAAATAATATTTCTGCTCGTAGGCGTTCGCCCCGCAGAGCACGATTTTTTCTCCCAATTTTCCTGTTTCAGACATATCCATATATTCCTCTCACTGATACTTCTCCGGCATAGACCGCTTCAACGGAACCGTCCTCTCTCTGGACGAGCAGCTCTCCGGTCTTCTCAATGCCGATTGCCGTTCCCTGCCATTCGCCTTTGGGGTCCAGTACCTCCACAACGCGTCCTTTATTGACAAGAAAGCTCTCGTAAAGCTCTTTTTGCCCGCTCAAATCCATTGTTTCCAGAAAGCTGTCGTAGCAATCTAAAAAATGTCTCAGCACGGACGCAAGAAGTACTTCCCGATCCACATCGGTTCCCAACTCCAGCGCCAGAGAATCCGCTGTCTTTTTTACCTCTTCCGGAAATTCCTTCTGATTGACGTTGATTCCCGTCCCGATCACAAGGAAAAAGCTGCCGTCTGCAGACGGATACATTTCCGTCAAAATTCCGCAGATTTTCTTTCCGTTTACCACCACGTCGTTCGGCCATTTGATCTTCGCATCCAGATGAAGCTCCCGTACGCTCTGCGTTACGGCAATCGCCATCAGCAGCGTAATCATCGCCATACGAGATGCTTCCACCTGTGGGCGCAGTAAAATGCTGAAATACAGATTTTCTCCGGGCGGGGAAATCCAGCTTCTTCCCCTTCTGCCGCGTCCTGCCGTCTGTTCCTCCGCAACTGCGCTCCTTCCTTCTTCTGCGCCCTGCTGTGCCCAGTCTTTGACAATCAGATTCGTCGAATCCACCGTTTCAAAGCACTGAACCTTTTCCCAAAACCTACAGCCTGCAAGGAGGCTGTCCAGCTTCTTTTGATCCAACATGAACTCTTCTCCTTTTCAGCAACAAAACACTTTGCGTCTGTGCTATTGCCATACACCGAAGCAAATGCTGCTGTCCTTCCGTTACGCCTCTGTCGGATTTTTCCAGCCCAGCGTCGCTGCCATCACTGCCTTAATGGTGTGCATGCGGTTTTCTGCCTCGTCGAATACAACTGATGCGTCGGATTCAAAGACTTCATCCGTCACTTCCATCTCATAGATGCCGAAGCGCTCGCCGATTTCTCTGCCGATCTGGGTGTTGCGGTCATGGTATGCAGGCAGGCAGTGCATGAAAATCGCATTCCCGGCATTCTGCATCACTTTGCGGTTTACCTGATAAGGCATCAGGTCTTCGATACGCTCCATCCATACCGCATCCGGCTCGCCCATCGAAACCCATACGTCGGTGCAGATGACGTCCGCATTCTTTGTTCCATTCTCTACGTCTTCGGTCAGCGTAATGCTGCCGCCGGTCTGCTTTGCAATTTCCTGACACTGCTCAACCAGAGCCTTGTCCGGGAAATAACGGGACGGAGCGCAGGCGGTAAAGTGCATGCCCATCTTCGCACATACGACCATGTAGGAATTGCCCATGTTGTAGCGGGCGTCTCCCATATAAACCAGATTCACGCCTTTCAGCTTTCCAAGATGCTCGCGAATCGTCAAAAGGTCCGCCAGCATCTGGGTCGGATGGAACTCATTGGTCAGACCGTTCCATACCGGAACGCCTGCATATTTTGCAAGCTCTTCTACGATTTCCTGTCCGTAACCGCGGTATTCAATTCCTTCAAACATCCGTCCCAGAACGCGTGCGGTGTCGCGGATGCTCTCTTTTTTGCCGATCTGGGAGCTGGACGGATCAAGGTAGGTACATCCCATGCCAAGATCGTGTGCAGCAACCTCAAAGGAGCTGCGGGTTCTCGTGCTGGTCTTTTCAAAAATCAGTGCAACATTTTTGCCCCGTAAGGTATCGACCGGAATGCCTGCTTTTTTGAGGCGTTTCAGCTCCGCTGCAAGGTCGATTAAATAATTGATTTCCTCCGGCGTATAATCCAGTAATTTCAAAAAATGACGTCCTGTCAGGTCCATGATGTATCCTCCTCTTCATAAAATCCTGCGCTGCAGAATTTGTTTCCTGATGAAACAGAATCCTGCGAAGCAGGATTCTCCGCCTGCAGCGGGTCGCGCAAGCGACATTCTTCCATTCCGCTGCAGTGCGATCCTCGCGGAGCGTTTTTATTTCATAGGACGCATTTTCCTATGAAATGATGTCGGGGGCAAAATCCCCCGACCTTGATGCCTACGGATTGTTCCGTGCTGCACACTCCCACAATCCTGCCCGATAGTCGCATATCGTGGGATTATCATCCCACTTTTATGTTCCTATCGGGGCGGATCAAAAGGTCTTTCACCCACCTATGAGCAAGCTCATGTGGGCTTAGACCTTTTGACCCTGGCATCATAAAATAAAAAACCGTACATCCATTATAGAATGTACGGTCCTTTTTTGTAAAGATGAAATACGCTGTCAAGCAGCGGATAGCATCGAAGATGGTACATGTGAGCTTATTTGTCGCTTAAAAGCTCCTTTGCACTGGTCAGCAGTCCCGCCATGTTCTGAATTTCGGACGGAATGATGATCTTTGTAGACTTGCCGTCCGCAACCTTTTCCAGAGCCTCCAGACTCTTTAAACGAAGTACAGAATCATCCGCTCCTGCATCCTTGATGAAACGCAGACCGTTTGCAGTCGCCTGCTGGACTTTCAGGATTGCTTCCGCTTCACCTTCTGCCTCACGGATCATCTTTTCTTTCTCTGCTTCTGCGCGCAGAATTGCAGACTGCTTTTCTGCCTCTGCTTCCAGAATTGCGGATTCCTTTTTACCTTCTGCTACCAGAATGGTAGATTTCTTTTCACCTTCGGCACGCAGGATCGCTTCACGGCGTTCACGCTCTGCCTTCATCTGCTTCTCCATCGCATCCTGAATTGCTGCGGGAGGAATGATGTTCTTTAATTCGACACGGTTTACCTTAATGCCCCAGGGATCGGTTGCGATATCCAGGGATGCACGCATCTTGGCATTGATCGTTTCACGGGAGGTCAGGGTCTGGTCCAGTTCCAGATCTCCGATGATGTTACGCAGGGTTGTCGCGGTCAGGTTTTCAATCGCCATGATCGGATTTTCAACTCCGTAGGTAAACAGCTTGGGATCTGTGATCTGGAAAAAGACAACGGTATCGATCCGCATCGTAACGTTATCCTTTGTGATAACGGGCTGAGGCGGGAAATCCGCTACCTGTTCCTTTAACAGTACACGCTTTGCAACCTTATCGACAATCGGCACTTTAAAGTGAAGGCCAACGCTCCAGGTATCCTGGTATGCGCCGAGACGTTCTACGACATAAGCCTGCGCCTGCGGTACGATCTTGATGCAGGACGCTACAATTGCAATTGCAAGAATTAAAATAATGAGTATTACCAGTCCACCTATCATAATTACCCTCATTTCCGCGGTCTTACCGCATGTTGTCAGCAGCCTCGCTGCTGTTTGTTACAGGTTCTTCTGTTTCGATCTCGTCCGGGACAACGATCAGTTTCACGCCGTCGATCTTTTTTACAATGACGACGGTACCCTCTTCAATCGTCCCCTCAGTTTCCTGAGATCTCGCTGACCACTCCATGCCTTTGAGCGTAACCTGTCCGCAGCTGTGCAGGTTATCAATCCTGCCGGTCACGATACCGCGTTCCCCAAGCATGCTGTCCACATTGGTCTTCGCCCTTCCAACATTGAAATAGCGCATGGCAACCGGTCTTGTAAAAACAAGCATCAGCACGGACACTACCAAAAACAGGATGACCTGCACCAGAACCGGCGCACCACAGGCAGCTGCTATCGTCGCAACAAGAGCTCCGGCTGCAAACCAGATTGTCGTCAGCCCCATCGTCGCAAGCTCAATCAGCACAAGTAAAATCAACAGAGCCAGCCAAGCAAATACTTCCGTCATGTAACTCCTCCTTTCCTGTGACTTATGACTATCATACTACAAAAATCATGCCCCGTCTACCAAAATACATGATGTCCGATCACAATACCTTCCCTGCTTCCTGCCCGTCTAAAATGCGTCGCTATTCCAACCGGGGTGCTTCCCGCCATCGCTTCCTGTGCCGCCTGCAGGCAGCTTGCCTTGATCTTTCCACTTGCGACAACGCGTCCAACCTGTCCGCTTCCCGCCGGTGTAAACTGTCCCGAAGCATAGATAACACCCTTGACCGTATTCGGATAAGCGCCGCTTCTGACCCGGTTCATCACGACTGCGCCGACAGCCACCTGTCCTTCGTAGGGCTCTTCTCCCGCTTCACACTGAATGAGCGCCGCCAAAAGCACGCTGTCGTCCGCTGCCAGTGCAGCAGCCTTGTTCGCTTCCTTTTCCGCCTGCGCTGCCTTTTCCTGCTTCTGTTTCTGTGCGGCAGCTTCTTTTTCCGCCTGCAGTCTCGCCGTTTCCGCTTCCTCGCGCGCTTTTACCTGCTCAACCGTCTCTCCGTAATCGATTTCAAAATCAACCTGGACATATTCTGAAGACACATATCCGGTCTTTCCGCCGTAATTGACCGCAACCCAGTCCGCCGTGATTTCCTGATCCTCGCTGAAACGGATCTGCTCTTCATCCACGACCTCATACTTTGCACCTTCTTCCAGCAGATCATAAATCGCAGCATCTGCTGAAGGTTCTTTCCGGATTCTCAAAGCGCCTGTTTTGGTCGTTGCCACAATCCGTCCCGCGTCTTTTGCCTCTTTCCGCGCTTCTTCCCCAAACAGCAGATAATCGTTGTTCGCCCAGCCGGTCAGTTCGCCGGACTCAAGCTTTGTCCAGCCGTCCTTTTGTTCCAGCACTGTACCGCCACAGTCTGCATACAGATACCCTGCAAGCTCTGCCTCGCTGTCCGGTTCCGTCCTGACATTCAATACATTCTGAACGCTCGTCATCACGATTGTGCCGGTCAGGTCGTCCATTTTCATTCCATCACCGGACGAAGCTTTGGTTTTGCTGTCCGCACTGTCGGACGCTGCATCCGTTTCCTGCCCGCCGACTGCGGCGATCGCTGTATCTGCCGCATCATTTTGGGATGTTGCGTTCGGACTGACCTGTTCCTTATCCGCTCCTGTCAGCCACGCCTCCACGCCAACGCCCTTGTGCCAGTGCGCGCTTTTGCTCGATTCTGCCTCTGCCTGCAGACTGCTTCCGGCCGTCCACAAAAAGACGACTCCCAGCGCTGCAGCCCGCAGCCAGCGCTTCCCCCTTTTCTCAGATTTTCTACTCCAGCCCATAAATCGATGATCCTTTCTATCCCCTCATGTCCGCAGACAGTAACAATAGATGAGCCTCCATTGATTTTCCGCGCCTTTGGCGCTCCCAAAATCGGCTCATCAAATATTACAATTATATTACATGATTAGCGTCATCATATCAAATCCGTCAATTACTGTCAAGTGTGCGCCCTGCGAGGATTCTATTGTCATGAATACAAAAAAGGCGTGTGAAAAACAATCCTTTTCCACATGCCTTTTTTCGTTCTTTTTCTGTCAGAAACAACAGTTTTTTCCCTATCCTCTTCTGACGATTCCCTTACAATGCTGTTGAGACAAATGCCCCGGCTATGATACTATTTTAGTAAAAAACGTGATGTCCGATTACCTGTCCGGAACGACCGTTATTTCTTCTAAAAAACAGCTTGCCGCCGACCGGCTGTGCACCGGCTAATGCTTCGATTGCTGCCTGATAGCAGGCTGCATCTGCCTTGTCACTGCTCAGTGCCCTCTGCAGCGAACCGTTTCTAACAGGGGAAAACTGTCCTTTTGCGTAAACGACCTCGGTGATCGTATTGGGCTGCGATGCACTCTTGACGCGGTTCATGATGACATTGCCTACCGCAACCTTACCAACGTAGGATTCACTGCCTGCTTCACAGTAAATAATATTTGCAAGCAGTTTTAATTCCTCTGCGGATATCGCTGCGGTCTGCGCCGCCTGGGCAGCCAAAGCTGCCTGCTGGGCTTCGGCTGCGATGCGTGCTGCTTCCTCGGCTGCTGCCTTTGCCTGCGCCTCCGCTTCGATGCGTGCTGCTTCCTCGGCTGCTGCCTTTGCCTGCGCCTCCGCTTCGAGCCGCGCTGCTTCCTCGGCTGCCTTTACCTGCGCCTCTGCTTCGATGCGCGCTGCTTCCTCGGCTGCTGCCTTTGCCTGCGCTTCCGCTTCGATGCGGGCTGCTTCCTCGGTTGCCTGTACTTCTTCTATCTCATTCTGTGCTGCTTCACTCGCCTCTGCCTGTAAAGCTGCTGTTTCATCCTGCTGTACTTCTTCCTCTGCAAAGAATTCATCTTCGGATGCTGTTGCTCCTGTCCGTTCAGCGATCACCTGCTCATTGGCTGCAACAGCCTCTTCGTTGGAAATCTCTGTCTCGACCAGATTTTCAGCCGGTACCCATCCTGCAATTTCTCCCGCCTGGATCTGCACCCAGTCGTTGTACTTTGCAAGGATCGCCACATGACCGTCCTCCATGACCTGACCAATCACCGCAGACGCTGTATTTGCTTCTGCATGAATGTCCAGCATGTCTTTCGCATCAATGACACCGATACCACTTGCCATAGCGGTTGTCGTATATGCACCCATCATCATAACAGATGTTAAAATGCCGACTGCACTACGAAACAACTTTCTGCCTTTTCCGTTCATTCTTACCTCCATAAATCTTACTCTGCTTCCCCAGCCATTCTGCCGGTGAAATTCAGGAGCTTTTTGTGGGACGCTCCCTGTTACAGAGCTGTTTCAATTGTTACAAACTTATTAACAATTGTTACGCATGATATGATAGCAATATTACAATCAAATGTCAAGCCGTTCACCCGGAACCACAAATTTCCGTTAGTTCCCCACAAAAGGTTTTCTTCTATTGTGATATTTTTACAACAAACCTCCGAAATCATCGCCTTTTTCTTACTATTTTTCAAAGTTTTCAACAAATGCCGCTTTAACATAGTAAATTCTCTTTTCATAAAAAGGACAGCCATTTTCTGCGGTTTTTTCGATTTTTTATAAAAAAAGAAGACCTGACGGGATTATTTTTTCCATCAGATCTTCCTTTATTCCTGTTTTTAACATTTTTGTAACAAACTATTTTACAGGCTTCTGGACTTTTCCACCGCAGTGATAACCGCATCGGTCACTGCGCCGCGGAAGCCTTTTTCCTCTAAAACGCGTACCGCCTGAATTGTGGAGCCTGCCGGGGAGCAGACCATATCCTTTAACTCTCCCGGATGCTTTCCGGTCTCAAGCATCAGCTTCGCGCTGCCGAGCACAGCCTGTGCAGCGCATTCATATGCCTGGCTGCGCGGCATGCCTTCCGCAACTGCACCGTCCGCCATCGCTTCGATCAGCATAAAAATCCAGGCAGGCGCACAACCGCTGACGCCGGTCAGCACATCCATCAGGCGTTCCGGAAGCTCAACCGTCTTGCCGAAACTGTCCAGGACAGCCGCCGTTTTTTCTTTCATCTCAGGAGTTACCCTGCTGCCATAGCAGACTCCGGTACAGCCTTCCCCGACCAGTGCCGGCGTATTGGGCATCGCACGCACAAACGGAAGCGGCGCACAGAACTGCTCTTCCAGCCACGCAAGGCTTTTGCCTGCCGCAATGCTCAGAATCGTCTTACCGGTCAGGTCAAGGTCGCTGATCTGTCCGATCACTTTCTCCAGAAACTGCGGCTTTACGGCAAGAATCAAAAGCTCTGCCTGCCGCGCGGTTTCCAGGTTATCGCCTGTCACCGTGATGCCAAACATTTCATGTACTTTGCTTTCGGTCTCCGCCGTTTTTGCAGAACCGTAAATTTCCTCCGGCACAGCCAGGTGATTTCTCAAAACTCCTCCAATCATCGCCTGCGCCATATTTCCAAGTCCGATAAAACCGATTTTCATCTGTGCCTCTCATTTCTGCGCACGCTTTTTGCGCATGTCGAGTTTGTGTCAAGTGCGCGCAGACACAAATCTCGAGCTTAAAAAATGTTATTTTTCAAGCTTCGACCTTCTTTCAAATCGCCCTCTGCCGATGCGCTTCATACATCAGAATCGAAGACGCCACCGCTGCATTTAACGACTCCACTTTGCCCTCCATCGGAATTCGGATATAACAGTCCGCAAGCTCTGCAGTCTCTTCCCGCAGGCCGTTGCCCTCGTTACCGATCAGAAATGCCGTCCCCTTTGTGTAATCCTGACAGGCATAGGAATTTTTCCCGCGCAGATGCGCCGCGTATACGCTGACACCCGCCTGCTGTACCTGATGAACCGCCGCCGCAAAATCCTCCGCATAATAAAACGGAACGCGGTAGATGCTGCCCATCGTCGAACGGATAACCTTCGGGTTGTACAAATCGACTGTATCCCGGCTCATGATAATCCCGGAAACGCCTGCGCCTTCACCGGTTCGCAGCATCGTACCGAGGTTGCCGGGATCCTGTATATTTTCCAGAAGCAGAAACAGCGGTGCTTTGTCCCGCAGCATTTCTTCTATATTATAGTGAAACTGTTTCAGCACGCATAAAACGCCCTGTGGCGTGCAGGTATCCGATATTTTAGAAAAAACGCTGTCGGAAACAACTTCGTAGCCAACCTCTTCCAGATGCTCCCTGCAGCTGCACTTTTCCAGAAAGGATTCCGAAACATAGACCTCCTGCAGCTGCTCTCTCGGTGCTTCCAGAAACATCTTCACACCCTCTGCCAGAAAAACGTCCTCCGTTCTGCGCAGCTTCGACTTTTGATTCAATTGTACCAGCCTTTTGATCCGGCTGTTGGATGCTGCAGTAATCATGCAGGTTCCTCCGTTGATCTTTATGAAAACGCACAACGGCCACACACGTTTCGTGTGCAGCCGCCCCTTTGCGTCCTGTATCGTCAGGTGGCCAGCGCTTTGCTGACCTGATAATGATATTCGGGAATCTCTTTCTGCATCGCAAGCGCTTCCTCGATATCATAGTCTACAAATTCGCCGTGTTTGTAAGCCACAACACGGTTCGAGCTGCCTGCGCAGAGGATGTCTGCCGCATAAGCGCCCATGATAGAAGCATAATAACGATCCAGACAGGTCGGGCTGCCGCCTCGCTGCATGTACCCCAGAATGGTTGCTCTGGTTTCCACACCCGTTGCTGCTTCAATTCTCTTCGCCATGGAAGTAGAATGACCGATACCTTCTGCATTGATGATCAGATGGTGAGTTTTGCCCTTTTTACGGTTGTTGATAATATTGTTAATCAGCTGCTGCTCGTCATAGTCGTACTTTTCAGGAAGAAGGATATCCTCCGCGCCGGTGCCGACGCCGCACCACAGTGCGATATAACCGGCATTTCTGCCCATTACTTCGATAATACTGCAGCGTTCATGTGAAGATGAAGTATCCCTTACTTTATCGATTGCCTGCATCGCGGTATTGACTGCCGTGTCGAAACCGATCGTATATTCGGTACATGCAATATCCAGATCGATCGTGCCCGGCAAACCAATCGTATTGATTCCAAGTCTGGACATCGCCTGCGCACCTCTGTAAGAGCCATCGCCGCCGATAACAACCAGACCGTCGATGCCGTGTCTGCGGCAGATCTCCGCGCCCTTTTTCTGTCCGGCTTCGGTCTTAAATTCCAGACAACGTGCGGTTCCCAGAATCGTACCGCCCTTCTGGATGGTATCCGAAACACTGCGGGCATCCATATCTATGATTTCTTCATTTAACAGGCCCTGATAGCCTTTTTTAATGCCTTTTACTTTGACGCCGTTGCAAATCGCTTTCCGAACAACCGCACGGATTGCCGCATTCATACCCGGCGCATCTCCGCCGCTTGTAAGAACTCCAATTGTCTTTATCTTAGCTGCCATTGTTCCTCCTGTCTGCCGCTGCGGGCTGGACTTCAATCTTAAGATTTCAAAATCCGTAAAACCATTTTTTATTTTAATCGAAACGGGCTTTCTTTTCAATGGTTTTGTGAAACTTACATCAGCTTTACGTTTTCTTCTCCAAACAGCTCTTCCAGCTGCTTTAAAAGTGCCTCGTCCCCATGAACGGTCTGATTCGCCCCAAGCTGCTTCATCGCGCGCGGATTTTCCACATAAATCACCACGGTATCCTTGCCGTCAGAAGCTGCGATTGCCGAAAGCAGCTTTTTTTCCTGCTGCTGATAGGCTTCCATCGTCGGAAATTTAATCCAGAGCTTTTTGGGGATTTCGTCAAACGTCTGCACGGATTCACAGATCAGCTTCGCGTCTTTGTCCTCCTCTGCGGAAACGCGCCCCCGCAGGAGAACCTTTTCATCCTCCATCAGCTTGCTGCCGTACTGCTCATAGGTTTTCGGGAAAACGATAACTTCAATCGTTCCAACCAGATCCTCCACCTGTAAAAACGCCATCACCTTATCGTTTTTGGTATATTTGATCTTCTTTTCCTCAATAATTCCGCCGATAACCGCCTTTGCTCCGTCCTGAATATGGACGCTGTTTGTCTCCTCATCCAGCATAAAATCTGCCGTTGTATTAGAAATATTCCTGCGCCAGAGCTGCTCGTATTCCTGCAGCGGATGCCCGCTGACATACACACCGAGCACTTCTTTTTCAAAGGTCAGAAGAATTTCCTTCGGATATTCCCCGACATCCGGGAAGCGGATTTCATAGTTTTTCTTTTCCGACTCGTCCACCAGATCGAATAAGGAAAGCTGTCCCGCCATATTATTTTTCCGGTTCTGCTGATTCTGATCCATCAGCTGCGCAAATACGCTCATAAACTGCTTGCGCGTTCCCTCAAGGCTGTCGAATGCGCCCGCTTTAATGAAGTTTTCCACGTTGCGCTTGTTGACTTCCGTATCGGACATTCTGGAAAGAAAATCCTGCAGGTTTTTGAATACGCCCCGCTGCTTCCGCTCTGCGATCACCGCGTCCGCAACCGGATGTCCTACACCCTTGATCGCAGTCAGCCCGTACCGGATTGATTTTCCCGATACCGAAAATCCCGGCTCTCCCTCGTTGATATCCGGCGGCAGAATCGCGATTCCCATCTGGCGGCAGACCAGAATGTATTCCGCCACTTTTCCGGGGTTATCGATTACAGAAGTCATCAGGGACGCCATAAATTCCACCGGATAATAATATTTCAGGTAAGCCGTCTGGTAAGCGACAACCGCGTAGCATGCGGCGTGGGACTTGTTGAACGCGTATTTTGCAAAATCCATCATTTCCGCGTAAATTTCCAGACCGACCTTTTCCGGAATGCCCCGGGCCACACAGCCGGGCACGCCCTCCTCGGGATTGCCGTAAACGAAATTCGCCCGTTCTTTTTCCATGACAGACTGCTTTTTCTTGCTCATCGCACGGCGAACCAGGTCGCTTCGTCCCATCGTGTAGCCGCCGAGGTCGCGCACAATCTGCATAACCTGCTCCTGATACACGATACAGCCGTAGGTCGGAGACAGGATCGGTTCCAGCTCCGGACAGGAATAGGTGATTTCGTCATGATTGTTTTTTCCTTTAATATATTTTGGAATAAAGTCCATCGGTCCGGGACGGTACAGGGAAATACCCGCGATGATATCCTCCAGGTTCTGGGGCTTTAGCTCCTTCATGAAGCTTTTCATCCCGCCGCTTTCCAGCTGGAACACGCCGTCCGTCCTGCCGGTGCAGAGCGAATCCAGCACTTTTTTATCGTTATAATCCAGATGCTCCATGTCGAGCTTCACACCGGTGTCATGCTCAATCATCTTGACCGCGTGGTCGATTACTGTCAGTGTTCGAAGCCCCAGAAAGTCCATTTTTAACAGTCCGAGCTCTTCCAGCGTCGTCATCGTAAACTGAGTTGTGATCGAACCATCCGACCCCCGTGAAAGCGGTACAAAATGATCTGCCGCCTCCGGGCAGATCACAACCCCTGCTGCGTGCATCGAGGTGTGGCGCGGCAATCCCTCCAGCCGTTTACTCATATCAATCAGCACGTGCACCTGTTCATCGCTCTCGTAAAGCTTGCGCAGCTCTGCGTTCATTGACAGTGCTTTATCAATCGTCATGTTCAGCTCGTTCGGGATCATTTTTGCAATCGAATCCACAAAGGAATACGGCAGATCCATGACACGCCCGACATCGCGGATGACACCCTTTGCCGCCAGCGTACCGAATGTGACAATCTGCACAACCTTTTCTTTTCCATATTTGCGTCCGACATAATCGATGACCTCCTGTCTGCGTTCATAACAGAAGTCAATATCGATATCCGGCATGGAAACTCGTTCCGGGTTCAGGAAACGCTCAAACAGCAGGCTATAACGGATCGGATCAATATTCGTGATATGCAGGCAGTAGGAAACGATGCTTCCAGCTGCACTTCCACGTCCAGGTCCTACCGGAATACCGTTTTCTCTGGCATAGTTGATAAAATCCCACACGATCAGGAAATAGTCCACATATCCCATGCGCTTGATAATACCCAGCTCGTATTCCAGACGCTTCTGCAGCGTGCCGTCGTCCTCCGGATAGCGCTCTTTCATGCCGTCAGTGCACAGCTTGTTCAAATATCCCCAGGAATCATAGCCCTCCGGCACATCAAAATGCGGCAGCTTCGTCTTACCAAACTCGATTTCCACATGACAGCGGTCTGCGATCCGCTGTGTATTTTCCACTGCCTCCCACGCATAGGGAAACAGTCCCTTCATCTCTTCTTCGCTTTTGACGAAATACTGACCGCCCTCGTAACGCATCCGGTTTTCGTCGGAAAGCTTTTTGCCGGTCTGGATACACAGAAGGATATCGTGGGGCTTTGCGTCCTCCGCATAGGTGTAGTGCACGTCGTTCGTGCATACTAACGGAATGTCCAGTTCTCGCGACATCTGTAAAAGCGCCATGTTTACGGTCTGCTGCTCCGGGATCCCATGATCCTGCAGTTCCAGAAAATAATTATCCTTCCCAAAAATCGACTGATACTTTAATGCGCATTTTTTTGCTTCCTCCGGCAGTCCTTTCTGGATATAGCGCGGCACTTCACCTGCCAGACACGCAGACAGCGCGATGATTCCCTCGTGAAATTCCTCCAGAACCTCCATATCGACACGCGGCTTGTAATAGTACCCCTCCGTAAAACCGCGGCTGACGATTTTGCTCAGATTCGCGTAACCAGTATTATTTTCCGCCAGAAGCACCAGATGGTAATACCGGTCATCCCCGCCGGTAATCTCCCGGTCAAAACGGGAATTGGGCGCAACATAGACCTCACAGCCCAAAATCGGATTGATACCCTCTGCCCGCGCCGCACGGTAAAAATCGATCACACCGTACATTGCGCCATGGTCGGTAATCGCCGCAGCCGTCATGCCCAGCTCCTTGACTCGTTTTACATATTCTTTGATTTTATTGGAACCGTCCAGCAGGCTGTACTCTGTATGGACGTGCAAATGTGCAAATGCCATATTTTTGTAATTTCCTATTCTTGTTCTGTCTGGGTTTTCTTTGCTGTCCCATCGGGCGCAGAGAAGTCGAAGGCAGGGCTTTCTGTCCCGTTTTCTGACTTTTGCCCGCTCTTTGTCACAGACCTCGCGTCGATGCTGCCTGTCCGGTCGGATGCTGCCGCATTGTTTTCACTGATGCTGTCTGCTTCCCGGTCAGATACAGCGCTGTTTTGACTGACTGCATTTTGTCCGGACACATCACCGCTTTCATTAACCTCTTTTACACTGCCTTCTCCGCTGTCTGTCAGTACAAGTCTGTCGTTTTCCACTTTCCATGTCTCGTACCAGCTTCCTTCCGCGTCCGAAAAGTTGACATGAATCCTATCGTTTTCCCCGGATAAAATCTGTATTTTCCCGGAATCTGATCCAACCTGCCGCAGGATACTCTTTAACACTGCTTTGCCGTTTTTATACTGTAACAGCTCTTTTTCACGGATTTCTTCTAATCGATACTCTGTCAGTGTGCGCAGGCTGATGTCATAATATCCCGGCGCGGCTTCTGTCCCGGCAGTCCATGCCATCAGATCGCCGTCATCATCCAGCTCAAAGTGCCCCATCTGTTTTAACAGGCGCACTGCTCCTTGCTCCTGCACGCCAAACAGCATGTCGCTGACGCCAGACACTTCGTAGCCACGATACAGCACAAAGGCGCTTCCCAGCTTTTCCAGCTCCTTAAAGGCAAAATTCTCTTCTTCCAAAACTGCGCCGTCCGCGCCGACAAACCACAGATCGCATACCGGCGCACCGAACGATCCGTCGTACCTGCCGATCGCCGCAAACGTTTCTTTTTTGCCGTTCCCATCGTAATCCGCCGTCTCTGCAAAACACAGCGCATCGTCCGGATACTCCTGTACCTCCAGAATCTGTGCAACCGCCTGACCGACCGTCGCGCGGGCTGTTTTCTGCACTTTATTCAACCGGTTTTTCGTAAATTCGTTTGGAATATCCTCCAGGCTCTCCAGCGCTTCTTCCTGCTCCAATCTCGACGGGAAGAAAAATCCATCCCCGCTGATCGTCTCCGATGCTTTGGTCAGCTTTCCCTGATCCAGGCTGCTGATACACCAGCTGTACTTCGCAACCGCATGATCGATTCCTTCTTCCTGTCCGACCGACTGCCCGGCTTCTCTGCAGCGATAGGCAATTTTGTCCTCCCCAATTGCATAAAACCAATAGGTATATTCTGTATTTTCATCCGTCTGCGTGTAGAACTGCTCTTCCAGCTTTTCCTTCCACGCCTGTGCCTCTTCATCCGAATCCTCTGCAGACACATACGCCAAATATTCCGACGCTGTCAGCTCCCGATACGAACGCTCTGCAAATCCGTCCGCTGTTCTTTCATAATAAACAGGAACCGTCTCTTCTGCACTGTCCCATTCCGAAACAAGCGGATCGTACACAGTCTTCTCCGCAGGATAAAACGTACAAACGCCGTCCTTTGTCGTTTCGATCGTCTCGGCATCCTCCAGAAGCTTTTCGCACTTTTGATCTTTTACCGTCCAGACAGCCGCCTGTTTTTTGCCGGAGACTTCCGTTTCCAGAATAACAAACGGATTCCCAATTCCCGTCACCTGCTGCAGTCCGGTCACGACGATCCCGTTTTCCAGAAGCCTTGCCGACTCGCCGTCATAATACCAGAGATCGCCGGAAATCCGCCCGCGCGCTGTCAACGGCGTGCTCTCAAACATCAGCAGAAAGCTTTCATTTGCATTGCTGTCATACTTCGCCATGTTCTGCAGGCAAAGCGTCTTGTCACCGTACTCCTTCTGTGAAAGAACTGCCGTCAGCGCTGCGTTTTCCGCGCGGCTTAAGCGGTCGTGTCCCGCCAGCTTACCGGTAAACGCATCCGATTTCTGCGCGTATGCTTCATAAACGGAGTCAGTCACTTCTGTCATCAGGGCTGGAATTTGTGGAGCTGTTGCTGCCGCAGATTCTGTAGCGGTGTCGGTCTGCGTTTCGCCGCCGGTCGCAGGCATCTCGCTGTCTGCTGTTGCCGCGGTATTGCCGTGCTGCGCTTCGCCGCCGGTCGCTGTTATGCCGTCCTGTGTCCCACCATCGGTCGCAGCGGTGCTATCCTGCACCTCATCATCGTTCGCTGCAGCGGTGCCGGTTCCTGTACTGACATTCTGTGTTTCACCTGCTACAGACGTCTCGCCCTCTGCTGTTGCCGCAGCATCGCTGTCCTGCGCCATAGCGTCTGTTGTTTTCCCTTCCCAAAAGCTCTTTCCGGCTTGCTGCGCTCGCGCTGCATATTCACTGATATTCGGCGTGCAGCCTGAAAGCAGCATCGCTGCCGCCATCAGACATGCTGCTGTCACCTGTTTTCTTTTCATTCGTATCGATCCCCTTATATTTTATGATGCCAGAGTCAAAAGGTCTAAGCCCACATGAGCTTGCTCATAGGTGGGTGAAAGGCCTTGTGACCCGCCCCGATAGGAGCATAAAAGTGGGATGATAATCCCACGATATGCGACTATCGGGCAGGATTGTGGGAGTGCGCAGCACGGAACAATCCGTAGGCATTAAGGTCGGGGGCTTTTGACCCCGTCCTCATTTTATACAGGATTCCAAAATTCCTGCCCGGTTATGATTCCTGCTGATTTTTACACCACCGGTTCTATTTCTCACTTTGTTTTGTTGAGTTGAGTATACCATGCCCGTTTGGAAAATTCCAT
>ULQZ01044515.1_pt1 | contig 21449 bp, 18 predicted proteins | sample 1955011 | NCBI WGS metagenome assembly ULQZ01 (sample SAMEA4835670, study PRJEB28245) | human gut metagenome | biome: gut microbiome; material: fecal sample | place: Denmark | collected 2008 | reverse complement strand
CCCGCCGCTCTTCGGCGGTGTAGCTCTGCGCTTCCATAAAAACGCCCCTTTTTTAATCGAAGAGCTTTGCGGCGGTGAGCTGGGCCGGGATGCGGGCGGCAATGGCGTCCCGGATAAGGCCCTGTTCGTAGGAGTCGAAGGCTTTGTTGGTGATGCCCATGTCCAGCGCAGCCCCGGCAGCGACGCCCCGGCGCATCAGGCGCAGAGCGTCCAGCATACCGCGCAGGTCGAGAGCTTTGGTGGAAATTTCCGCGCTGTCGCACTTTTTCTGCAAATCGAGGAAGAGCAGGGCGAACTGCCTGACGTACTTGCTGTTCAAATCGGGGAATTGGGTGCGCAGGAGCTTTTCGAGGTTCTCCTCGGTGATGGTGGGCATCTGGATGACCACGAAGCGGGAGGTGAGGGCCTCGTTCAGCTCACGGGTGCCGGCGTAGCCGTAGTTCATGGTGGCGATGAAGCGGGTCTCCTCGGCCAGCGGGATGCGCTCATAGCCCGGCACATCGATGGCGCGGCGGAAATCCAGCACCGCGTGCAGGACGGCCAGCGCCTCGTTTTTCGCCATGTTGATCTCGTCCAGAACGCCGAAGCCGCCGCTCTGGGCGCAGCGGTAGACCGGGCCGGGGCGGAACCTGACCTGTCCGTCCTCAAAGGTGTCCATGCCGATGAGGGACGCCGCGTCCATATTGACGTGGAACGAGATGTCCCACGCGGGGCGTCCGAAGGCGGCGGCGAGGTTTTCGGCCAGCACGTTCTTGCCGGTGGCCTTGCCGCCCGCCAGCAGCAGATTTTCGCCGCAGAGCAGGGCGGCCAGCGCCTGCTCCCACACCTCTCTGCCGTAGTAGACGAAGGCAGGGGAGGGGATGCGGGGGCGCAGAGCCTCCGCCAGCGGGTGGGCGGTACGGTATTCTTCCACAGCGCGCAGCAGGTCGGGGGAGACCCCTTCCTGCCGCAGCGTATCCATCAGAGCAGATGTTTCAGACATCTATGACATCTCCTTGCGGTTGGCAGTGCCAAACCGAAATTTCACCCTTATCATAGCACAACCCGCGCGGTTTGTGTAGGGCTTTGACGGGCAAAAAAGCGGCAAAGAAGCAGAGAAAATAAAGGTGAAGCTATTTTAACAAACTTTCAGCCGGGACGTGCAGATTTCACGTTCAAAGTAAATTGACAGGCCGCTTAAAATACGATAAAATAATTTTCGTTGTGTCAAAGTGAAAAAGAAAGGCGTAAAAGTATGCTCGAAACCATCACGGCCGTCAATCAGGCGGTCAACAGCTTTATCTGGGGCATCCCGGCGATGGTCTGCATCATCGGCGTGGGTCTGCTGCTCAGTGTGCGGACAGGCTTTTTGCAGCTCCGGAAATTCCCCTATGCCATCAAAACGACCATTGGCCGCATCTTCCGCAAAAAGGATGCCTCCGACGGCGCGATGACTCCGTTCCAGGCAGTGTGTACGGCGCTGGCCGCTACCGTCGGCACCGGCAACATCGCCGGCGTGGCGGGCGCGATCGCCATCGGCGGGCCGGGCGCGGTGTTCTGGATGTGGTGCTCGGCTCTGCTGGGCATGTGTACCAAATTCTCCGAAGTGACGCTGGCCGTGCATTTCCGCGAGCGGAACAAAAACGGCGAGCTGGTGGGCGGCCCCATGTACTATATTAAAAACGGCCTCGGCAGCCGGTGGCAGTTCCTCGCGGTGCTATACTCGTTGTTCGGCGTGCTGACGGTCTTCGGCACCGGCAACGCCACCCAGGTCAACACCATCGTCACAGCCATCGACTCGGCCCTGCTGGCCTACGGCAGCAGCCTGAACAGCATCCTGCCCACGGTCAACCTCGTCGTGGGCGTGGTGGTGGCCATGATGGTGGCTATGGTGCTGCTGGGCGGCGTCAAGCGCATCGGCAGCGTCACCGAAAAGCTGGTGCCGTTCATGGCACTGTTCTACGTCGTGCTGGCGCTGGGTGTCGTGGTCATCAACTACCGGCGCTTCCCGGCGGTGCTGGCCTCCATCGTCGGCGGTGCATTTGATCCGCGGGCCTTCACCGGCGGTGCCATCGGCAGCATCTTCCTCAGTATGCAGAAGGGCGTCTCCCGCGGCATCTTCTCCAATGAGGCCGGCCTCGGCACCGGCTCCATCGCCCATGCCTGCGCCGACACCCGCAAGCCCGTCAAGCAGGGGATGTTCGGCATCTTCGAGGTCTTCGCCGATACCATCGTCATCTGCACCCTGACCGCCATGGTCATCCTGTGCAGCGGCGTGCCGGTGGGCTACGGCAGTGCGGCAGGCGCAGAGCTGACCATTTCCGGCTTTACGGCCACCTACGGCGGCTGGTCGTCCATCTTTACGGCGGTGGCGCTCTGCAGCTTTGCATTCTCCACCATCATCGGCTGGGGCCTCTACGGCTCCCGGTGCATCGAGTTCCTGTTCCACACCGACAAGGTGGTCGGCCCCTTCCTCGTGGTCTACTCCTTCGTGTCCATTCTGGGCGCGACGGTCGATCTGGGCCTGCTGTGGAGCATCGCCGACACCTTCAACGGACTGATGAGTATTCCGAACCTCATGGCCCTGCTCCTGCTGTCCGGCACGGTGGCAAGGCTCACGAAGGAGTTCTTCGCGGGCGAGGGCGCAGGAAAGTAAAGAATCATTCAAAGCGCCCTCCGGCCCGCGCCGGAGGGCGCTTTGCTGTCAACAAACCTCTGGTTTTGTCTACTTTCTCTGCAAAAACTCAAAAAAGTATAAAAATTTCATGGAAATCATAAGAAATGACATTGAAAATGTTTTAACAAAGTGGTAAAGTAAAAGCAAAGAGAGTCGTACCCGCCGCCCGGCGGGGCGCAAAATCAGGAGGTTTTACCAATGGCTGATCGTATCGTTCTGAATACTATTTCTTATCATGGCCACGGCGCTATCGAGAACATCGTTCCCGAGCTGACCGCCCGCGGCTACAAGAAGGCTTTCGTCTGCTCTGACCCCGACCTTCTCAAGTTCGGCGTCACCAAGAAGGTCACCGACCTGCTGGACGCTGCAGGCTTCGCCTACACCGTCTACAGCGAGATCAAGCCCAACCCCACCATCGCCAATGTGCAGGACGGCGTGGCCGCTTTCAAGGCCGCAGAGGCTGACTGCATCGTGACCATCGGCGGCGGCTCTTCCATGGACACCGCAAAGGCCATCGGCATCATCATCAACAACCCCGAGTTTGCCGATGTGCGCTCTCTGGAAGGCGTCGCTCCCACCAAGAAGCACGCCGTCTTTACCATCGCTGTCCCCACCACCGCCGGTACTGCCGCTGAAGTCACCATCAACTACGTCATCACCGACGTGGAGAAGAAGCGCAAGTTCGTCTGCGTCGATACCAACGACATCCCCGAGATCGCTGTGGTCGACCCCGATATGATGGCCTCCATGCCCAAGGGCCTGACTGCCGCCACCGGTATGGACGCTCTGACCCACGCCATCGAGGGCTACATCACCAAGGGCCACTGCACCATCTCCGATATGTTCCATCTGGAAGCCATCAAGCTCATCAGCCAGAGCCTGCGTGGCGCAGTGCAGAACACCCCGGAAGGCCGCGAGGGCATGGCTCTGGGCCAGTACATCGCCGGCATGGGCTTCTCCAACGTGGGTCTGGGCATCGTCCACTCCATGGCACACGGCCTGTCCGCTCTGTATGACACCCCCCACGGCGTGGCCTGCGCTATCCTGCTGCCCGTCGGTCTGGAGTACAACAAGACCGTCGCCGGTGAGCGCTATCGTGCCGTCGGCAAGGCCATGGGCGTGAAGGGCATCGACGAGATGAACGACGCCGAGGCCGCAGATGCCACCATCGCCGCTGTCAAGCAGCTGAGCGCTGACGTGGGCATCCCCGCAAACCTGAACGGCATCCTGAAGGAAGAGGATATCCAGTTCCTCGCCGAGTCCGCTTATGCTGACGCCTGCCGTCCCGGCAACCCCCGCGACACCAGCGTGGAGGAGATCGTGGAGCTGTACAAGAGCCAGCTGTAAGCTGAGTAGGAGCGCTTTACCCTTATAAAAAATACAGGTTGCCGTAAGAAACCTCTCCGTCAGCGCTAACGCGCTGCCACCTCCCCTCGGTAGGGGAGCTGTCGAGCGAAAGCGAGACTGAGAGGTCGCACAGAGAAGAAGCCTTCCCGTCATACCGCCCGTCCACCCCTCATACACTGACGGACAAGGGGGTGTGCGGATGGAGCAGGGGATGGAGATGCTCTTTGCGCTGTTCGGCGGGCTGGCGATGTTCCTCTACGGGATGGACAGGATGAGCTGCGCCCTGCAGCGGGCGACGGGCGACGCCATGAAGCGGCTGCTGGCCCGGCTGACGGCCACGCCACTGCTGGGCGTCCTCACCGGGCTGGCCGTGACGGCGGTGCTCCAAAGCAGCTCGGCGGCCACAGTAATGGTCATCGGCTTTGTCAGCGCCGGGCTGCTGGAACTGCCCCGGGCGGTGGCCGTCATCTACGGCATCAACATCGGCACCACCATGACGGCACAGCTCATCGCCTTCGATGTCCAGACGCTGGTATACCCGGTGCTGTTTCTGGGCTTTCTCCTCGACTTCGCGGCCCGCAGGCCCCGCTGGCAGGCCGTGGGAGAGGCGGTGTTCTCCTTCGGGCTGCTCTTCGAGGGCATCGACATTTTGGGCCGGGCTTTGCAGCCGCTGGCCGGGCAGGCGGTCTTTCTCGACTGGATGACCCGGGTGAAGGAGTCGCCGCTTCTGGGCATCCTGCTGGGCCTCTGCATGACCATGGTGGTGCAGAGCAGTTCGGCCACCATCGCGTTGCTGCAGAACGTGGCCCGTCAGGCCGGGCCGGACGGCATCCACAGCGTGCTGGGCCTTGCCGGGGCGGTGCCGGTCCTTCTGGGCGACAACATCGGCACGACGGTCACGGCCCTGCTGGCCTGCATCGGGCAGGGAAAGAACGCTGCCCGCGCCGCGCTGGCCCACAGCTGCTTCAACCTCAGCGGGAGCCTGCTGGCGGCGGTGCTGCTGCCTTGGTTCGTCCGGCTGGTGGAGTTCATCTCCCCCAAAGGCCCGGAGCTGGAAGTCATTTCCCGGCAGATCGCCAACGCCCACACCGCCTTCAACGTCTGCTGCGCCCTGCTCTGGCTGCCGTTTTTGCCCTGGATGGTGCGGCTGGTGTGTGCGCTGGTGCCGGAAAAAGAGAAAAAATAAGAAAAAGCTCCTCATGCCCGTGAGGGTATGGGGAGCTTTCTGCGTTTCAGGGAAGGAGTGCCTTCATCCAACCTCTCAGTCTGCTTCGCAGACAGCTCCCCTAGTAGGGGAGCCTCTGGCGAAGAGGTGAAGCTCTCCGAAATGCCAAGGCCTCCCCTCGATAGGGGAGGTGGCACGGCGTCAGCCGTGACGGAGAGGTTAATTTCTCGTTACGCTCTTCCGATACACCGCAAAAGCGATGACGGCCGACAGCACTTCCGTGACCCAGAAGGCATGCCAGACGCCGGTGGGGCCGAGCTGGCGACAGAGCAGCCACGCCAGCGGCATGATGAAGATGACGTACCGGCAGAGGGAGATGACCAGCGAGGCCGCACCCTTGCCCAGACCTTCCAGCGCGCCGGAAGAGGTGGTGGACACCGCCGACACCACAAATCCGAGGCAGATGATGCGCAGGGCGGTCTGGCCGATGGCGATGGTCTCGGGGTTGGAGGAGAACAGGCCGATGAGGGGCGCGGAAGCGGCCATACAGATGACGGTGCCTGCCGCCATGATGACGGCGCTCATGCCGAGGGTGAGCTGGTAGAGCTTTGCCACCCGGGCGTGCTCTTTTGCACCGTAGTTGTAGCCGATGAGGGGGCGCATTCCCTGCACGATGCCGTTGGCGGGCAGATAGAGGAACGTCTGGAGCTTATAGTAGATGCCCAGCACCACCACATAGCTTTCGGAGAAGGCCGCCAGCAGGCCGTTGAGGAAGGTGACCAGCAGGGAGGGCAGGGCCAGATTCAGGATGGCAGGCACACCGATGGCGTAGAGACGGCCTTCGAGGGAGAGGTCGGGCCGCAGGGCCTTCCGGCGCAGATGGACGGGCGACTCGGTGGTGCTGTAGACCACGAGGTAGATGACGAGAGTGGCGGCCTGTCCGATGCCGGTAGCCAGCGCCGCGCCTGCAATGCCCATGGCAGGCACCGGGCCGAGGCCGAAGATGAGGACGGGGTCCAGCAGGATGTTGCAGACACAGCCCGAGATGAGGGCGGTCATGGTGAGCTTCATCCGGCCCACGGCCTGGAAGAGCTTCTCAAAGGCGAGGCTGGCCATGTTCACGGTAGCGAACAGGAAGACGATGGTGGAGTAGGTCACGCCCATGGAGACGATGGTGCCGTCGGCGGTGAACCGGGCCAGGAAGCCGGGCATGATGGCGGTAGCTGCCAGCGTGCAGAGGATGCCGTGGAGCACCGAGAGGGCCATGCCGTGGGTGGCGGCGGTGTCCGCCCTGTCGTAGTCGCCTGCGCCCCGGTAGAGGGCCACGAGGGCGTTGATGCCTATGCCGAAGCCGATGGCAACGGCGTTCACGAAGTTCTGGATGGGGAACACGAGGGAGAGGGCCGTCATGGCCTGCTCGTTGATCTGGGCCACGAAGAGGCTGTCCACGATGTTGTACAGCGAGTTCACCAGCATGGAGATGACGTTGGGCAGAGCCATCGACACCAGCAGCGGGAACACCGGCTTCGTTTTCATAAAAGTATCGTTCATGGGGGCAAAAGCTTCCTTTCCTGAAATTTCCGCACAAGAAAAGCCACACAACGGCGGCTTGAAGCGGGCCATTGTGTGGCGAAAAGTAGCAAACATCAATGCTGTAAAAATCCACACGGGTTTTATTGAAGTGCTGAGAAATACGGTGCATCGCAAAAGCGGTGTTACGGGACGCCGCCGGACGGCACCGGGATGCGGGCCGGAAAGGACAGTATGGGAAGTGCCTTTCTGACCGGCCTGCGATAGGATACCACGAAACGGGTGGATTGTCAAGGAAAAAGTATGACTTTTCACAAAAGGCTTTTCAAGCGGCCATTTCGTGATACAATAAAGCCAGACAGAAACGGAGGAAAAGCGCCATGAAATGGATGATCGCGTCCGACCTGCACGGGTCGGCTTATTACTGCAAGAAGATGGTGGAGGCCTTTGAGCGGGAGGGGGCTGACCGGCTGCTGATGCTGGGCGACCTGCTTTACCACGGCCCCCGGAACGACCTGCCCCGGGACTACGCGCCGAAAGAGGTCATCCCGATGCTGAACGGCCTGAAAAACAAACTCTGCTGCGTCCGGGGCAACTGCGAGGCCGAGGTGGACCAGATGGTGCTGGATCTCCCGGTGATGGCGGATTACTGCATCCTCCCGGCGGGCGAAAAGCTCATTTATGCCACCCACGGGCATATCTATAATGGAAAGAACCCGCCGCCGCTGGCCGAAGGGGACATCCTGCTCCACGGCCACACCCACGTCCCGGCGTGGACGGAGTTCGGGCAGAGGAACGTCTGCCTCAACCCCGGCTCCCTGAGCATCCCGAAGGAAAACAGTCCCCACAGCTATATGATCCTGGAAAACGGCGTCTTCTACTGGAAAGACGTAGAGACGGGAGAAATATACCACACCCGTGTACTGTGAGAAACCGGTGCTTGCAATTACCATACCGGTGTGGTATGATGAAGACGGAAACAGAAAAAACAGGGTCTTTTGCCTCGGGCGCTGAGGGGTGCGCGGGGTCGACGGCCTTTTGTTTCCCATAAAAAGTTAGAGAAAACTAACAAAATGACGAAAAACACACGGGCGGCTTGTGCAGTCTGCCCAGTGGAGAACGATCCTTAGGAGGTACTGACCAATGGTTCAGACGACGCTGAAAGTAGACGGCATGATGTGCGGCATGTGCGAGAGCCACGTCAACGAGGTGGTGCGCAAGACTGCGCAGGTGGAGAAGGTGACTTCCTCCCACACGAAGGGAGAGACGGTCATCGTCTCGGCCCAGCCGCTGGACATCGAGGCCCTGAAGGCTGCTATTGCCGACACGGGCTATACCGTGACCGGCGCAGAGGAAAAGCCGTATGAGAAGAAGGGCTTCTTCTCGTTTTTGAAGCACTGATGACTTCCGGCCCCGGGGTGGGGCCTATATAAGGAGGCAGGCAGAGATGAGGATACTGGTCTATGGTGCAGGCGTGCAGGGCTGTGAGCTGGCCCACCGTCTGCTGCAGAACAAAAAGAATGTCGTCACCATGCTGGCGCGGGGCGAGTGGAAGGAGAGGCTCGACCAAAGGGGCCTCGTCATCCGCCACTGGGCGCAGTGCCGCACCACGGTGGACCGGGTGGCCACCATCGACACGCTGGCCCCGGACGACTGCTACGACCTCGTTTTCGTGACGATGCAGGCCGGGCAGCTGCCCGACGTGCTGCCCATCCTCAAGCAGAACAGGAGCGAATACTTCGTCTTCGTGGGCAACGACCCCCACGCCGTGGAGGTCATGCAGGCTATGCAGCGCCCGGCGGATAAGATCGCCTTCGGCTTCCAGAGCAGCGGCGGCCATCGGGATGTGGATAAGGTCGTCAGCGCCCACGTCGGCGTGGGCATGACCATCGGCGGGGCTACCGCGCCCCTTTCGGGCGTCTTCCGCTACCGGGTCAAGACGGCTTTCGAGGGCGCAAAGTACAAGCTGACCTTCGTCAGCGACATGGACGGATGGCTCAAGTGCCACCTCGCCCTCATCCTGCCGGCCTGCTATCTCTGCTACGCCTGCAGCGGCGACCTCTCCAAGGCGACGAAGGAGCAGCGTGACCTGGTCCTCGACGCCGCGTGGGAGGCCTGCGAGATGCTGAAAGCCGCCCACATCCCCGTGGACGACAAGGAGAACACCGACTGCTACCGTGCCGGTACGCCCGGCCGCCGGAAGATGGACGCCATGGTCCTGGCGCTCTGTAAGACCCCGCTGGGCCGTCTCTGCGTCTCCGACCACGCGATGCATGCTGTGGCTGAGATGCAGTACCTCGATGAGGCTTTCGAAGGTCTGCGCACCCGGACGAGCGTCCGGATGACGGCGTGGGATACCCTGCGCAGCCAGATGCCCTCGTGGGACATCATGCGGAAAAAGACGGCGAAAGCAAAGCGATAAGTGCATGGAAAAAGAGGCAGATGCGAGTCTGCCTCTTTTTCCATATAAAAGGCTCTCCCTTTGGGAGAGCTGGCGCGGAGCGCCTGAGAGGGCAAGGATGCTGACAAAGAATCGGGAGCGCGACGATAGTATCGCTCTGACAAAAAGTCTGCTTATCGCTGTGTAGCGGCTTTATCGTAAATGGCTTGCCCTCTCCGTCACCTTCGGTGACACTGCCCGGGTTGCGGCACCCAGCATCCGCTGCGCTTTGCTTGCGTCTTGCTGGCCGCTGCCCCAACAACGACTCCCTGTTTCCGTCACTGGCGGCGGTCGTCGTTGTTGCCCCTGCCGAGGGGAGCCCTTGGCAGGCCGGGCAGCTCTGAGCTGGACGCTTGAGGCGCAATATGGCGCAAAAGGGCGGGCTTTGCTGCAGAGGGCAGCCGCTTCTGGACAATGCACTTTGTCAAGCTGCCGCTGGCCTGGACAGCAGGGCACTACAGTCCACAAAACAGATAAACTTTGCTCGTCCAGGGGAAACTTGACCGATATGCCAAGGGCTCTCCCTTTGGGAGAGCTGGCGCGGAGCGCCTGAGAGGGCAAGGATGCTGACGGAGAGGTTATTCCCCCCAAAATTCCGCTAATTTTTTCTTCAGCTCCTTCGTATCCCTCAGATACTCCAGATGCCTCCAATGCTTCGGGAAGAGCCGGGCGTACTCGCTCTGGGCAAAGCGGTCGTCGAGGAGCAGCACCACGCCCTTATCTTCCTGCGTCCGGATGACCCGCCCGGCGGCCTGCAGGACTTTGTTCATCCCGGGCCAGCGGTAGGCGTAGTCGAAGCCCGCCCCGTTCTGGGCGTCGTAGTAGCGGCGCAGCATCTCCTGGCGGGGACTCACCTGCGGCAGGCCCACGCCCACGATGGCGCAGCCGATGAGCCGGTCGCCCGCCAGGTCCACGCCCTCGCCGAAGATGCCGCCCATGACCCCGAAGCCGAGAAGCGTCTTCTCCGGGCAGGGCGAAAACCGCTCGAGGAACGCCGCCCGCCCGGCATCGTCCAGACCGCTCTCCTGTACCAGTGTGCCGATGTCCGGGTAGCGGGCGGTGAAGTCCTCCCACACCTGCCGCAGATAGACATAGCTGGGGAAGAAGGCCAGATAGTTGCCCACCCGGCCGGACGCCAGCGCCGCGAGGGCGTCCGAGATGGGCCGGATGCTGGCGTCCCGCTGGCGGTAACGGGTGGAGATGGAGGGCAGACAGTAGAGCCCGAGGTTTTCTGCCGGGAAGGGGCTTTCCAGCGCCACGGCCCGGGCCTCGGGACAGCCGAGGACGGTACGGTAGTAGCCCGGCGGCGTCAGCGTCGCGCTGAACAGCGCCGCCGCCCGCCCTGCCGAAAGGCTTGCGTCCACGAAGGGGGACGGGTCGAGGCAGAGCAGCTGCAATTCAAGGTCACTGCCCCGGGCGGTGAGCTGGGCGGCAAAATGCTCGTCGTACCGTTCCGACGCCCGCAGGATGTCCTGCACCTCAAAGTAGAGATCCAGCAGGGCCGCGTGGGCTTCGGCGTCGGGATCGTCTTCCAGCCAGTCCTGCAAGGGAGCCGTCAGCGCCCGCAGCGGGGCCAGCAGGGCTGAGGGAAGCTCCTTGCAGAACACCGTGCCGTCCTGAGCGTAGTCGGCGGCGGGCAGCTCGATGGCGGGCGTCTCCGCAGATCCCAGCAGTGAGGTCTGGCCGCTGTCGTCCTCTTCGGCGGCAGTGCTGCCCCGGCGGGGTGCGAGGGTCGAGACCGCTTTCCGTCCCTCTAAAAAGGCTTTGTCGGCTTTGCTCAGAGCTGTCTTAAGGGCGCTTTTGCCCCGCCCGAGTGCGCGTTTTGCCTCGGTGAGGCTGCTCTTGCAGAAGCGTGCCGAGTACATGGCCCGCGCCCGCTCGGGCAGATTGTGGGCCTCATCCACGAGGAAGAGCCAGTCGCCCGCGCTGTCGAAGAACCGCCGCAGATGCACTACGGGGTCGAAGAGGTAGTTATAGTCGCCGATGATGACGTCGCACCACTCGCTCAGGTCCAGTCCCAGCTCGAAGGGGCAGACCGTGAACTGCTTTGCAGCGTCGGCCAGCGCGGCCCGGTCGAAGCGGCCGGTGCCGTCGTCCAGAAGGGCTTTCAGGGCCGTGTTCACCCGGTCGTAGTAGCCGTTTGCGTAGGGGCAGAGCTCCGGCAGGCAGGCGGGATGGCCCTCGGCATCCGGGTGGAGGCAGACCTTCTCCTTGGCTGTCAGGGTCACGCTGCGCAGAGCCAGCTTGGAATCAGACGCCCGCAGCCGCGCAATGGCATCCTCGGCGGCGGACTGAGTCGTGTTGCGGGCCGTCAGGTAGAACAGCTTCTCGCCGCAGCCGGTGCCGATGGCCCGCAGAGCAGGGAAGAGGACGCTCATGGTCTTGCCGATGCCGGTGGGGGCCTGACAGAAGAGCCGGACGCCGCTTTTAGACGGCGCGGCAGTGCAGGCGCGGTAGACTTCGCCTGCCAGCGCCCTCTGCCCGGGCCGGTAGGCCGGAAAGGGGAAATCCAGCGCCGAAAGGCTCACGCCCCGCTGCTCCTTCCACGCCAGCTGACGCTGCGCCCAGGGGGCGTACTGCTCGAGCAGATCCTGCAAAAACGCTTCCAGCTCTTCAAGGGTGAAATGCCGCACGAAGCGGAGGATGTCGTCGGTGTCGATCTGGTAGTAGGTGAGCCGGACGTCCAGCTTTTCCAGCCCCTGCTGACGGCCATACAGCGCCCCGTAGACCATTCCCTGCGCCCAGTGGCAGGGGTTCATGTCCTCGGCGATGTCGCCGGCGGGGACGGCGGTGGTCTTTATCTCGTCGATGACCGTCACGCCCGCCTCGTCGGTGAAGATGCCGTCGGCCCGGCCTTCGATGGTGAAGGGAATGCCCGCCGCCTCCCGTTCGCCGGAGAGGAAGACTTCGGCGGCGTAGCCTTCGCCTGCGGCCTTTTGGAGCTTGCGGTGGATGCGTGCGCCCTCGTTGGCGCGGTCGAAGCCGGTAAAGCGGCTGTCGATGCTGCCGGTGCGGAGCAAAAATTCCACCAGCTGGCGGACAGGCAGGCGAAAAGCAGGCATAGCGGGTCACTTCCTTTTTTATGGCATCATCTTGTATAAGGCTCCCCCTTTGGGGGAGCTGGCGCGGGAGCGCCTGAGAGGTTGACTCTTACGCCAGCCCCAGCATCCCGGCGCACTGGGCGGCAGCTTCGTCCACCTTGCCGAAGTCCACGGCGGCGCGGTAGTAAGTCTCCAGCTCGTCGTGGCAGGCTTTGGCCTGTGCCATCAGGTCGGCGGCCTGTTCCAAAAGCTCTGCTGCCGCCCGCTCGTTGAAGCGGAGACGGGCGCGGTAGCCCGCCAGATTTTCCCGGTCCACGAAACGGGTACACCGGACGGCCTGCACGCCGGGCAGCTGCACCGGGTGCCACCGGTTGTCGGTGAGGAAAGCCAGCCGGAGGGCCGGGATGAAGAGATGGTCTATCTTGTCGTCGGGGTGCATGGCGCAGGGGCAGGTGATGATGTGGTAGCCCCGGGCCAGCGCCTCGGCCCGGATGAGCTCGAGAAGCAGGCGGGAGACGGCGCCGTAGTCGTCATGGAAGACCACATACCGGTCGGCCAGCGCCTGTACGGTGCCGCGGTAGAAGACCGGCCCTTTCGGCGTGATGGCCGACAGCAGCCGCAGCTCTTCGCTGGCCGAGGCCCCCTCGGGCAGGCGGGGGAGAGTCCGGGCGCAGAGCCGCTTGACGTAGCGGCGGACTTTCTCGAAGTTGGCACTGCACGCCTCAGCCCGGCGGCTGTCCAGCAGCAGGCTCCCGGCAGATGCGATATACCGCGCGGCCCGGCTGCGCAGGGCAGTGTTCTGGGCGAAGAGCCGCTTCACCTCGTCGGCGTGGGCGTGGAGGGCGTCGGCGTCCAGTGTGTGGTACAGGCTCACCACCTGCTCCTCTGCGCCCGGGGCGTCCGGCTCCATGACATGGGGTGCGGTGGCGTCCACGATGGCGGCGCGCTTGTCGAGAAAGATGACGCCGTCCAGACTGTCGGGGTCGCTGGCGCAGTGGATGCGCTGGATAGGCTCCCCCTTCTGTTCGGCCTTGACGGCCAGCCGCTTCATCAGCGTCGATTTGCCGCAGCCCGGCCCGCTTTTGATGAGATACATCTGCATCCCCGGTTCCCGCCGAAGCGGCTCAAAATAGCCCTTGAACCCGGCGGGGGTGGTGGTCCCCAGAAAGAAATCAACAGAATTGCTACGTACAGCATTCATACTCAAACACCTCACTTTTGCTATAGGGTATGCAAAAATGAGGTGAAAGGTGTACTCCTCCAGTCTGCTTCGCAGACAGCCCCCTCAATGAGGGAGCCCTTGACAAGACGGGAAAGTTTCCCGTCGAAGACAAAATCTTGCGGAATGCCAAAGCCTCCCTCTTAGAGGGAGGTGTCGCCGGAGGCGACGGAAGGAGTGTAGGTATGCTCGCACACCTCGTGTATTTTATCCCGCAGGGCCACAAAGTCGCCGAAAGCCTCCGGCTTGTTCTGGGGCTGACGGAGCAGGGCGGCGGGGTGGAACGTCCCCATGAAGAGGATGCCGTTCTTCTCAATAAAGGTGCCGTGCTCCTTCGTCACCGAAAAGTCGGCGCGTATCATCCGCTGAGCGGCGATGCGGCCCAGGCAGACGACGATCTTAGGCCGCAGCAGACGGAACTGCTCCCGCAGCCAGGGCATACAGGCTTCGCTCTCGGCGGGCAGAGGGTCGCGGTTCTGGGGCGGGCGGCACTTGACGATGTTGGCGATATAGCAGTTGGAGGCACGGTCGAGGTCGATGGCGAAGAGGTATTTGTCCAGCAGCTGGCCGCTGCGTCCCACGAAGGGCAGGCCCTGCTCGTCCTCGCTCTGGCCGGGGCCTTCGCCCACGAAGAGCACCTCGGCATTCTCCACGCCCTGCCCGAACACCACGTTGTGCCGGGTGGTGTGCAGCGGACAGCGCTGACAGGCGAGACAGTCGTTTTTCAGTGTTTCCCAATCCATAAGCTCAGTATCCTCTCACAAACTAAATGACATTTTCTTAACAAATTATCGCACGATTTCTTCCTTAAAATATACCACAAAATTCAAGATTTGTCTTGAAGTTTTCTGACTCTGTGCTAGAATAAAAAAGAAGGGCATATCTGTGATGCCCGGAATAATTGCAAAGTAATTTCGGAGGTAATCAACAATGGCTGATATGTTTGCACCCCTGGTAGCCCAGCTGAAGGCGAACCCCAAGACGATCGTTTTTACCGAGGGCAATGACCCCCGCATCCTGGAGGCCGCAAGCAAGCTGCTGGCTGAGGGCGTGTTGAAAGTCGTTATGGTCGGCAACGAGGCAGAGTGCAAGGCTGCTGCCGCTGCTGGCAATTTTGATATTTCCGCTGCTGAGATCATCGACCCTGAGAACTACGCCGGCTTCGATGAGATGGTCAACACCATGGTCGAGCTGCGCAAGGGCAAGCAGACAGCAGAGGAGTGCACTGCTCTGCTGAAGAAGTCCAACTACTTCGGCACCATGCTGGTCAAGATGGGCAAGGCTGACTGCCTGCTGGGCGGCGCTACCTACTCCACCGCCGACACCATCCGTCCCGCTCTGCAGCTGGTCAAGACCAAGAAGGGCGCTCATCTGGTGAGCTCCTGCTTCATTCTGGACCGTGACTGCGGCGAAGAGGGCCTGAAGCGCATCGCTATGGGCGACTGCGCCGTCAACATCGACTACACCGATACCGTCGATAAGGCTACCGGCGAGGTCAAGGTCGCTGCTTCTGCCAAGCTGGCTGAGGTGGCTGTCGAGACCGCTAAGACCGCTAAGCTGTTCGGCATCGACCCGAAGGTCGCTGTCCTGAGCTTCTCCACCAAGGGCTCCGGCAAGGGCGGCACCGTCGCTCTGAGCCACGACGCTGTCATCAAGGCTCAGGAGATGGCCCCCGAGCTGGCTATTGACGGCGAGCTGCAGTTCGACGCAGCCGTTGCTCCCGAGGTCGCACAGGTCAAGTGCAAGGGCAGCAAGGTCGCCGGTCAGGCCAACACCTTCATCTTCCCCTGCATCGAGGCCGGCAACATCGGCTACAAGATCGCACAGCGTCTGGGCGGCTACGCTGCCTACGGCCCCATCCTGCAGGGCCTGAACGCTCCCATCAACGACCTGTCCCGTGGCTGCAACGCCGACGAGGTCTACAAGATGAGCCTCATCACCGCCTGCCAGTCCTGAGCTGACACCCGGCTGAACTGAAAAGCTGAAAAGAGCCGCTGCCGCATTTTGCGGGCAGCGGCTCTTTTGGCTATACATCGACTGCGGTTTATGGTATGATAAGCATAAGAATCCCCGGCAGAGAAGGAGAACATTCGAACGTGAAAATAAAAGCTTTGGCCTTTGTCCTCATGGCGGTGCTGCTTTTGTGCGGCTGTGGGCAGAAGAGCGAAACGGCGGCTGCGGCCCCGGCTCAGGCGGCAACACCATCCGGGGCCGGATACGGCATAAAGTCTTTCAGGACTGCTCCGGCGTGGAGAATAACAACGTAGACGTGCGGAGATTCTCGATCCTGGGATGAACCGCTCACAAAAAGGAGGTTTTATCATGCGAAGAAAATTTATTGCGGCGGCCACATCGGGCGTTCTGGCCCTGACGGTCATGGCAGCTCTGCCCACCCATGCGGAGGCGGTGAGCATCTGGCTTGACCTTACCCCGGGGACGGAGAGCGTCGAGACCTTCCAGTACAAGGACTATGCAGACCGCTATTCGGACGCCTACGAGCTCTATGGTTACGATGCTGAGGCACTGTTCAACCACTATGAGACGGTCGGCAAGGCCGAGAATCGGGTAGGACGCTTCAAGAAGACGCCGGAAGAAGATGACCGGCATCCCTATGTGTGGGACGCCGATGAGCCTCTGGACCCGTTGCCGCCTTTGGACTTTCACGCGCAGCCGGACTGGTTCGATGCCCGTACCCTCCCGGAGAACCTGTCCAACGTCCGTATCATAAAAGAATATGAGCAGCTGGAAGCCTTTATAGAGAAAGACGAGTGGATCGGAGACCCCGTTCTGGTGCGGAAGGAAGAGCTCCTGACGGAGATGAGCAGCCGCGTCCGGAACTATGACGGCCGGCGCGGCGGAGCTGACTATCTCCGCGCCATCAGTCAGGACATCGACGTGCTGCTTGATTTCATGGGATAAGGATGCTATAAGATGAAAAGGGAAGAGCCTCACTGCAAAGCGGTGAGGCTCTTCCCTTTGGTGGAGCACAGAGAGTTCGTCTGGCTCACGTGTGGTGGAGGCGATGGGAGTCGAACCCATGTCCGAAAAGAGTTCAGCGTAGGTGTCTCCGGGTGCAGGCGATCTACAACATTCCCTCCGCGTCACGCCGGTCGTCAGGCTAACGCTTCAGTAGCTTCATGAGTTCCTGCCGGTCCGCAAAGCTTAGGTCCGTTCAGGTGCTGTGTCTAAAGGACGCCCCGACCCCACACGACACAAGAGTGGGCGGAACGCGCAGCACTCAGGCTGCGAGCAACTGATAATTATTGTTGTCAGTTAATTTTTTGGAGGAGTTTAGAGCAGTTCCCCCACTGCTACCCGCTGCCCAGGCCTCGCTCCCCCCGTCGAAACCTTTACGCCCCCATAAAGCGCATGTTGCCATGCGCAGAAAGCTTGGTGTTCTCAGGGCAGGAATGCTGCCTGAAAGAGATTTAGTAGAATTTGCCGTTGGACTTCACAGCCCGGTCGATGGAGCGCTTGGCGTCGCGCTTGGCGGCGTCGGCACGCTTGTCGTAGAGCTTTTTGCCCTTGCACAGGCCGACTGCCATCTTGACGCGGCCATGCTTGAAGTAGAGAGAAAGGGGAACGAGAGTATAGCCCTGCAGCTTGCACTGCTGGTGCAGACGCCGAATCTCGGCCTTGTGGGCCAGCAGACGCCGCACCCGCAGAGGGTCCTGATTGAAGATGTTGCCGTGGTCGTAGGGAGTGATGTGCATTCCCTTGACCAGCAGCTCGCCGTCCTCAATATCGACCCAGCTGTCTTTCAGGTTGACGCCGCCGGCACGCAGGCTCTTGACCTCGGTGCCTTTCAGCTCGACGCCCGTTTCCAGCGCTTCGAGCACGAAATACTCGTGACGCGCCTCGCGGTTTGTGGCGATGGTCTTTGTCGCCGGACGTTCCTTGGCAGGTGCCATGAAGCGCGCCTCCTTTCCTTTGCTGTTCTGTCATTATATCACATTTTGCTGGATTTTCAAGAGCGATTTTTGAAAGAATCGTTAAGGTTCTATAAAATCTGCTCTTTACAGCTCGTCGCGGCCGGAGAGCGCGCGGTAAAGCGTCGTCTCATCGGTGTACTCGAGGCTGCCGCCCACGGGCAGGCCGTAGGCCAGACGGGTGGTCTTGATGCCCAGGGGCTTGATGAGCTTTGCCAGATACATGGCCGTGGCCTCGCCCTCGACGGTGGGGTTCATGGCCATGATGACCTCTTTCACCTCGCCGCTGCCCAGCCGGGCCAACAGCTCCTTCACCGAGAGCTGTTCGGCACCGATGCCGTCCATGGGGCTGATGAGGCCGTGGAGGACATGATACAGGCCGTGGTACTCCCGGGTGCGCTCAAAGGCCTGCACATCGCGGGGCGTCTCGACCACGCAGATGGTAGAGCGGTCCCGCTTGGCGCTGGAACAGATGGGGCAGAGCTCGGCCTCGGTGTAGTTCTGGCAGATGCGGCAGCGGTGGAGCCGGGTGTGGGCGTTCTGGATGGCCTCGGCCAGTGCCGCGGCGTCCGCGTCCGACATACTCAGCACCTGATAGGCCATCCGGGTCGCGCCCTTGCGGCCGATGCCCGGGAACTGGCTGAACTGCTCAATGAGCTTTTCCAGCGGCGCTGCAGTGTAACCCATGCGTATCCCTCCCGCTTAGAGGCCGGGGATGTTCAGACCGCCGGTCAGCTTGCCCATCTCGGCCTCGGCAGTTTCGTCCACCTGCTTGACGGTGGCGTTGACGGCGGCGGCCACCAGGTCTTCCAGCATCTCGATGTCGTCGGGGTCAACGGCCTCGGGCTTGATGGTGATGCCAAGGATCTCGTGCTTGCCGTTCATGCGGACAGTGACCATCTCGCCGGAGGCGCTGCCGGTGTACTCGGCGGCTTCCAGCTCGGCCTGCTTGGCCTTCATGTCATCCTGCATCTTCTGAGCCTGACGCATCAGGGCGTTCATATCGGGGCGGCCAAAGCCTGCGGGCATTCTTGCTTTCATAATTGGTTCTCCTTAAAAGTTATTGTTTATCTTTTTTTCTTCGCGCTGTCCTCAATGCTCACGTCCAGACCCAGCTTTTCCAGCGCATGGAGCGACTGTTCGGCATTGGAGGTGTGCTTTGCGGCGGTGCGGGGCTCGTAGGGGCCGATCGGCACCGCGACGCCTGACACCTGCGCGATGAGTTTTTTGATGAGACGCTGGCTGTCCTTGTTGACACGGATGAAGTCCCGGAAGGTCTTGCCGCCGTCGATGAGCACCCGTGTGCCATCGAAGTATGCCTTCGATTTGCGCAGGTAGCTGTGAAGCATCGGGTCCTTCTCCTGTAAGAGCTTGACGACCTCGCTCCACTGCTCGAAGGGATTGATACCCTCTGCGGCCACCTTGCGGGGTCGGCTGAGAGCCGGGTCGGCGGTGTACTCCGGGGCGTCGGACTCCACCGGTCTCTCTTCCGGTACGGGCGGGACTGGCGCGGTGACCGGCGCAGTCGGCTCATCCCAGGGCAGGGGGGCCGACTCCGCCACCGGCGGCTCGTCGGGCGGAGGTGGAAGCTCTTCGTCTGCGGGCGCGGGGGACTCTGGAATATCCGGGACAGCGGCCTTCGGCTCTGCAGCGGGCGTGGAAGCTGGCTCCTTTTCCACTGCCGGTGCGGCCACAGGTTCCACGGACGCAGCAGGGGTACTCATGAAAGGCTGCGGCGCAGGCTGGACCGGTGCCGCAACAAAGGGCCGGACGGCCGGTGCGGCAGGAGCGACAGTCTGCACAGGCATTGCCGCCACGGGGACAGCTGCGGCCTGCGGCGGCTCCGAGAGGGTGAAGAGGGCCAGTTCCAGCTCGATGCGCTGGTCACTGCCCCGGGTCATATGCTCAAGGGCGCTGCCCAGCGCACGGATGGCCCGGATGGCCTCCCGCTGGCCCAGCTGAGGGCCTTTTTCGAGGTACTGCTGTTCCTCTTCGGGGGAAACACCGGACAGCAGGCTCTGCCCGCCGGGCAGAGCCGCCAGCATCAGGGCGCGGTAGTGGGCGATGAGCTCTTCCGTCAGACGCTTCACATCCACCGACTGCTGCCGCAGTGCGGCCAGCTGAGCCAGCGCCGCTGCGCCGTCCTGCGCTTCCAGAGCATCCGAAATATGGAACAGGTAGCTCCGGTCGGTGACGCCCGCCATCCGGCGGACAACATCAGCATCGATTTTTGCGGTCACGCCGGCGCAGGTGTCGAGGATCGAGAGGGCGTCGCGCATGGCACCGTCGGCCAGGCGGGAGATCAGCTCTGCACCACCGGTCGTCAACTCTAAGCCCTCCTGACCGGCGATATACTCGACCCGCTGGGCGATGTCTTCCGGCCCGATGCGGGTGAAATCGTACCGCTGGCAGCGGGAGAGGATGGTGGCCGGGACTTTCTGGATCTCCGTCGTGGCGAGGATGAAGATGACGTGGGCGGGCGGCTCTTCCAGCGTTTTCAGTAACGCGTTGAAGGCCGCTGTGGACAGCATGTGTACCTCGTCGATGATGTATACCTTATAATGACAGGCACTGGGGGTGTAGGCTGTCTCATCCCGCAGGTCACGGATGTCGTCCACACCGTTGTTGGACGCGGCGTCCATCTCCACCACGTCGAGGATGCTGCCGTTGTCGATGCCCTTGCAGATCTCGCACTCGCCGCAGGGGTCGCCGTTATGGGGGTGGAGGCAGTTGACCGCCTTGGCGAAAATCTTCGCGCAGGTGGTCTTGCCTGTGCCGCGCACGCCGGTAAACAGGTAGGCGTGGCCTACGCGGCCCGACGCCACCTGATTGCGCAGCGCCGTGACGATGCCGCGCTGTGCGACGACATCCTCAAACCGCTGGGGTCTCCATTTGCGGTATAATGCGCGATACATCGGTGCTTCCCTCCCGTCAGTAATAAAAAATCGGACAGCGCTGACGGGGTTTGACCCCCGCCTTGCGTAACTCGGCATACGGATGCAGGCTGACTGAAACGCACGGGGCGCGCCGCTTAAGGCTGCTTGGTTCCCCACCTGACCTGGTTCACTGCGGCTCCATCGTACAGGACCCGCATCCGTATGCCGAACCACGCAGCAGGCGCTGTCCGACAAGGCACACGATTCGTGTGCCTTAGTATTGTACCACAGTTCGGTGAGGAATGCAAGAGGAAGCTAAGGCTGCTCCCATCCGGCCCGCAAAAGCTCCAGTGCGTGTGTTTCAAGCCGGGAAACGTAACTCCGGCTTATTTGGAGCAGCTTTGCCGTTTCCAGCTGGGTCAGCGGCGGCTGGCCCGCCAGACCGTACCTTAATAATATGAGTTTCCGCTCCCGGGCGGGCAGCCCCTCGATGAGGCGGCGCAGGCGCTGGGCATCGTCCTGTTTTTCGCAGCTGTCCTCCATGCAGAAGCCGTCCTGCAGCACATCGGCGAGGGTGAGGGCAGAGTCTTCCTTTCCGGCATCAAGAGTCTCCTGGAGCGAGAGGGTGGGGGCGTTCTTCCGCTCCCGCCGGAAGTGCATCCGGAGCTCGTTTTCGATGCACCGGCTGGCATAAGTGGAGAAGCGCGCCCGGCGGGTGGAGTCGAAGGTGTCCACGGCTTTCATCAGGCCAATGGTGCCGATGGAAATCAAATCGTCCTGCTCAGAGGGGAGAGCATAGTATTTCTTTGCGATGTGCGCCACTAGGCGCAGATTGTGGCGGATGAGCTTTTCCCGGGCGGATGGATCACCGGCCCGCAGATCGGCGAAGGTCCGGATCTCTTCCTGTGGGCTGAGCGGGCGGGGGAAACTGCCCGCTTCCAGATGGAGCGCAAGCACGAGGAATTTGGATGCAAAAAATTGCAGCAGGGTCAACAGCATACGGAACACCTCCAAAACCGTTCTCCCATACAATATGAACGGGGAAAGAGGGTTCAGAATCGTTTTCTGCTTGTAGAAAAAGGTGGTCTGTGGCAGGATGAGTATATGACAGGGGAGCAGTGCTGCCCAAAGGTTCTCCGGGGGCTTTTTGCGTTTCGGCATCTTTTCGGCAGGGAAAAGCCCTCGTCCTCAAAGACAACGGCATATTCCGCGGCGGCATCGCCGTAGTGAGTGCGGATATATTCGC
>ULQZ01006643.1_pt1 | contig 21629 bp, 18 predicted proteins | sample 1955011 | NCBI WGS metagenome assembly ULQZ01 (sample SAMEA4835670, study PRJEB28245) | human gut metagenome | biome: gut microbiome; material: fecal sample | place: Denmark | collected 2008 | reverse complement strand
CATGGGCGGCGAGGCAAGCGCTGTGGAAAAGAAGGCTGCGGTCCAGTGCCAGGGCAATACCGAGCACTGCAAGCCCAGCTATGACTACAAGGGCATCCAGACCTGTGCCGCTGCTGCGGCCCTGTACGGCGGCCCCAAGACCTGTTCTTTCGCCTGCATCGGCCTGGGCGACTGCACCAAGGTGTGCAAGTTCGACGCCATCCACATCGTGGACGGTGTGGCCAAGGTGGACAAGGACAAGTGCACCGGCTGCGGTGCCTGCGCCAATACCTGCCCCAAGAAGGTCATCATGATCGACAACGCCGGCCCGCGTAAGCCGGTGGTCATGTGCTCCAACAAGGACAAGGGCGCTGTGGCCAACAAGGTCTGCACCACCTCCTGCATCGCCTGCGGCATGTGCGAGCGCACCTGTAAGTTCGACGCCATCCATGTGGTGGATGGTGTGGCCCGTGTGGACTATGACAAGTGCAAGGGCTGCGGCATGTGCGCCCAGAAGTGCCCGAAGAAGATCATCCTCTTCCCGCTGAAGGACGATCCGTATCCCCCGAAGCCCGTGGTGAAGCCTGCTGCCCCGGCAGCGGCCAAGCCCGCCGCTCCTGCCGCTCCCGCTGAAAAGCCCGAGACCAAGGCAGAGTAAAAATCGCATCGAGCAAACCCTGAAAGAAGGGATGGACGCTTGTCCATCCCTTCTTTTTGCGCTTTTGGGGTAAAATCCGGTTGTGCTGGGGCAGAATTTCTGCTCCATCAGTACTTTTCGATTCCTCTGGCCTTTGCGCTGAACTCGCACCCGCAGTAATCCTGCCGGTACAGGCCATATTCCTCCGAAAGCTGCAGACTGCGCAGATAGCCGTTGTGTTTTTTGAAGTCCGAGGGCAGGTGCTTCACGCCGAACTCCGCTTCCAGCTCCTGCCCGATGGCGTTGATGCGTTTGGCGTCCTTGTGGGGGCTGATGGACAGGGTGGTGGTGAACCAGTCGAAGCCGTGCTCGGCGGCGTACTGTGCCGCCCGGCGCATCCGCAGCCGGTAGCAGACGGTGCAGCGGCCGCCGCGCTCCGGCTCGGCTTCCAGCCCCTGCACGGCGGTGTAGAACTCCTGCGGGTCGTAGGTGTCCTCCACCACGGTCACCCCCAGCGGGTGGGCGGCGGCCACAAACTTTTTCAGCTCCTCGCCCCGGCGGTAGTATTCCTCCGCCGGCCAGGTGTTGGGGTTGTAGTACAGCACCGTGATCTCAAAATATTGGCACAGCTGCTCCAGCACCGCGCTGGAGCAGGGGCCGCAGCAGGCGTGCAGCAGCAGCCGGGGCCGGGCGTCGCCCAGAGTTTTCAACACGGCGTCCATCTGCTGTGCAAAATTCAATTGAGTTGCCATTGATATCATCCTCTGTTATAATGTTTCTGCTGACATTATACCATATTTTGCATTGAAATACAGGAGGTTCCCCATGACTCAGGAAAAGATCGCCCGCATCAACGAGCTGGCGCACAAGAGCAAGACCACCGGCCTGACCGATGCCGAAAAGGCCGAGCAGCAGACCCTGCGGCAGGAGTATCTGGCCGATGTCAAGGCCAGCCTGCGCGCCCAGCTGGACCGCACGTCCATCCAGGAGCCGGACGGCACCATCCACAAGGTGACCCGCCGCACGGACGCAAAAAAGCCCCGCAGCTGAGCGGACCGCTTCCGGACCCGAATTTTGGAGGAAAATGCAGCCGAAAGGTGCGTTTTCCTCTTTTTTTGCGCGGCAGACTGTGTTATACTATACTAGTATTGGTGCGTGCTGAATACGCGCGCCGTCGTATTTTCCCAAGGTGGCGTATCCCGGGCAAGGTGCACGGAAAAGGCTGTCTTTTGAAAAAAGGATAAAGAGGTCATTTATTATGCTTACTGCAATTACGGGTATCAACTGGGGCGATGAGGGCAAGGGCCGCATGGTCGACCTGATCAGCCAGGAGTATGACATCGTTGCACGTTATCAGGGCGGCAACAACGCTGGCCATACGGTCAAGAACGAGCGCGGCAAGTTCGTGCTGAACCTGCTGCCCTCCGGCATCCTGCGCCCGAACGTCGTCTGCGTCATGGGCAACGGTATGGTCATCGACCCGCATCATCTGGACGGCGAGATCAACAAGCTGCGCGAGCAGGGCATTGAGATCACCCCCGCCAACCTGAAGATCTCCGACCGTGCAACCATCACCATGCCGTATCATGTGGCAGAGGACGGCCTGGAAGAAGCCCGTCTGGCCAAGACCGGCGCACAGTTCGGCTCCACCAAGCGCGGCATCGCCTACGCTTACGGCGACAAGTACATGAAAAAGACCCTGCGCATGGGCGACCTGTTGCACCTGGACGACGCTGTGAAGAAGCGCCTGATCACCATGGTGGACGCCAAGAACCTGGTGATGGAGGGCAGCTACAACGCCGACCCCATCAGCGTGGACGAGATGTGGGCATGGCTGGAGAAGTATGCCGCCATCTTCAAGGATTACATCTGCGATGTGGGCCAGTACCTGGCCGATGCAGACGCCGCCGGCAAGAAGGTGCTGTTTGAGGCACAGCTGGGCGCTCTGCGCGACATCGACTTCGGCATCTACCCCTACACCACTTCTTCCAACGTCATCGGTGCTTATGCTCCCATCGGCGCAGGCATCCCGGGCCACAAGCTGCACAACTCCATCGGTGTCATGAAGGCTTACTCCTCCTGCGTGGGTGACGGCCCCTTTACCGCGGAGCTGGCCATGACCGAGGAAGAGAAGCACGCTCTGCGTGAGGCAGGCCACGAGTATGGCGCTGCCACCGGCCGTCCCCGCCGCGTGGGCCCCATCGACCTGGTGGCAAGCCGCTACGGCGTGTTCTGCCAGGGCTGCGACGAGGTCGCCCTGACCCTGCTGGATGTGCTGGACTACATTGACAAGATCCCCATGGTCACTGCTTACAAGCTGAGCGACGGCACCACTACCACCCGCTTCCCCATGGGCGAGGCACTGGACACCGCACAGCCCGTGGTGGAGTACCTGCCCGGCTGGCACTGCGACATCACCGCAGCCCGCAAGTGGGAGGACCTGCCCAAGGAGGCGCAGGCTTACGTTGAGTACCTGGAAAAGGCCGTGGGCTGCAAGATCACCTACATCTCCGTGGGTGCCGAGCGTGAGGCTTACGTCCACCACGTCTGATCCCGGACACCCTGCGCGAATCCAACACAGAAAAGGAAGCGTCACAGATGTTTGATATCATTACCGACAGCGCCTGCGACCTGACGCTGGACACTGCAAAGCAGCTGGGCGTGGAGGTCGTGCCCTTCTACGTTTCGCTGGATGGCGAACACTACCGCAAAGAGGGCAAGGAGATCGCCGTGCGGGACTTCTACCAGTTCATGGTGGACAACCCGGCGGCATACCCCAAGACCAGCCTTGCCTCCATCGAGGACTATGAAACGGCCTTCCGGGCCCATGCCGCGGCAGGCCGGGATGTGCTGTGTCTGGTGTTCACCGGCAAGATGAGCGGCTGCGTGGGCAGCGCCCGCAATGCCCGGGAACTGGTGCTGGAGGACTACCCCGATGCCCGCATCGAGGTGATGGACAGCACGGCGGCCACGGTCACCGAAGCCGTTATGGTGGAAAACGCTGTGGCCATGCGGGATGCCGGCTGCTCGCTGGATGAGACGGTGACCTGGCTGGAAGCCGAAAAGGTGACCAACCAGATCTTCTTCACAGTGGGCAATCTGGACTACCTGATCAAGGGCGGACGCATCGGCAAGGTGACCGGACGGGCCGCCAACATGCTGGGCATCAAGCCCATGATCCTGTTCAAGGATGGCGAGATCTTTTCCGGCGGCGTGGCCCGCGGCCGGCAGAAGAGCTTTGAAAAGGCGCTGGAGCAGCTGATGAACTATCTGGCTGCCCACGGCGGCACGCCTGACGACTACCGCATCACGGTGGGCTATGGCTATGACGCCGACGAGGGCAAGCGCCTGTGGATGCAGACCCGTGCCGCCCTGCGTGCCAAGTACCCCGGTGCACAGTGTGAGGTGGGCCTGCTGCAGATCGGCTGCACCATTGCGGTGCACACCGGCCCCTATGCGCTGGGCATGGGTGTGATGCGCCGCTGGAAAAAGCAGGGCTGACAACGGCCCTGCCGCTTCCGGAACCCCATAAGAAGGAGAGATACCATGCAGATTTTCAACACCCTGACCCGTCAGAAGGAAGAATTTGTGCCGCAGGTGCCGGGCGAGTACCGCATCTACGTCTGCGGCCCGACGGTTTACAACTACATCCACATCGGCAACGCCCGCCCGCTGATCGTGTTCGATACCCTGCGCCGTTATCTGGAGTACCGCGGCAACAAGGTGATCTATGTTTCCAACATCACCGACATTGACGACAAGCTCATCAAGAAAGGGCAGGAAGAGGGCACCTCCATGAAGGAGGTCGCCCAGCGCTTCGAGGCCGAGTACCTCAAGGACGCCGAGGGCCTGAACTGCAAGAAGCCCACGGTCCAGCCCCGCGCCACCGAGCACATCCAGCAGATCCTGGACATCGTGAAGGACCTGATCGACTCCGGCCATGCCTATGTTGCCAAAAACGGCGACGTGTACTTCCGCGTGAAGAGCGATCCCAGCTACGGCAAACTGAGCCACCTGAAGCTGGACGATCTGGAGAGCGGCAACCGGGAGCTGCGCAGCCAGATGGACGACGATCTGAAAGAGGACCCCGCCGACTTTGCCGTGTGGAAGGCTGCCAAGCCCGGCGAACCTGCCTGGGAGAGCCCCTACGGCATGGGCCGCCCCGGCTGGCACATCGAGTGCAGCGCCATGAGCCGCACCCATCTGGGCAAGACCATCGACCTGCACTGCGGCGGTCAGGACCTGATCTTCCCCCACCACGAAAACGAGATCGCACAGAGCGAGTGCGCCAACGGCTGCGAGTTTGCCCGCTACTGGATGCACAACGGCTTCATCAACGTGGACAATCAGAAGATGTCCAAGAGCCTGCACAATTTCTTTACCGTGCGGGACGTGGCCAACGTTTACGGCTATGAGCCCATCCGCTACTTCATGCTGACTGCCGGTTACCGGATGCCGCTGAACTACACGGTGGACCTGATCGAGAGCTGCAAGAACAGCCTGGAGCGCCTGTATACCTGCCGCGAGAATCTGGACTTTACCCTGAGCAAGGGCAATTTCGGCACCGACGAGAGCCTGAAGGAGAAGGCCGCCGAGGCAAAGCAGAAGTTCTGCACCGCCATGGACGACGACCTGAACACTCCGGACGCACTGGCTGCCGTGTTTGACCTGGTGAAGGACATCAACACCCTGTCCGCCTCTTCCAGCAAGGAAGCACTGGAGACCGCTGCCGCCGCCTTTGACGAGATCACCGGCGTGCTGGGTCTGCTGTACAACCGCAAGAAGGACGAGGTGCCCGCCGAGGTGACCGCGCTGGTGGAAAAGCGCGCCGCCGCCAAGAAGGCCAAGGACTGGGCCACTGCCGACGCCATCCGCGCCGAGCTGACCGCCATGGGCTGGGCCGTCAAGGACACTGCCCAGGGCCCGCAGCTGAGCAAGCTGTAAGGCTTATCTTATAAACAAAAAGGGAGCGTTTCCGTGCAGGAAACGCTCCCTTTTTTGCAGGCTGAAAATGGATCACGGACGCCGGGTCACAGGAACCAGCGCTCCGAGAGGATCCACCAGATCCCCGGCAGGTTGATGGGGAACAGGTTGCAGAACAGATCGCGCAGGGCAGTGAACATGAAACAGACCTCCTTTCCAAAGATGATCAGGCAAAAATGGCCTTCAGCAAAAGCAGCAGCAATTTGGGCAGGCTGCTGGTGCCAAGCAGCTTGAACAACAGTTCCAGAGTAGACAGCATGTGTTGTTTGCTCCTTTCTGTGGGGGTGGGACAGGGGAGTGCCCCTGTCGACCTCACAGAAAATACGAATCAGCCCCTCCGAAAATTGCACCCTGACCGCTGGAAAAAATTCCACAAAAAAGCGGCGGCACCCGCTGTGGATGCCGCCGCTTGCAGTGTGAGTTCTGGAAAAATGGCTCAGCGCTTCACGTTGAAGGCTGCCATGCCGGGGTACACGGCGCTGCCGCCCAGCTGCTCCTCGATGCGCAGCAGCTGGTTGTACTTGGCCACGCGCTCGGTGCGGCTGGGGGCACCGGTTTTGATCTGGCAGGTGTTCAGGGCAACGGCCAGATCGGCAATGGTGGTGTCCTCGGTCTCGCCGGAGCGGTGAGAGCTGATGGCGGTGTAACCGGCCTTGTGGGCCATCTTGATGGCCTCCAGCGTCTCGGAAACAGAACCGATCTGGTTCAGCTTGATCAGGATGGCGTTGCCGGCACCCAGCCCGATGCCCTTGGCCAGACGCTCGGTGTTGGTGACGAACAGGTCGTCGCCAACCAGCTGGACCTTGCCGCCCAGCTCGCGGGTCATCTCCTGCCAGCCCTCCCAGTCCTCTTCGTCCAGACCATCCTCAATGGAGATGATGGGGTACTTCTCCACCAGGCTCTTCCAGTGGGCGATCAGCTCGCTGGAGGTGAACTCGGTGCCGGCCTTGGGCAGCTTGTAGAAGCCCTTGCCCTTGGGGCTCTTCCACTCGGAGGAAGCAGCGTCCATGGCCAGCATGAAGTCCTTGCCGGGCACATAGCCGGCCTTCTCAATGGCGGCCAGAATGGTCTCAATGGTCTCCTCATCGCTGGACAGGTTGGGGGCAAAGCCGCCCTCATCGCCCACAGAGGTGGCCAGACCCTTGGCCTTCAGGATGGAAGCCAGGGCATGGAACACCTCGGCACACCAGCGCAGGGCCTCCTTGAAGGAAGGGGCGCCCACCGGCATGATCATGAACTCCTGGGTGTCCACGGTGTTGGTGGCGTGGGCACCGCCGTTCAGAATGTTCATCATGGGCACGGGCAGGCGGTTGCCGTTCACGCCGCCCAGGAAGCGATACAGGGGCATGTCCAGCGAAGCGGCAGCGGCGCGGCAGGCGGCAATGGACACGGCCAGAATGGCGTTTGCGCCCAGGTTGGACTTGTCCTTGGTGCCGTCGGCCTTGATCATAGCGGCGTCGATGGCGTAGATGTCGGAAGCATCCATGCCCACCACAGCGTCGGCGATCACGGTGTTGATGTTCTCCACGGCCTTGGTCACGCCCTTGCCCAGGTAGCGGCCCTTGTCGCCGTCGCGCAGCTCCAGCGCCTCAAACTCGCCGGTGGATGCGCCGGAAGGAGCGCAGCCGCGGGCCACAGTGCCGTCGGCCAGCGTGATCTCGGCTTCTACGGTGGGGTTGCCGCGGGAGTCCAGGATCTCGCGGCCTACAACGGATTCAATTTCCAGATAGTTCATATCGAAAACCTCCTGATAGCTGATTCGGCCCGGCGTCGGTGCGGCAGCCGGACGATCTGTATAGATAGTTATATCTAACCAACCAAGAACATCCTACCACGGTTTCGCAAAAGGTGCAAGAGCTGGGCGGAATGTTTGCGGGCATAAACTTTGCGCAGGGGCAGGCGGCATGGTTTCAGCGTGCCCGGCGGGGTCGTTGAATATTCCGTATGACTGCCATGTGATTTTGGTATGGCAGATATACTAAAAATAATCTTTACATTTTGGCAGGGCCGTTCTATACTGGAACGCGGTCAAGATTTTTTAATGGGATACTGGTTATCTGATAGAGGAGGATCACACTATGAATAAGGATCTGACGGTCGGCAAGCCGTCACAGGTGCTGTGGCAGTTCTGCCTGCCCATGTTCGGCAGCATTATCTTCCAGCAGCTGTACAACATTGCCGACAGCCTGGTGGCAGGCAAGTTCATTGGCGAAAACGCCCTGGCTGCCGTGGGCAACAGCTACGAGATCACCCTGATCTTCATTGCCTTTGCATTCGGCTGCAACATTGGCTGCTCGGTCATCGTGTCGCGCTACTTTGGTGCCAAGGAATACGATGACATGAAAACCTCGGTGTACACGGCCCTCATCGGCTCGGCAGTGCTGTGTGCAGCGCTGATGGTGTTCGGCCTGCTGGGCTGCCGCAGCCTGCTGGAGCTCATCAACACCCCGGAGGAGATCCTGGCGGACTCGGCCCTGTATCTGGACATCTACGTTCTGGGCCTGCCTTTCATGTTCTTCTACAACATTGCCACCGGCATCTTCTCGGCGCTGGGTGACAGCAAGACGCCGTTCTACTTCCTGGCCGTCTCGTCTCTGTCCAACATCGGCGTGGACATCCTGTTCGTGGCCGGGTTCCACATGGGTGTGGCCGGTGTGGCCTGGGCGACCTTCCTGTGCCAGGGTGTGAGCTGCATCCTGGCCATGGTGGTGGTGTTCCGCCGCATGAAGGCCATCCCCGCACAGCGCAAGACGGTGTGGTTCTCCTGGGGCATGCTGGGCAAGATCGCCGTGGTGGCCATCCCCAGCATCCTGCAGCAGAGCTTCATCTCGGTGGGCAACATCATTCTGCAGAGCGTCATCAACACCTTCGGTGCCAGCGTCATTGCAGGCTATTCCGCTGCCGTCAAGCTGAACAACATGGTCATCACCTCCTTCACCACCCTGGGCAACGGCATTTCCAACTACACCTCCCAGAACATGGGTGCCGGCAAGATGGATCGTGTGAAGGAAGGCTTTGGTGCCGGGCGCAATCTGGTGTGGCTCATCTGCGTGCCCATCGTCATCCTGTACTTCTTCTTCGGCCGCACGCTGCTGCTGCTGTTCATGAATGACCCGCAGGGCCCGGCCATCGACACTGGCATGCTGTTCCTGCACATCCTTTCGCCCTTCTACTTCGTGGTGTCCCTCAAGCTGGTCACCGACGGCATCCTGCGCGGCTGCGGCCTGATGGGCCGCTTCATGGTGGCCACCTTCACCGACCTGATCCTGCGCGTGGGCATGGCCATCGTCCTCAGTGCTACAGCTCTGGGCAGCACCGGCATCTGGCTGTCCTGGCCCATTGGCTGGTGCATCGGCACGGTTCTGTCCCTGGTGTTCTACGTCACGGCCATCCGCAAGGCCTTGGCAGAGCCGGTGGCTCAGGCAGAGGCCCAGGGCCTGGAGGAAGAGCCGGTGGCTCAGGCAGAGTTTGCAGCCCAGGCTGAAATGGAGACCCTGTAACCTTTTTGAAACTTGTGAATTGTATTCACTTCAAAAACAAAGAAAATGAACGATTTGAAATAGTGCACAAAAACGCATTATAAAAATTAGCCAGATTGTCAATAAAGACGAGAAAATGCCCCCAAAAGTATGGACGGTTTGTGAATTGCGGACCCGGGGCTGGATGGCTATAATAACAGTATAGAACAGAGGCAAGGTCGCTTTTAGAGGGGAAGGGCCTTGCTTCCGTTTTTATCCTGAATGCTATTCCAACAGATCAAATACTCCGAAGGAGGAGATCGTTATGAAAAAGCTCATTTCTCGTCGTCAGTTCCTGGCTGCTGCCGGTGTTCTGGCTGCTGCTGGTGCCCTGACTGCCTGCGGCGGTTCTTCTGCCAGCACTGCAGGTTCTGCAGCCGGTTCCGCTGCCGGTTCTGCCGCTTCCGGCAGCACCATCAAGGTGGGCGTGATGGGCCCCCTGACCGGTGATGCCTCTGTTTACGGCAAGGCCGTGGTCAACGGTGCAACCCTGTACCTGAAGCAGGTCAACGAAAAGGGCGGTGTCAACGGCAAGCAGCTGGAAGCCGTTACCATGGACGAGCAGGGCGATGAGACCCAGGCCGTTACCTGCTTTACCAAGATGGTGGACCAGGGCATCACCGCTCTGGTGGGCGATGTGACCACCGCCCCCACCCTGGCTGTGGCCGCTGAGAGTGCCGAGTACAATGTGCCTATGGTCACCGCTTCCGCTACCGCTGAGGCTGTTACCTACGATGCCGAGACCGACACCGTCAACGAGAACGTGTTCCGTGCCTGCTTCACCGACCCCTTCCAGGGCGTGAAGATGGCCGACTATGCCTACGAGAAGCTGGGCTATACCAAGGCCGCCGTCATCTTCCTGAAGGGCAAGGATTACAACGAGGGTCTGGCCGAGAACTTTGCCAAGGAGTTTGAGGCAAAGGGCGGCACCATCGTGGACCAGGAGAGCTACTCCGAGGGCGACGTGGACTTTAAGACCCAGCTGACCAGCATCCTGGGCAAGGGCCCCGAGATGGTGTTCTGCCCCAACTACTATCAGGACGTGGGCCAGATCCTGGCCCAGGCTGAGAGCGTCGGCCTGACCGTTCCCTTCCTGGGCGGCGACGGCTGGGACGGCCTGGAGGGTTACGCCACCGCTGATCAGCTGAAGGACTCTTACTTCTGCGCCTGCTACGCCAAGGGCTCCAGCACCGAGTTTGAGGACGCCTACAAGGCCGAGTACGGCGAGGCTTACCCCAACGGCTTTGCTCCCCTGGGTTACGATGCTGCCATGACCGTGGTCTACGGCATCCAGGCAGCGGAGGATGCTGGCCTGGAGGCAGGTACCGACGAGTACAAGCAGGCCGTCATCGACGCCATTGCCGGCGGCACCATCCAGGGCATCACCGGTACCTTTACCTTCGACGAGCACCACAACCCCGTCAAGAGCACTGCCATCCTGACCTATGTGGACGGCAAGCCCGAACTGAAGGAAATGTTCTGAGCCCTGCCGGCACAGAGCAGTGCCCCCATGATCTTTGTGGAGAACGCCGGAACAGCTTTCTGGTCAGGCGTTCTCCGTTTTTTATAGGATCGCAAAAAAGTGTAACCACCGCAAGGAAAGGAAGGATCCATCCATGACAGTGTTCTTCAGCCAGCTGATCAACGGCTTGTCCCTTGGCAGCATCTATGCACTGATCGCTCTGGGCTACAGCATGGTGTACGGCATCATCCTGCTGCTGAACTTTGCCCACGGCGACGTCATCATGGTAGGCGCGTACATGTCCTGGTTCGTCATGAACCAGCTGGGCCTGGGCCCGGTCACCGCTGTGTGCGCCACCATCATCACCTGTACGCTGCTGGGCGTAGTGATCGAAAAGATCGCCTACACCCCTCTGCGGAACGCCCCCCGGATTTCGCTGCTGATCACCGCCATTGGCGTCTCCTTCTTCCTGGAGTACACCGCAGAGCTGATCATGGGCTCCGGTGCCAAGGTGATCCCGGCCTACTATACCAACCAGACCTTCCGGCTGGGCAAGGTGCCTCTGGGCCTTACCTCCATCATCACCCTGGCGGTGACGGTGCTGTCTATGCTGGTGCTCACTTTCCTGGTGCAAAAGACCAAGCTGGGCAAGGCCATGCGGGCGGTGTCGGAGGATATGGACGCTGCCCGCCTGATGGGCATCAACGTCAACAGCACCATCTCCTTTACCTTTGCCGTGGGCTCTGCCCTGGCAGGCATCGGCAGTGTGCTGTACTGCTGCTCTTACCCCCAGGCTACTCCCACCATGGGCTCCATGCTGGGCCTGAAGGCCTTTGTGGCTGCCGTGCTGGGCGGCATCGGTTCCATCCCCGGTGCCATGATCGGCGGCATTGCCATTGGCCTGTGCGAGTGCTTTGTTTCCGCCATCGGTCTTTCCGCCTGGAAGGACGCCGTGACGTTTGCCATTCTGATCATCGTGCTGCTGGTCAAGCCCACGGGCTTCCTTGGCCGCAAGGTGCAGGAAAAGGTGTAAGGAGGGCAGAAAGATGAATACCAAACGCAAAACGCTCAAAATGCCCGTGCGCTACCTGATGAATCTGGTGCTGGTGGCTCTGCTGTTCGTGGTGCTGTCCTTCCTCACCAGCAACGTGCTTTCCACCTACCAGAACAAGGTGCTGCTTACCGTGGGCATCAACATCATTCTGGCGGTCTCGCTGAACGTGGCCACCGGCTACCTGGGGCAGCTGCCCCTGGGCCACGCCGGGTTCATGGCAGTGGGTGCCTACGCCTGTGCGTTGTTCACAAAATCCTCGGGCCTGCCCAAGGGCGTGGCTTTTGCCATCGGTCTGGTGCTGGCCTGGGTGGTGGCCGGGCTGTTCGGGGTGCTCATCGGTATCCCGGCCCTGCGGCTCACCGGCGACTATCTGGCCATTCTGACCCTGGGCTTTGGCGAGATCATCCGCATCACCTTGAACAACATTGATGATGTGCTGGGCTTCAAGCTGTTCTACGGCTCCAAGGGCCTGAAGAACATCCCCAAATACTCCAACTTTGCCAACGTGTTCCTGTGCGTGGTCATCACCTGCTTCTTGATCCACGCCATGATGAAGAGCCGCCACGGCCGGGCCGTACTGGCCATCCGCGATAACGAGATCGCAGCCGAGAGCTGCGGCATCCAGACCACCTACTACAAGGTCATGGCCTTTGCCTTTTCTGCAGCCTTTGCAGGCATGGCCGGCGGCCTGTATGCCTGCTACATCGGTGTGCTGAACCCCTCCACCTTCGGCTTTATGAAGTCCATCGAAATTCTGGTCATGGTGGTGCTGGGCGGCATGGGCTCCATGCTGGGCTCTATCCTGTCTGCGACCGTGCTGACCATCCTGCCGGAGGCCACCCGCAGTTTCGACAGCTACCGCATGGTCATCTACTCGCTGGTGCTGATCCTGATGATGATCTTCCGTCCGGGCGGACTGCTGGGCAGCTACGACTTCTCCATGAGCCGCGTTGTGGAAAAGATCATGAACGGCGAACTGTTCAAGAAGAACAAGGAAAAGGAGGGTGCTGACCATGAGTGAGTTCCAGACCAAGTTAAACAGTGTGCCCTCCGGTGGCTTCCTGACCGACCGCGATAAGGACAAAAAGCCCATTCTGGACGTGCGTGAGCTGGGCATCGACTTCGGCGGCCTGACCGCCGTGGACGGCTTCAACCTGATGATCGGCCGCAACGAGATCACCGGTCTGATCGGCCCCAACGGTGCCGGTAAGACCACCGTGTTCAACCTGCTCACCAACGTTTACCAGCCCACCCGCGGCTCCATCCTGATCGACGGCATGCCTACGGCGGGCAAAAAGACCTATCAGGTCAACCGTATGGGTGTGGCCCGTACCTTCCAGAACATCCGTCTGTTCAAGGAATTGAGCGTCATCGACAACATCAAGGTGGGTCTGCACGAGTCCATGAAGTACAATTTGGCCTCCTCCCTGGTGCGGCTGCCCAACTACTGGAAAGAGGAAAAAAAGTGCACGGAGCGTGCCTTTGAGCTGCTGGACATCTTCCACATGGCCGACCTGGCCAACGTGCCTGCCGGCAGCCTGCCCTACGGTGCACAGCGTCGGCTGGAGATCATGCGTGCCCTGGCCACCAGCCCCAAACTGCTGCTGCTGGACGAGCCTGCCGCCGGCATGAACCCCTCGGAGACTGCGGAGCTGACCGAGACCATCCGCCGCATCCGGGACGAGTTCAACATTGCCGTGCTGCTGATCGAGCATGATATGAGCCTGGTCATGGGCATCTGCGAGGGCATCGCGGTGCTGAACTTCGGCCGCATCATTGCCAAGGGCACCCCGGACGAGATCCGCAACAACCCCCAGGTCATCGAAGCCTACCTGGGCAAGAAGGAGGGCTGAGTGATGGCAGATACCATCCTGAAGGTCGATAACATCAACGTGTATTACGGCAATATCCACGCCGTAAAGGGCGTTTCCTTTGAGGTGAACGAGGGCGAAATCGTGACCCTGATCGGTGCCAACGGTGCCGGTAAGTCCACCACCCTGAAAACCATCTCCGGCCTTTTGAAGCCCCGCAGCGGCGATGTGCTTTACAAGGGCAAAAGCATCAAGGGCGTGCGCGCCCACAAGATCGTGGAAGCCGGTCTGGCACAGGTGCCGGAAGGCCGCCATGTGTTCCTGCACATGACCGTGGAGGAGAACCTGGATATGGGCGCTTACACCCAGCCCTCCTCCACCATTGCCCCCAACAAGGAAAAGGTGTTTGAGCTGTTCCCCCGCCTGAAGGAGCGCCGCAAGCAGCTGGCGGGCACCATGTCCGGCGGCGAACAGCAGATGCTGGCCATGGGCCGTGCGCTCATGAGCAACGCTTCCATGCTGATGCTGGACGAGCCCTCCATGGGCCTGTCGCCCCTGCTGGTGCAGGAGATCTTTGACATCATCCGCAACATCCACAAGGAGGGCATGACCATCCTGCTGGTGGAGCAGAACGCACAGATGGCCCTTTCCGTGGCCGACCGCGCCTATGTTCTGGAGACCGGCCGCGTGGTCATGGACGGCACCGGTGCCGAGCTGCTGACCAACGAGCGGGTGCGCAGCGCGTACCTGGGCGGCTGAGCCTTTTTCAAGACACGACGCGATGCGGGAGCCGCTGCACAAAACAAGGTGCAGCGGCTCCTGTTTTTTCGGGCATGCACTTTACTTTCGTAAAAGAATGTGCGATAATTTAACCAGTGTTTTTTGGTTTCTGGAACCGCCGCCTGTTGGGAAAGCAGGTGAGCTGACAACACAAAGAGGGGTACTATCTATGAGCAAGATCATCATCCCGGAAAACTACACGCCCGCGCTGAACCTGTACGACACCCAGCGCGCCATCGGCACGGTGAAGCGGCTGTTTGCCGACACCCTGTGTGCCACGCTGAACCTGTACCGCGTGTCTGCGCCGCTGTTCCTGGAGGCCTCCACCGGCCTGAACGACGACCTGAACGGCGTGGAGCGCAAGGTCACCTTTGACATCAAGGACAGCGGCACCGAAGCACAGGTGGTGCAGTCGCTGGCCAAGTGGAAGCGCAAGGCCCTGAAGGACTACGGCTTCCGTGTGGGCAAGGGTCTGTACTGCGACATGAACGCCATCCGCCGTGATGAGGAACTGGACAACCTCCACTCCGTGTATGTGGACCAGTGGGACTGGGAAAAGGTCATCCGGGAGGAGGATCGCAATGAGGCCTACCTGAAGAGCGTGGTGCGCTCCATCGTGTCGGCCGTCTGCGCCACTGAGATGAACCTGCACGCCATGTTCCCGCAGCTGCAGGACCTGCCCCTGCACACCCCCAACGTGATCTTCATCACCACCCAGGAGCTGGAGGACAAGTACCCGGACCTGACCCCGAAGGAGCGCGAGAATGCCTTCGTGAAGGAGAACGGCACCACCTTCCTGATGAAGATCGGTGCCCCGCTGAAGAGCGGCAAGCCCCACGACGGCCGCGCTCCGGACTACGACGACTGGGATCTGAACGGCGACCTGCTGTTCTGGAACGATCCGCTGCAGTGCAGCTATGAGCTGAGCAGCATGGGCATCCGCGTGAGCCCGGAAAGCATGGACAAGCAGCTGACCATGGCCGGCTGTGACGACCGCCGCGCCCTGCCCTTCCACAAGGCCGTGCTGAACGGCGAGCTGCCCTACTCCATCGGCGGCGGCATCGGCCAGAGCCGCCTGTGCATGCTGCTGCTGGGCAGTGTGCACATCGGTGAAGTGCAGGCCAGCGTGTGGGATGAAGCCACCCGCGAAACCTGTGCCAAGGCCGGTATCCCCCTGCTGTGATCGCCTGTAGATAAAAGCAAAGGGCCTTGCAGGCCCAGCAAATAACAAGAGCCGCTGCACCCTGTGTGCAGCGGCTCTTGTGGTTATTTAGAAGTCATGCGGCCGTAGTGGCTCTTTTCGTCGTCGTCCTTTTCCGGTTCCGGTTTTTCGGCCGGGGTCAGGCGCACTTCGGTCACGCGGCGCTTGGCCGTGCGGGTGACCACGCCGTCGTAGCCGCCCAGTGTAAAGCGGTCGCCCACCTTGGGCAGGTGGCAGGTCTTTTCCTGCACCAGGCCGTTGACCGTGTTGGAGTCGATGTCCTCGTCCTCCGGCAGGCCCAGCATCTCGTACAGGTCATCCACACTGGCGCTGCCCAGCACGATCCAGCTGCCGTCAGACTGCTTGTGAAAGTCCTCGGTCTCCTCGTCGTGTTCGTCCCAGATCTCGCCCACCAGCTCTTCCAGAATATCCTCCAGCGTGATGATGCCCTCGGTACCGCCGTACTCATCCACCACCACGGCCAGATGATGGTGCTGCTCCCGCAGGGTGCGCAGCAGCTGGGAGATCTGGGTAGAACCGGTGGTGTACAGGGTGGGCTTGACCAGCTCTTCCAGCGAAGTCTCCTTTTTCAGGCGTGCCAGATAGAAGTCCTTTTCGTGCACCACACCGATGATGTTGTCAATGGTGTCGTGGTACACCGGCAGGCGGGAATAGCCCGATTCGGCAAAGGTCTGGGCCACCTCGTCCAGCGAGGTGTTGTCCTCCACAGCCACCACGTCCACGCGGGGGGTCAGGATCTCCTCCACCTCCACGTCATCGAATTCGATGGCGCTGCGGATCAGCTGGCTCTCCCGGTCTGTCAGTTCGCCGTCGTTTTCTGCCTCGCTGACCATAGTCATCAGCTCGCCCTCTGTGATGGTGTCCTCCTCGCCGCTGTGGACAAAATGGCCCAGCAGCTTTTTCCACTGGGTGAACAGCCAGTTCAAAGGGGTGAACAGCACTATCAGCAGGCTCAGCACCGGGGACACGGCCGTGGCCACGGTCTCCGGCATCTCCTTGGCCAGGCTCTTGGGGGTCACCTCGCCAAAGATCAGCACCACCACTGTCAGCACCAGGGTGGACATGGTGGCACCACGCTCCTGGCCCAGCCAATGGGTAAAAAGGATGGTGCCGATAGAGGCGGCGCCGATGTTCACGATGTTGTTGCCGATGAGGATGGTGGAAAGCAGCTTGTCGTATTTTTCCGACAAGGCCAGCACCCGGGCGGCAGAGCCGTCGCCGTCCTCGGCACGGCTTTTCAGGCGGATCTGATTCAGGGAAGAAAAAGCGGTCTCGGAGGCGGAGAAAAAGGCGGAAAAGGCCACCAGGATCACCAGCGCTACAATGAGCGTCATACTGCCATCGTCCATAAAGAGGAAAATCACACTCAACTTTCTGTTATTTTTAGATTTGGCTGTCACCACAGGTGACAGAAGGGGGCCTTGCGCCAGCAATGACGGAGAGGGCAAGCGGGTGCGCCTTGCTTTAACACCCTCGCCCTCTCAGCTTCGCTTACGCTCAGCAGCTCCCCCAAAGGGGGAGCCAAGGCCCTGACGAAAGAATACAAAAATGTGCTTTCCATCGTTGCCATTCTGCGATGAAAAGCACATCAATGTTATTTCTTATAATACCATATTCCTTACGGTGGTGCAAGCATCCGGCCTGCACACCAGGTTAAAACCTGGTAAAATCCCTTTAACGGAGCACCAGGGTGCCGTTTTCGCAGTCCACCGTCAGGGTGTTGCCCTCGGCATAGCTGCCCTGAATGATGGCCTTGGCGATGAGGGTCTCCACACGGCTCTGGATGAACCGCTTGATGGGACGTGCACCGTAGACGCTGTCGTAGGCCGAATCAATGATAAAGTCCTTGGCGGCGGTGGTGACCTCCAGCTTGAGGTGCTTGCCCTCGTCCATGCGCTTGCGCAGGTCGTTCAGCTGCAGATCCACGATCTTGCGCATCTCGTCCTTGGTCAGGCTCTTGTAATACACGATCTCGTCCAGACGGTTCAGGAACTCGGGGCGGAACTTGCTCTTCAGCAGCAGGTCGATCTGCTTGCGGGCCTCGTCGCTCAGCTCATTGGAGCCCTGTGCGCGGCGCTGCTCCAGATCGTTCAGGATGATGTCACTGCCCAGGTTGGAAGTCAGGATGATCACCGTGTTCTTGAAGTCCACGGTGCGGCCCTGACTATCCGTGATGCGGCCGTCGTCCAGCACCTGCAGCAGGATGTTGAACACGTCGGGGTGGGCCTTTTCCACCTCATCGAACAGCACCACGCTGTAGGGCTTGCGGCGCACAGCCTCGGTCAGCTGGCCGCCCTCTTCATAACCGACATATCCCGGAGGCGCACCGATCAGACGGCTGACGCTGAACTTCTCCATATATTCGGTCATGTCGATGCGCACCATGTTGCGCTCATCGTCAAACAGAGCCTGTGCCAGCGCCTTGGCCAGTTCGGTCTTGCCGACACCGGTGGGGCCCAGGAACAGGAAGCTGCCGATGGGGCGGTTGGGGTTGGCAATGCCGGCGCGGCTGCGCAGGATGGCTTCGCTGACCTTGGTCACGGCCTCGTCCTGGCCGATGACTCTCTCGTGCAGCACGTCATCCAGATGCAGCAGCTTCTCGCGTTCGCCCTCCACCAGCTTCTCCACAGGGATGCCGGTCCAGCGGGCCACGATGCGGGCAATCTCCTCGTCGGTCACGCGGTCACGCAGCAGGCTGTCCTCCTTCTTGGCAGCGGCGATCTTTTCTTCCTCTTCCAGCTGTTTCTGCAGCTGGGGCAGTTTGCCGTATTTCAGCTCGGCGGCCTTGTTCAGGTCGTACTCCCGCTGGGCCTTCTCGATGTCGGCGTTGGTCTGCTCGATCTGCTCCCGCAGGGTCTGCACCTTGCCGATGGCGTTCTTCTCGTTTTCCCACTTTGCCTTCATGCTGCGGAACTTGTCCTGCAGTTCGGCCAGCTCTTTTTCCAGATCCTTCAGGCGGCTCTGGCTCAAAGCGTCGGTCTCCTTTTTCAGGCTGACCTGCTCGATCTGCAGCTGGGTGATGCGGTGGGCCAGATCATCCATCTCGCTGGGCATGCTGTCCATTTCAGTCTTGATCATGGCGCAGGCCTCATCCACCAGGTCGATGGCCTTATCCGGCAGGAAACGGTCGGTGATGTAGCGGTCCGACAGGGTGGCAGCGGCGATCAGGGCGCTGTCGTTGATCTTCACGCCGTGGAACACCTCGTAGCGTTCCTTCAGGCCGCGCAGGATAGAAATGGTGTCCTCCACGGTGGGCTCATCCACCTGCACCGGCTGGAACCGGCGTTCCAGAGCGGGGTCTTTCTCGATATACTGGCGGTACTCGTCCAGGGTGGTTGCACCGATGCAGTGCAGCTCGCCGCGGGCCAGCATGGGCTTGAGCAGGTTGCCGGCATCCATGGCACCGTCGGTCTTGCCGGCGCCCACGATGGTGTGGAGCTCATCAATGAAGAGGATGATCTTGCCCTCGCTCTTCTTGACCTCGTTCAGCACGCTCTTCAGGCGTTCCTCGAACTCGCCGCGGTACTTGGCACCGGCCACCAGAGCGCCCATGTCCAGGCTGAACACGATGCGGTCCTTCAGGTTTTCGGGCACGTCACCGCGCACGATACGCTGGGCAAGGCCCTCGGCGATGGCAGTCTTGCCGACGCCGGGCTCACCGATCAGGCAGGGGTTGTTCTTGGTCTTACGGGACAGGATGCGGATCACGTTGCGGATCTCCTGATCACGGCCGATGACCGGGTCCAGCTTCTGCTTGCGGGCCAGATCCACCAGATCCTGACCGTATTTCTGCAGGGCGTTGTAGGTGTCCTCCGGGTTATCCGTGGTCACGCGCTGGTTGCCGCGCACGGCGGTAAGCTGCTGCAGAAACTTGTCCTTGGCGATGCCAAAGGCACGGAACAGCTCGGTGGTGTTCTGGGTAGGCTCATCCAGCAGGCCGAGGAACACATGCTCCACGCTGACGTACTCGTCCTTCATGGCCTTGGCTTCACGGGCGGCGGCGCTCAGGACCTTGTCGGTGGCCTGCGAGATATAGACCTTGTCCGGGTCGCGGCCGGAGCCGGACACCCGGGGCAGGGCCGACAGCTTTTCGGCAACAGCAGCGGCAAAGCTGCCGGGATCCACATTCAGCTTTTGGAGCAGCTGCGGGATCAGGCCCTGCTCCTGCGAAGCAAGGGCGTGCAGCAGATGTTCAGGCTCCAGAGCGTTGTGCTGGTACTCCACAGCCAGCTGCTGGGCTGCCTGCAGAGCTTCCAGAGTTTTCTGAGTATATTGATTGGTATTCATAAAGTCAAGCCTCCATTCATACCGGAAGGTTTTGATTTAGCGGACGGACAGGCACTCTGCTAACAACTCCGCGCCAAGGGGCGGCAGAACCGGAAGCAGATGCTTTTAAGAAACTGTTTCATGATTTTGTGCACCTCCTGTCGGATTGGTCTATTTGCTTTTAGCACTCTATCTGTTCGACTGCTAAAAATATACTCCAAAGCAATCGCAATGTCAAGAGGAAAATCCTGCCAGAAACACAATTCACAAAAAGTTTGCAATTGGCCTGCCGCACCGCATAAAAAAGGCCCGCTCCCGGCAAACAGCCGGGAACGGGTCGGTGTGGGTCAGATCAATGGGGGTCAGCCGGGGTAGCGCTGCACCTGCAGCAGCTCTTCGGCACGCTTTACCTGCTCCGGGGTGGGCGGCACGGCGTCGGGCAGCGGATAGGGGATGCCCAGCTTCTGCCACTTGAACAGGCCCAGCGTGTGGTAGGGCAGTACCTCCACCCGCTGTACGGTGTTCAGGCTGCGGATGAAGTCGGCCGTTCTGCGCAGGCCGTCCTCATCGTCGGTCAGGCCGGGCACCAGCACATGGCGGATCCACAGCGGCACGCCCAGGTCGGAGATGCGGCGTGCCATAGCCAGGATGTTGGCGTTGTCTTTGCCGGTGAGCCGGCGGTGGCGCTCCGGGTCGATCTCCTTTAAATCAAGGATGACCAGGCTGGTGGAGGCCATCAGGCGATCAAAGTCGGCCAGGTAGGCCGGGTCCTCCGGCCGGAAGGGCTGCCCGGCGGTGTCCAGTGCCGTGTGCACGCCCTTGGAGCGGGCCAGCTCAAAGAAAGCGGTCAGGAACTCCATCTGGCGCAGCGGCTCGCCGCCGCTGACCGTGATGCCGCCCTTTTTGCCCCAGTAGTTGCGGTAGCGCCACACCCGCTGGAACAGAGCATCCACGGTCCATTCGGTGCCGCCTTCGGCCCATGTTTCCGGGTTGTGGCAGTATTTGCACCGCAGCGCGCACCCTTGCAGGAATACCACAAAGCGCACGCCGGGGCCGTCCACCGAGCCGAAGCTCTCCAGCGAGTGGACATAGCCGACCGGATTACAGGACGGCATGGCAGGTGCGGGAGATGACATCCATCTGCTGCTCGCGGGTCAGGTCGATGAACTTGACGGCGTAGCCGGACACGCGGATGGTGAAGTTTGCGTACTCTTCCTTTTCGGGGTGCTCCATGGCGTCCAGCAGCTTCTCCTTGCCAAAGACGTTCACGTTCAGGTGGTGGGCACCCTGGTCAAAGTAGCCGTCCAGCACCTGCACCAGATTTTCCACGCGCTCGCCCTCGCTGTGGCCCAGTGCCTCGGGGTTGATGGTCTGGGTGTTGGAGATGCCGTCCAGTGCCCAGTGGTAGGGCAGCTTGGCCACCGAGTTCAGGGAGGCCAGCAGACCGTTCTGCTCCGCGCCGTAGCTGGGGTTTGCACCCGGAGCAAACGGAGTGAAGGCGGCGCGGCCATCGGGCAGGGCACCGGTGTACTTGCCGTATACCACGTTGGAGGTGATGGTCAGGATGGAGGTGGTGGCCTCGGAGTTGCGGTAGGTGTGGCGCTTCTTGATCATCTCCAGGAAGGTCTTGAGCAGCCACACGCCGATCTCGTCGGCGCGGTCATCGTCGTTGCCGTACTTGGGAAAGTCGCCCTCCACCTCAAAGCCGGTGGCCAGACCGGTGTCGTCCCGCACCACCTTGACCTTGGCGTACTTGATGGCGCTCAGGGAGTCGATGACGTGGGAGAAGCCTGCGATGCCGGTGGCAAAGGTGCGGCGCACATCGGTGTCGATGAGGGCCATCTCGGCTTCTTCATAATAGTATTTGTCGTGCATGTACTGGATGAGGTTCAGCACGTTGACGTACAGGCCGGCCAG
>ULQZ01023788.1_pt1 | contig 22382 bp, 26 predicted proteins | sample 1955011 | NCBI WGS metagenome assembly ULQZ01 (sample SAMEA4835670, study PRJEB28245) | human gut metagenome | biome: gut microbiome; material: fecal sample | place: Denmark | collected 2008 | reverse complement strand
GAAAATTTTGTTTTGGGGCTTGACTTTTAATAGTTAGTCTTGTGCGCCCCACAAGGGGGCGCAGATTTAAGATATACAGAAAGCCGGGCGAACGCCACGAGAATGGGAAGCGCCGTAGCAGTCCGCAAGACCGTCGCGGTTGACAATGGCGAAACTGGAAGCGGTAATAACGTCCCTCAACCACCAGTCGTTACGATTGCCAATACGGCTCGGCTCGTGCTGGAACAGCGGCAACTGGGATTTCTCGACACGATAGTTAGTCGGGACATTGCTACCGTCAGAAACAGGGGAGAAAATACCACTGCCGTAGACCATCTGCTCGCACATAAGGTCAACTTCGGAATCGCACCATGCGCCGCCGGAAGCACGACCATTCGCAACAGCGTTCGTCAGATAGATTCTGTGTTTCAGAACATGACCGCTGAACGCACTCTTGATAGTGGTCTTAGCCTGTTCGAGATTGCTCTTGTACATATCCGAGCCGACATAGCCGCCAGCCGTAGTATTTGCCGCACCGCTTTCCCAACCGCCGGAGCTGGTGTTGTGCATTTGTGCGTTGTACAGGCAAGTGTCCGGCACGATAACTACATGGTGGGTAGTACAGTTCGTATCACCACTGTTGAGGTAGTAATCGAACGCTGCAATACGGTAGTTGACACCGCCGATAGTCCAGTAGTCACCGATGTATAAATCATCGAATGTACCAGCCTTGATAGCGGCATACTGGGCGGTAGTCACGGTGCTACCAAGCGACTTACCACGGTAAATTGCATTGTGCGCCCCGGCGTTGTTAAAGAGCAGAGGAGCGATTTTCGCTTCTGTACCCTCAACCGCCTTGGCTCTGAAATTGGCAAAGGTGATTTTCTTCAAGCCTGTGCCATCGTGAATCGGAATCAGACACGAATCGGTCGGTGTGGTGAACGCCGTGAGTTCCGTCACTTTCTTGGTTTCAATACTGATTGCACTCATTTTTATTCCTCCTTATATTTCCAATCTGCCACGATTGCATTACCCAAATCGTCAGCAAGAAGCGTAGTACCAGTGTTGTCAATCGCAACAGGTACAGTGAAAAGGTTCTTCAAGGTCATGTGTTCCAGTGCCGCCAAACGCTCGTCCACTTCGGTAATCTGATTTTGCAGACTTCCGGCAATGTCCTCGTTCAGCTTACCTTTGATACCAGCAAACCATGTGTTAAATGCCGCAGTCTGCTCGCCCTCATAGGCAGTCATGTGTTCCTCATAGGTCTTTTCGATTTGTGCCAAAGACAAATCGCCCTGTGCCTTGAGGTTGACGAAATACTGGGTCAGCTCTTGATAAGAACTATCACCCGAGCTTTTGAAAAGCTCCTTCTGCGTGGTGAAGTAGGTCTGAAACTCCTCATACAAGTTCGTGCCGTTTTCCAGCATAGACATGATGTAGTTCAGAGCTTCGTTCATACGGTTAGCGTCTTTTGCACCGAAGAAGGATTTCTCCTTATTGGTGTAGGTCGTAACATCGTTGAACGATACCGTACCATCGGAGTTATCGACCTGTGTGTATCTTTTCAGACCACTCCAAACAGCGTCCGTATAATCAGTAGGAAGTAATTTCCACGCCATTTATAGCCCTCCCTTCATACCAAAATTCCATGTGAATGTCCTCCTTCCCTCACTCTCATTGGTGAGCCTGTCGTAAAGGTCAAGGATTGCTCCCTCCAAACGATTGAGTTCTTTGAAATCCATCGTATTACCATTGGCGGCATAGGTAGGAGCAGTGCCGTAAGACCTCTTGAGACTGTGGGTATTGATGGTAACGAGGTTCGCTTCCAGTGCATTGATTTCATCAGCATAGAAATAGTCCTTTACGGTCTTATCGCTTCCGACAGACTGAATAGCGAACTCGTCATACATCTTGATAGCCAACTCACGGAGGTATTCGAGGTTGTTCTTAATTCGATTGAAGTCCACGGCGTTGAATCTGTCCCCGGTGTAAACACCATCGACAGTCTCACCGTTCCAATCGGTTTTCGGTGTAGACCACGACATTTTAACCTCCAATCCTTCGGGCGGTTACTCGACCCGAAAATGCTTGCTTGAAATTGACAGTGTGACGGTAGATATTTACCCTCATACCATCGTGGAACTCGTTTTCTTGATACACAATGTCGGTAGCGTCCAGCTCTGGATTTCCTCGAGTATCGTATTCGTACTCGATTCCGGCTGTGTAATAATCAGCCAGCCATGCGGCAAGCTCATTCGCCATCGTGGTATTACTTATCAGAGGATTCTTCCACTTGACTGTCTTACCACGAGCGTTGAGAGACACCGTAGCGTACTTCTCAACGATTTTGTACCGATAACCCTGTACCTCGAGCTTAAACGAGCCAGTGACATTGAATTTTATGGTAACGAAGTAGTTACTCCATGCCACTACGGTTGCCTTACCTTCGATTTCATCGAGCTTCACCTTATAGCCATAGGAAGGGTCTTGAATGTAATAAGTCTCGACCTCACCAGAGACTACATCTATGTCCTCGTAGACAAGGTTTTCTTCTCGATTATTCTCTTGGTAGGTGTAACATGGGACGATAACCTCTTTGATAAGCTCCTGTTTGATAGCTTTCGGGGAGGAGGTCATGTCCCGGCGATTCATGGTGAAATCCACAACATCGCTCAAACTGAAATAATTCAGCACGATACGGTTGTACGGTTCTGCGGTTTTAGTGAACTCAATCTTCATCACATCGAAATCATCGAAATCACGAAGAATAATCGAAGTAGTGTTGATTTCGTCTTTTTCAACCGGGTATTCATTTACAGGCTCGCCACCCTTGTACGTTCTGATTGTGAACGCCGCCGGGAGAGCTGTACCGAAGACCAGCTTCAAACCGTAATAAGCTCGAATCGCTTCCATCGTGATAGTAACGACAGGATTCTTTGTGAATGTTCCGTTTGCCCCGGAGATTTCCTTCGAGACATACCCGGTTGTCAGAGCCGCCTTGCCGTTTCTCGGAAGGAAGAACATCGTCCCATCGGTAGGGGTGTAATTCCCGGCGAGGGTTGCGTATTCGACCTTCGGTGTGTCCGTCAGCACATTTGCGGCATTGGAGTAGGTCTCTTCGCCGTTGGTTGCGATGGAAGCACTCGGCATGAAATTCGACTTGATTTGAACCTTGCCGTCTCGAGACTGGGTGAGAACACATCGACAGGCATTTGCGATAATCTGCAATGCTTCTTTGTATTTCACTCTCGGAATAGGGTTGTTAGAGTAGAGCTTCTTCAAACGTGGGTCGATGTAATACTCGGAAATCCCAGCGTCCTTCAAAATCTCCTCTGCCAGTGCGTAGTAGCTTTTACCAGCGGCACTATACAGACCCTTCACATACTCGCCGTCCATATTACGGAAAATGTCTTGGCAACGGATTGTAGCTGTGTTATCGTCACTTTCCCATTCGGAACACCACAGGTGGTTTCCTTGAATCCACTCGATAGTGTCAGAACCCGGGGTCTGATAACCATACATAATATCCATTTCCTGTCCTGTCTCGAGGTAGTTGATAGCCGAGTTCGGGTTATCCACATTGAAGTAGTGGTCGTAGTTTTTCAGCGTTACAGAAAAATCGAACTGCGGAACATCAGCCCCGATAGGGGAAACATAACTGTCAAGAGAAGAACTCATAACAGAATCGTTGTAATACACAAGTCCGTAACCGAACATGATAGAGTAGATACGCAAACGGCTTTGAGGGTTCTTCATCTTGTAGAACACCAGCTTGATATAGGTTGTATTTTCCAATACTTCCTCGGTACTCCACTTTGATTTTGTATTCCCTCTAAACTCAATGGTCTGCCCGGTACTTCCGACAATATCGAAATCGACCGGGTAGTTCTCACCGAAGTTAATCGTGAGACCCTTGAAATCCGTTGCGATTGTGTTCAAGCTGATAACCACTTCACATCGAGCTTCGGAAACCAGCTTGTCCGAGACAATCCCTGTATCATAGTATCTCCCTCCCTCGGTAGCCCGAGGGAGAAAGAACATAGAGCCATCTACTTTCGTGAACTCCTCCTCGAGAGTGGCATAGACCGTATCGTCAATATGCTCTCCGAAGATATTGTCCTTGTTCGAGTAGTAGGCATAACTGCCATTATCGACCGTAGCTTTCGCCTGTGCTTCTTGGTTCACAAGTCCGAAAGAAATCATAATGTATGCTCTCTCACGGAGAGAGGACTTCATGCTTTCTTTGTATGCTTTCGATACTTTCTGCATAAAACCCCTCCTTTACTCGCCAGTGTCGATAAGATTTACCTTGCAATTCCGATAATGCGTTGGAGTACCGTCTTCTGTCACCCAGTAGGGTTCTCCTGTACGGTCTCCGCAGTACATTCTTACGGTTTTGCGTTTATTTGTTACAGGGTCATTAAATTCGACATAGACGAAGAAATTGCTCAAGATAGAGAGAATCCGTTCCCATTGAGCCGCAGTGAGCCACGCCCACTCAAGCCCATCTATCTTGTACTGGTCTCGTCCAACTCTTTGACCCACAACAGCACCGTTAGCGTCTCGTCCGCTGTCAACCACGGTGGTTACGACCACGCTCACACCTCGTTTACAAGGTGGTAGCTCATAACCATTTATCGCTAAATATGCCATCGCTACACACCTCCTTTACTCGGTGAAGCTGAAACCGTTCGCTTCCTTCTGCGTGGTAACAGCGTCATTGATTGTACGGTTGCCGACCTTTACGATGGTCTGTTCCTTCTTGTCTGCCTGTCTCTTGGTATCGGTAGCGATTTCCTTGAGAGTAGGCTCAACATACTCGTGGTAGAACTCACGCATATTGCGAGACCACGAATCATCGGAATATGCACCGTCATAGGATTTCTTGGAATCTTCGTACACCGTCTGTGCCAGCGAGTTATAAGGGTCATAACCGCTTGCCGAAGCCAGCACGAGGTTTTCGTTGATTCCGGCGGTACTTACGACAACGGCATTGATAATACCGTTCGCACAAGTCACAATGTCTCGAGACATGGACTGCCAGTACCCGGAGAACTGTGCCATACCGCTCACGATGGAGCTGTGCATGACAGAAGCAAGCTGGAATCGGTTCAGCACCTCGGTAGTGCCATTTACATGACCTACCAACTCTGCGCCGCTCTCACCAGCAACGAACATAGAGCCATGCGCCCGGTTCGTGCCGCCAGCATATTTCGGCATTGCTTTCCACATATTCGGAGTGATGATACCTCCGGAAGCGAACATCTTCACGCCGCCGTTTGCACCAACGATACCGCCGTTCGCCAGTCCGAAGAACTTCTTAATAGAAGTCCAGCCGGATTTGAAAAGCGAGATACCGACAGATACCGAAGTACCAACGAAGCTCGAGATAGAACTCCAACCGTTTTTCCATAGAGAGATACCGACACCTACGGTGTGACTACCAATCCAGTTCTTAATCGTTGTCCACCCGGACTTGAAAAGCGAAATACCTTGAGCGATAACAGGAAGACTACCAATCCAGTTCTTTACGGTAGACCAGCCGGATTTCAGCAACGAAATTCCTTGACTGACAACCTGGATATTGCCGACCCACTCTCTTACGGAGTTCCAGCCGGACTTCGCAAGACTTACTGCTTGCGATACTCCCGGGATATTGCCAATCCAACCCTTGACCGTCTGCCAGCCGCTCTTTGCGAGTGCGACAGCTTGGTCTACGGTAGGAATGTTTCCTATCCAGTTTTTCACGGTAGACCAGCCGGATTTCAGAAGCCCGACACCCTGTTTCACAGCCGGAATGTTACCAATCCAGTTCTTCACAGAAGACCAGCCATCTTTCACGAGCTTTACGCCAGTTTCAAGAGAGAGACCGTCTTTCGTCTTGTCAGACCACCACTCCTTCACGTTGTCCCACCATTCCGAAGCATTGTTTTTTACTTCGGCAAGGAATTGAACAGGCTTGCTGTTCTTAACCTTCTTTTTGAATTTGTTCCACTCGTCAGATATGTTTCCGAGAGCTTCCTTAATTCCGCTCACCATCGAATCCCAGCTAACAGGTTTTCCAGTAGCGAAGTCTTTAACTCCATCGGCAATGAGAGCAAGACCGAGAGGAATACCAACACCTGTCAGACACAACATGAGACCGATAGCAAGTTTGCCGAGAGAACCAGCCATTGATTTAATCTTGGTAAAAACTCCCTTGATTTTTTCTTTGATGGTTTCCCAGTTAATAGCTACTGCTGTACCGAGAGCCGCCGCCCCCGATAATATCAATCCAACACCGAGAGGAATACCAACCCCGGTGAAGCACAGGATAATACCGATTGCAAGAGCCGCCGCCCCAGCGATAGCAAGTATTTTAGTAGTTACGCCCTTTAGCTTGTTTGTCAAAGTGTCCCAGTTAAGAGCCACAGCCGTACCGAGAGCCGCCGCACCAGCGAGGATAAGACCTACGCCGAGAGGAGTTGCAACTCCTGTGAAAGCGAGAATCATACCTATGGCAATGGAAGCCGCCCCAGCAATGAGAAGAATTTTCGTAGTAACCTTTCTGATATTGTCCGGCATACTATTCCAATTCAAACCGACTGTTGCGGCAAGACCGACAGCACCAGCGGCAATCATCGCAATACCCAGCCCGGTTGCAACTCCTGTCAGAGCGAGGATTGCACCGACACCGATTAAAGCACCGCTCACGATAGCCACAATGCTTAGTACGGATTCTTGAACATCACCTGTTAAGGAGTTCCAGTTCAAAGCTACTGCCGAAGCGACAGAAACAGCACCAGCGGCAATCATCGCAACACCGAGAGGAACGTTTACACCAGTCAGAGCGATAATTGCACCGAATGTCAGTAATGCACTTCCGACAATGGTTTCGAGCATACCGATTGTCCTACGGAGAGGGTCGGACATCGAATCCCAGTTAAGACCGATTGCTGTAACCATGCCGACAGCACCAGCCGCCATCAATGCAATACCGAGAGGAACATCAACACCAGTAAAGGCGAACAATGCACCCATAGCCAGCAACGCACCGCTCACTATTGCCGTGAGAATGGACAGAGCGTTCGACAGGTCTCCGTTGAGGAACTTCCAGTTAATTACAGCCGCAGTACCGAGAGCCGCCGCACCAGCCACCATGAGACCAGCACCGAGCGGTACATTGACACCCGAAAATACAAGGAAAGCACCGATAGCCAACAGGAAGCCGCCCAGTACCCCGGTAACGAGGGTAAGTACCTTCGCCAACCGTTCCGACATTCCGTTCCAGTTTGCCATTACCGAAGCCGCCAAACCGACAGCACCAACAGCCATAAGACCGAGACCGAGAGGAATGTTCGCACCTGTGACAACGAGGATAGTACCGATTGCCAGTAAGAATCCGCTGATAACAGCCGTGATTTCCCACATAGCGTCCTTAATCATCTGAACGATTTCGTCAACCTTGGAAGTGATTGCGTCACCGAGGAAATCGTAGGTAGGAAGGTCAATGCCTAAATCCCCACCACCGATACCAGCACCAGAGCCGCTACCGCTTCCACTGGAACTATCGTCTTTAGACAGGACGTTCAGCTCGTCAATACCGAGCAGAGCATTTTTCAGCTTCTTAGCCGCTTTCCCGGCTTTACCCAGTCCATCGGAAGCGTCCCCAGCGTTGTCAGCCAAATCGCCAACCGCAGAAGCACCAGCAGAAATGCCGGAATAATCTACCTCCGGGAGTTTGAATCCGAACAGACTTGCGATAGAGTTTGCCAGCATACGGACAATCTTCGCCAAAGCGATTGCATACGGTAATACTGCGTTCAGAGCCGGGATAAAGATATTACCCAAAGCTCTTGCACACTGCGTAACCTGTGCCTGTAAAACACGAAGCTGGTTCGCCGGAGCGTTCAGAGTACGAGCCATATCACCTTGAGCGGTAGTTACCTGTGTCATAATTGCGTAGTAACGCAACTGCGACTTTTCAGCCTGTGTCATAGCAGAGACCTTTTTCTCGATACCGAGAGCAAGAGCTTCCTCTTGCAGTCTTGCAACAGACAGGTCGTAACCCAGTCTACGAAGCGGCTCAAGTTCACCCGAGATACCCGACTGTAACTTCTGCATTGCGTCCTCAAACGAAATGTTGAAGAACGAAGAAATGTCGTAGCCGAGCTGTGTGAGGTTCTTGGACATGAGGTACGCTTTATCGCTCGCCACGCCGAAACCGCTAATGATGGTGTTGAACACACCTTGATTTCGCATGAACTCGCCCGGGTCGATACCGAGAGCTTCGCTGACTGCTTCTGCGTAATTCTGTGCTTCCTCTACGTATTTACCCATAGAAGCGGTAAACAGGTTCAAATCCTCAATGTACTGGTTGGACTGTGTTATCCACGAAGCGATTACTCTCGCACCAGTACGCACAACACCCATAGCCATTTTGATTTTGGCATACAGATTCATGTAACTATTTGCCGCCTTATTGTTCTCTTGCGAGATTCTGTTCGTGACGGTAATAGCTCTCTGAATGTTCGTAGGAAGACGATTGAACGCCGCAGTCACAGCATTGAGCTGATTTGTCAGCGGAGCAAGAGCCGTAGACAACTGCTGAATCTGACTGGTGAACTTAGTCATGTCCATGTTGTCGAGGGTGTCTGCCAGCTTCGGTAACTTATTGAGCGCATTGATAGTGGACTTTAGCCCGGAAGCGTTCAGATTGTTCAACGGTTGAAGTGCTGTACCCAGCTTCTCCATAGCACTGAAATCTACACCAGTGAGGGAAGCGGCGGCACTACCGATATTTTGAAGCTGATTTCCGATGGAAGACGAAATCTTGAGACTGCCGAGACCTTTCAGTTTTTCCAAACTGGAAGCGAGCTTGTCAATCTTGTCTGCCCCGGAACTATCCATGCTTTTAAGGGCGGTATCGAGATTGCGTACTTGATTTGCAACGCTTGTTAATCCGACACCGCCCCTAACTGCATTTTTGAGTTTGGACAAAGAAGCGGAAAGAGCGTCTATACCAGCGACAGCCGAGGTGGAACTCGACTGAACTTCCAATTCGAGTTGTTCGATTGTAGTAGGCATAAAACTCACTTCCTTTCTTGTAACTGCTTATTTGCCTGTACCATATACGCTTGCATATAGCGCAGACCCTTTTCAGACTTAGCCTTTTCCTTCTTGAGTTCTGCTTCCTCCACCGTCTTTTTATTGATGGGATATGCTTCCTCAACATAAGGTTGAGCTTTCGTTCCCTTTTTGGCGAAAGCACGAAGAATCGGAGACAGACGAGAAATAGCGTCATAGATGTACATACCCTGTAACCACATTTCTTGATTGACCCTCTCTTTGCGAAGCTCCTCCGCTTTGCGGTAGGACTTCACGAGAGTAGAATCTCTATCCCAGTATTGTTCTTCCGTCATGCCTATTGATAAGTAATAGGGGAACTTTGCGAGAAAAATCTCCGAATAAGAAGGGGGAGCAGAGCGATTATCACGCTCGCTCCCCTTGTTAGCGGATTCATCTGTCAACAGCGAATCACTTACCAACTCGCTGTCCAGCTTACGTTTCCCTCGGATTCCTCGGGTTCTTCGACCAGTGCCATAATCGGCTCGTTGTACATTTCTGCCAGCTTACCGATAAGCTCCTCCTTGTTCGTCATGTGGGAGAAGATTTCGTTGATAACTTCCTTCTTCTCGAAACGATGATGTGCGAGGAACGCACCTTCAAACAGTGCCGGAAGAGTGGACATGGGCTTGTTCTCGACCTCTGCCGCAACGAAGCCCTTCTTTTCCATTTCCGTAACCGTTCTGCGAGTGAACTCAAGGACATATTCTTTATCCTTGAAAGTGAATTTCAACTGCTTTGCCATGATGATTTATCCTCCTTATTTTTCCTTACTCTGCGTCCATGCTGATAACAGTAGACGGAGCGATAGTGATAGTCATTTCGACAACCTCATTCGTGCCGCCGCCGTTAGCATAAACAGACAGAGAGCCTTTGAACTTGAACTTACCGCTGTCACCAGTAGGAGTGACGGTATCGCCAGCTTCCGTACCACCGAACCAAACGGCGAACTCCTTCTCCGTACCTTCCAGTGCTTTCAGCTTCTTGTACTCATCGAGAGTGTAGTTCGCAGTGAACTCAAGAGAATCGAGGGACTGAATACCCGGAATGTAAGTCTGCATTTTGTCAGACAGAGTAGTAGTTTCCAGCATTTCCGGCGCACCGCCGAGGTCGGGAAACTCCTTAATGTCAATCAGCTTCTCCCATGTGGAAGTGTTCTTCTGCATGAGAAAAATCTTGTAAGTGCTAATAGCCATGCTTGTTTACCTCCTATAAATAGTTTTGTTTTTAGAGACGATAGCCCTGTATCGAGCCACCATTCTGTAAACCGTTGCGTCTTCCTCGTTGGGAACAGGGTTCATAAGGGTTCGTGTGAAACCGAGTGCTTCCATCTTGGAATCAATGAGAGCGATGATTGCTTTACATTCAGTTTTCTTACCACTCGTTTTGTTAGAGTAGACATTCACCTCGTAAAGCACCTGTGCGTGGTTTTCGATACACCCGGAATCTCGAGTGTTTCGATAAACTTGATTGTCTGTCTCAATGAGAGAGACACAAGGGAAGGAAGGTGGAGACTTGACATATTCGCCAGTCATATAGATTTTCGGGTATTTCTTTCGCACCTCTGCGGACACGATACTGAATACCTCTGTCTCAATGTCAATCACCCGAACACCTCCTTTGCGATAGACTGAATATCATTGCAAACGGTGGTGATTGCAAGAGCCATCGGCATACGAGCCGGAGTACCACGAGACAGCTTCAATTCGCCATTTTCGTAGAATCCCCAAACTTCTTTCTTGCCGTTACCCTTACCGAATCCACCGATTGTCATTCCCAGTTCCGCACCGTGAGGGTGAGGGGACGAACCGGGAGAGCCATTATGATAGACACCAGCACCAAACTCAACCCACACAGCGTCTTCACCACTTGCGACAACGACAGTGACCGACCCTCGATTGTCAACCGACACATCGACTTGTGCGTATCGTGGAGAAGTTTGCCCTCCTTTGAGAATCAGCTCGTCAACGATTGCACCGCTGAATCCGCTTTTCGCTTCATCAGCCAGCCGTTCGGCTACTTTCTCTCGGAGGAGTTCTGTTTTTCTAAGGATTTCTTGTTTGTAATCAGCCAGCTCTTTCATAGCTCGGTTGATTTCACTCGTTGACAATCCGAATGAGATAACTTTTCTACCCACTGACAGTCACCTTGCTTATCGCAACCGATACGCTGTTCAAGCTCTTGGCTACCTTCTTGACGATATAATCGTGAGGAGTAATGACCTCACCATCATCGTTCGTAACCAAAGCCCCGGTTTCATCGACCTGTGGCGTTTTATCGACCCATAGCACTGTGTACTCGTCAATAGGGGGAGCGTCCGTCCCCATGACAATTACCTTGTCATAGCTCTCGCTTTCTCCAAACTGTCGGGTGCTTGTTTCACCCTTGGCGGCAGAGATATTAGCAGAGAACTCTACCGGGTTGTCTCGAATGATTTCATATTCCCCTGTAACATTTCCGTATTCGTCCGTCTTAGGGACTTTCTCTTTGTACAGAGCGTAGAAGAATTTGCTCTTGTTTCGTTCCATCATTCTCATTTAATCACCCCCACATGAGGAGTAACCACCTTGAGCATTGAGGAAGGAATATCAGCATTTTCATAGCTTCGGGAGATACCGTTCTCGGAATGAGAGGTCTGACCCTCCGCACCACGCTTGTTCAGCATATAAGCGGCAATCTCGCATTGGAGAGTGTCATACTGTGCCGGAACTTCCGTTACGCTGGAATCATACGGATATGCTCGATTGATGATTTTACGACCAGCCAGTTTGAGATAGGTGGACAGCACTTCGTCACTGTCCGAACCACCGACCATCGCTTTGAGAGCAATCAGCTTTTCTTCCTCGGTCATGTTGTCCACCTCCTTTACTTAGGCAATCTCGTAGAAACCTTCGGTCTTCGGGTTGGTCTCGGGAGTACCGACGATGTAACCGCTGTCAGTCTTGGCGTAGTAAGTCTTCTCCTTGACAGTAGTGTCCTCGGAGAGCTTTGCAGTACCCTTAATGACCTTAACCGCCTTAGTAGCGTCAGTCAGAGCCGCAAGATAATACTTACGAGACCAAATAGTGTTCTGACGAATATCGCCGTCACGGTCAGTCTCGACCTCGACACCCTTCTTGTTGAAGATGGTGACAGCCTTACGAGTAGCGACCACGATAGTACCCTTGAGAGCGTCCTTCTTGGTGTAAACATTCACACCAGCGACAGTACCGACATAGCCAGTACGAGCAAACGCTTCAACATACTTGAGGTCTTCTGCGAGGTTCTTACGAAGCTCGGCAGTATCGCTCGGGTTGATGAAAGCGAAGGTCTGCGGTGCAACAGTACCCGGGTCATTGTCAGTGCTTTCGATGTTCAGACTTGCCACAGCGTCAGCGAAAGCGGCGAAATCATACTTGGATACAGGAACAACCAGCACAGCCTTCTTGAACTCCTCGTACACATCACCATTGACGGTATTGAACATATCAGTACCCATGTGGCGAGTGCCGACAGGAACAAGCATAGGGTCAGTCATTTCCTGTTCATCGAAATACTGGAACTTGTTCTGCGCCATCAGAATTTCGTACTCCTTCTGTGCGTAAGAAACTTCGATGGTCTTGGTGTTACCCTTACCCATTTTCAGCTTCTCCGTACCATTGGTAGCACTGTAAACATTGATTTTGCGCTTCATACCAGCAGTACCCACGAGAGAGTTATCAACAGTACAGAACTGCTGTAAATTGAGGTGGGAATTATACTGGTCTTCAATCTCATTAGAGAGATAGAAATTGTCATAAATCTTATGAGCCATTACTCATTACCTCCTGTTTCAGTAGTGTTGTAGAGGGCTTTATAGTCCTCGGGGTTCTTCACAGAATACTCATAGCGTTCCTGTGGAGACATTTTGCGGAGCTTCTCAAGGGTCATTGCCTTGGAATCTCCGTCCGGGGTCGGTTTCGGTGTATCTTTAAGGGCTTCCGCACGAACCTTCTTCTCAACATTCTCAAGATGTTTCTTCTGATTAGCGAAGACCTTCTCAGTATCACCATCAGCCATAGCTTCTGCGGTAGCGTCAGCCAGCTTCTCCTCGTAACCCATACCAAGCAACTTAGCCTTGAACTTGGAGACCTCGCTTTCACGGAGCAACTTGTCGTACTTGGACTGCAACTCCTCACGTTCCTCCTGTTCCTTCTGCTTTTTCTGCTCGTCTTCGGTGAGCTTTTCGTTCAGCTCTTTCTTCTTAGCCGCCAGCTCGGAAGCAGTCTTATCGAAAACGTCCTTCTTTACATATCCGCTGTAATCGGGGTCTTCGGTCTCATACGCTTCAAGAGCGGCAATTTTCTGTTCCGGGGTCATGTCGGCGTAGCCGTCAATCTTGGAAATGTCAATCTTTGCCATGTTGAAATCCTCCTGTCTTTTAATGTCTTCTGTGACAATGTTTGCGGTTTAAGTCTTCTCTGACTATTGCGATTTAAGGCTTCTCTGCCTATATTCACAGCGGTAAACCGCTTAAATATCGTTATTGTCCGGGTCGTTATCATCGTCCCCGGAATCATCGGGAGCTGTCTTCTTAGTCAGTTCAGCGGCTTTCTGCTGTTGCTCCTCGTAATACTTCATGCTCATGGTGTAAGCAGATTCAGCGTCAGAGAACATTCCGCTGTGCTGGAACGCCAGCTGTGGGTGAATCTTAGGCTCTTGGAGCATGGAGATAAGGACTTGAGACTTACTCTGAATAGCTTCATAGTTCCGGCGAGTGAACTTCATATCAATATCACTCAACTTGAGCGTGAGACCGCCGAGGTCTCGACAGATACGAAGAACCAGCTTGAGCATTTTCTTTTCTGCTCGCTTGAAGACATTCTCGCTGTCCTTTGCTCGAGCTTCTGCGTCAGACCAACCATCACGGAGCAACACGGCAGAACCAGTGTCACTCGTGGAAGAACCACCGTTACGGTTTGGCATACCGCAGATAGTGAGCATTGCGTTGTAGTAATCGTCTTTGAGGGTCTGCGATTGTGTCTGATTCAGCTCTGTGGTGACTACACCAACATCAGCGGCTTGTCCGTCCACGGACTTCACCTTGATTGCGCCGAGCTGTAAGAACTCCTCGTATTCCTCCTTGGTAATGTCGCAGTTAATGAACTTAATAAAAGCCTGTACCAACTGCTCCATACCGTCCATACGGTTACTTTCCACATTGTTGATTGCGTCCAGTAGAGGAAGCACAATCTCAAAAGAACCGAGACGAGCATTGTTTCCCGGGTACTCGATAATCGGAATCATGTCGAGGGCATGAGGTTTGGATTCCACCAAAATGTCTCCGTCCACGAGGTAATAGCGATTCTCTGTGTAAATCGAGTAGTGGAAAATCTCGTTATCGTCCTTGCTGTACTTAACCGCCATCAGAGGCTTGTTACCGATTTCGTTTGAATACACAACGAAGGTGTCTCTCGGGTCGAGAGTGTAAAGCTCAAAAGGAGCTTCGTCTTCCTCACCCGGTTCATCGGGAAGGACAAGACGGAACGCTGTACCACAAATCATCTGCCACTCGACAAGCTCTTGGTCTTGAGCGGCTTTGTCCTCTGCGAACATATACTCGTTGAGGGTGTTAATCTGCTTTACGATTTCCTCGCCACCATTACGGCTGACGTACTGAATCGGTTCGCCACACAGATACCCAACCTTGAAGGACACGATTTCGTTTGCACGATTTTCGGTAATCTTATTGCAGATTTCAGGGCGAACGTCTTTGACACGGTTTCTGATTGGCTGGTCTCCACGGTAATACTTCCACAGGTAGTCAATCTCACTGCGGTTCAAATCGTGAGTAGCAAGAGCCTTACGGAGAACATCGACCACGTTTTCGTCAGTGATTTCTGTTACGCTGGTCTTGATAATGCGCCGACCGCTCATAAATCGTGTCTGACTTAGATACTTCGGCTTGCTCTCGTCAATTTGATGTGCCACGTTCCTTCCTCCTTTCTGCATACAAAAAATGGGTGCATGACTGCTTGAGGTCTAAATTACCTCGTGCAATCATGCACCCATTCAAACTCGTTCTTTTTACCATATCATAATACCACAATATATAGTGGAAGTCAATACGCTAACACACTATATGTTGATAATTATGTGGAAAGTGTGGATAACTCATACGACCTGTGTTACCACGGTCTCTGAAATACCTCAACCTTTGCGCCGGACAGACTTTGTGCGAACTCTGCCAGCATAGCCATACCATCGGGAACATCATCGTGCTTGTTTTTACCAGCCACAGTGTAAGAGCCGAGCATATCCATCATACGACCGTAATCACTCTGACGTTTATACAGGCTATCGTCTTTGAACAGGCAGTGTTCCTTAACCCATGCACTGTTGACGATGATTTTTGTCTCCTTATTGGCAGTAGTGAACTTGGTCGTAATGCGAGTGATACCTCCACGCTTCTTGACCTCATTCTGCACCTTTTCGGCAACACGACCACCAGCGGAATTGCTCTCGAAACGGCACATTTTGACTTTACAGCGGAGCAGTATGTCAACCAATCGAGCGTCAACGATGTTCGGTAAGCTGTTATCACAGACACAATCGTCAATGTAGTAGTCATTACCGTACACATACGCCGCCGGGAGGAAAGCGTAGTCAGAACCCTTGTCCTTAGTATCGCAGATACCGATAATAGCGTCCGGGTCTTCTGCTGGAAGCTCAAAATATCGGCGCAGTTCGTCCACATCGTAGAGCAGACCCTCACGCTCGATAGGCTGATTCATAAACAAAGCCTTGAAAGACGCTTCATCAAGGTTGTTCCTCATATCCTCGAAATAGCGGCGGCTGAATCCGACACCGTAGGTGTAATTGAAATTACTCTCACCGTCTTCGTCCAGTGCCGGAAGGACAATGAACTTCGCTCGGGAATCACCACCGTACTGATTCTCCAATCGACCGATAACATCGTGGACAGACCATCGGGTAGCGATGTGGATTTCCTTTGCACCTTCCTTTTTTCGAGATTTAAGGTCATTGGTGTAGGCACTCCACAGCTTATCCAATCGCTCCTTACTCATAGCTTCCTCAATGCCGGAACACAAGTCATCGGCGTAGAGGATTTTGTCACATCGGGTAGCACCAGTAAGTGAAGCGTTGATTGCTCGACAGGTCAGAGTAGAGAAACGGTGCTTCTTGTGAAGGTCGATAGTTTCTTCCTTGGAGTTCGTTGCCGCCAACTTTACTCCCGGGAACACATCAGCCCACAGATACTCACTGTCAGTGATAATCTGATACACACCATCGTAGAAGGAGCGTGTCAGCATACCCGAGTGAGCAGAAGCAAGGGACTGTGAATCCGGGAATCGACCCATGACCCACGACAGGAAGAAGATACCGAGGGTGGACTTACCAGTACCGGGCGGCATGGAAATCGTCAGTAAGTCCAGCCTATCGTCAATCAAATCTTGCATTGCCTGTACGACAGGGTGCATGACCTCACGGCGAGGGACATAGAACTTCTTGTCCGGCTCACGTTCCCATTCGACATAGAGCAGATAGCTTTCAAAATCGAATGGGGCGGCGGCGAGCAGAACCTTCTTGTGAAGCATAAACAGGGAGCGAAGCTCCTTGTCTGTTTCAGACTGCGGAATCCGATTCTCGATAATGTCTGACAGCTTTTTCAGATACTCCACGGATAGGGGAATATCTGTCTTCTGTGTCTCAAGACAGATATGGTATAAATCCTCATAGGCTCTTACCCCGGAGGGTGTCTTTTTGATTTGCCCGAGAATTTTTTCAAGTAACTCTTTCATAAATACCTCCAAACAAAAAGAGAGTACGTCACCGTTCAGAGAATTAAATCTCTGTGCGATAACGCACCCTCGTCATTAAAATCTTTTTCTTCGTTTTCGTTTCCCTCGGTGGTGAGACTGCTCATTCATTTTCACAATCTCATAGAGTACCGCAAAGGGAAATATCAATATTGCCAGCACCCACATAGGCTCATTCCTCTGTCAATGGGATTTCGACCTTCTTGCCGCCGGACAGCTCCACCGATACGGTAGAATCATCGTCAAGCTCGAACAACCACACCACATCAGCGGTCGTGCCGCTCTGCACATTGGAATCACACTGCACATAGCCGTTGGTTCTGTCACCTGTCGGTACAAGCGGTGACAATTCGACACCGTTCTGAAATGCCTTGACGGTCACTTCATCAGCCGGGACAGCAGTTTCGGAGCTGTCGTTAGTGTACTGCGTATAGACAGCCACACAATCGTACTGCTCGAGAACAGTGAGCTTTTCTCCGCTGACATACGAGACCTTGTGTTGTGGTTCAGCTCCACACCCGGAGACCGCCAGCATAAGCACTCCGGCAAGCATAATAGATAGCATTTTCTTCATTTCTACACCTCCAATGGGAGAATCGGGGAGTGTACGCCTTGCACCCAGCCCATGTCTCCATATTTGTACTTACCCTCATAGAAGGGGCGGTTAGATAGGATTCCTCGAATGGTGGACGGCTGAAATCTCTTGCCTTTTCGGGTTCGATACCCACCATCGTACAGAATCTCGCAAATGTCCAGCAAAGAGGTGTGATTCTCGTCATGCTCTCGGAATATCGTCTCCACGATAGGGCGTTCCTCCGGGTTCTGCATGAGCATACCGTCCACGCAGTAGTAACCATACGGCTTATTGCCGCCGGAATACCCACCGCACTGTGCCTTGATAGACCGCCCACGCCCGGTACGCAGAGCGATGTTCTTTCGCTCCTGTTCCGCAACGAACATCAGCAGAGAGCGGTAGATGTTGGCGAAATCGTCACCCTCCGAAAAATGCTCCTCGGTAGATAACAGCTTCACGTTCCGCTTCTCGAGCGTGTAGAAGTAATAGAAATACAATTTTGTGTCACGAGCAACACGGTCATTCTTGAACACAATCACAGCTTCATGTGCCGGGAGCTGGTCTGCATTGTAGAGAATTTTGTCCAGTTCCGGGCGGTTGTCCTTCGCACCGCTGATTGTATCGGTCAGCCAGCACACGATTTCAAAATCATTCCTGTTGGCGTAATCAGAAATCGCCTGTTTCTGTACCTCGATACCGTATTTATCGTCCGCAGACTGTTCCTCCGTAGATACACGGATATAACCAATCGCTTTCACGAGATATTCACCTCCTCAAGTAGTAAAAGTAGTAGAAAATCAAAAATTGCGGTAACTTTTGCTATATATGCGTGTACTAAGAGGAAGTTACACGCAAAATGCTGTTTTTCAACTACTTTAACTACTTCAATCCTTCTTTTCGTAGGTGAGAACGATGTTATAGCCGAGAGCGTCCATCATTTTCACGAAGGTATCGTTCACGATTCCACCATTCTTCTTGAGAACTCGGTTGATGTACTGTCCAGTAGTGCCGATTTCTTCACCCAACTGCTGTTGTGTCTTCCCAGCTTCGAGGAGCTTCACCTTTACATCAACTTCAATGTTATTCTTAACCATGTTTTGACCTCCTATATGTTGTTTGTGATACGAGTATAGCACGAGAAAGGGAGATTGTCAACACTGATAGGATAATAAATTATCTTTTATAGGGTCTTTTTATTTTTTGAGAATATTCAGCGTACTCCCTCGCCCGGTTTTGCCCCTTGTCAATCCCCCTCCGGGGGTGTACCCACAAGCCCCGAAAACGCCGCCACAAGCCCGGGAAACGGTAAACCCATATTTATCAATGGATACAGCGGTGGCGGTGGTACAGTAAGGATTATTTCCTATGTTGAGCCGAATTCCGTAGACCGGAAAAACGCTCTTCGGTTGACTTCTATGCGTGCTGATGGCGGTACTCCTACCGCAGAAGCGCTTGCATATATGCTGAACCGGTTGGAAAAGCGCTCTGAGCCTTCGAAGATTTTGTTTGTTGTTACTGATGGAAACAGCAACAATAAAGCATATCTTCCGATGCTTCTGGCCGAAGCTAAACGAAATCATATCATGGTTATTGCTGCAGGTATTGGTGCTTGTCGCCAAAGAATTCATTCGGAGTTTCCTGAAAACTTCTTGGATATTAGCGATATGAACAGCATGCCTCGCAACATCTGCAATATCATCAAACGTAAGCTTGTCAATTAAAGGAGGACGATAGTTATGTTGTACGGGCTGATGCAGTCCGATGGGAAAATCATCCGCAAAGAGGCTGAACTCTATAAGCTTCTTATCACAGCAACCGACAAGGATGGCAAGCGTTTCAACAAAAAGACTTCTGCGACCGTAAAGGTTGGAGATACCGTCTATCGTGAACGCTATGTATCCGCCATTTTTGAGTGTACATGCGACACGTCCGATGGGCAGTCTGCACGCACTCATCTTGGTCATACTTATAAGAAAACCGGAATGATTCGCGCCCCGTTTAAGGTGGTTGCTATCGATACCTAAAAAATATGCCGCTGTCTCGAAAGAGATAGCGGTTTTTTCTTATGTATGCTGTTTTTTTGTGCCCCTTATTTCGCTAAATTCTTATTTAGCGAAGTTATGCCACGCTTGTTTTTATGTGGGAATTTACTCCCCTCGCTTTCGTTACTTGCATTTTTTAACGCAAATTTGCAGGACTTAATGCAAGATGCAGCTTTTAGTTTTGCAAATATTGCCCAGCGTCTGCATAAGAGCGATTCTACAATCTCCCGCGAAATCATCCGCAACCGTTATCAAGTTAAAACCAGCGCCAACCACACAGTGCTCTGTGCCCGTGCAAATGTCTGCACAATGGCAAACCTTTGCAGCACCGATTGTAACCGTACAAGCTGCGCTGATTGCGCCGAGGTCTGTCATGTGACCACCGCCAAACTACCGGCTACGCCATTGCGCATATCATTCTTGCAAAATCTATCGATGACTGTTACGATTTTCCTAAAACATATTTATCTTTTCGTCTTATTATATTATATTTATAGTATAGTTGTCATCGCAAAAGAAGATATAAGCTCTGAGTTTATCGCTCATGTAAATACATATTGTGTAATGAATATGGTATAATCCGATTTGTATAACACAAACCAAAGGAGAAAAATTAAGTGGAGAAAGCATCGTACAGTCTTAGCGCTATCAGGCATTGCAAGCAATTAGTACAAAACACTTCTTGGAGTACACGGTTAAAATCAGAACACTATACGAGAAGTTCGGAGATAAATAGCTTGTTTGCTTCGTGCCAAGAACTCCTGCACAGCATACTGTTTTGTCCAGACCTCTCCCCTGCTTATGATTATCAGCAAATGGTCATTTCCAAAAAGTATACAAAAACCCAGCTCGATAACCAGCTGCGCGTTTGTCGTTCTTTTGCTAATGCTCAAATTTCGCTTATCGAAGATGCAATAAAAGACGGTTCTGTGGATTGCCTGCCTTAATTGCTTCTCATATAAGGAAGTTCGCCAAGCCGGAGGCTGCCAACAAGTCGAAAGCCAAGCACTTAGAATTGACACACTTCTGTCCATTGCAGAGTGGACTTGCCCGACGTAGGAATTGCAAAACATATAACTCTCCCCCTTCCCTATTGCGATGACAGCCACCAAATGTAGCAAACCTGTTTGTGTTAGTCTTTCGGTCAGAAACAGAGTCCTTCCTTGTGCTGTGGCGTGACAGCTTTCTACATAGATTAACTCTGAGAGATTTTTTGTTTCTGTTGCTCCCACAAAATTTCCTCTACATAATTTGGCAAAGTTCGGGGCGCAACTATAGCCTCACAAACCAGTTCTTGGCTGCAATATCGAATTCTAAAAAAACTCACCCCGCATCGAGGTGAGTGGTATGAAAAAAAGATATTCTTTTATGCGGTTTTCTCCGGCATATACGATAGAATCGTATATAGTGGCAAAAATCTGACAAATTCGGGTGCAAGGTGTCTGCGCACTTCTGCAAATACACACCATTTTATCGACATCTCAGACAAACTGTTCGAGTCAGAAGCGCTTTTCGGTAGTGTTGGCAGTGCTTGCTGTCTCTCAGAGTTACATCGCCCACAATACCAGCGCCGCGACCACAGCAACAGCTACAAGCTGCCGTTACCAAAATAGCCATAATCGTTTGCCATAGCACACTACCTCATTCGCTATATTTGTCCTTGTTCCCTGTGAGAATATCTTCGCAGACAGACGCATACTCCGGCAGCATCTCCAAGAACGGCGTCCAGCGCAGACGCACTTCCTTGGTTTCCATCTCATCCAGATTACTGCTGTCATTCCAGCTTTCCGTTTCCAAAACGACATCGGTCACAATTTCGCTGAATAGACGGTACGCTAAGCTGTGCGCGGTGTGGAAGCTGCAATATTCTTCGCCCCGCCGCTTATCGGGATTTATGGTCATTAGGACATACCCGATTTTCTCGGACCAGACAAGGTCTAAGTTGGAATGCCGGTGGATGTACCCGGAGAAAGCATCGGCAATACGGTCCATTTCTGGGCTTTTCTGAATGTAGTTAGGCATTATGATGTTGGTCCTCCAAAATTGATATTTTTTGAATTTCGCTGGCACCAAGTACCGGGATATAGCGTCCCGGCTCGATGACGGCGAGATATGCGTCCTCGGCACCGTTTTGCGGGTAGAACTCATCCACCACGCCGCGATGCATATTGTTGTCTTGGTTTTGAGTCCATCGAATACGGGTGCCGCATACACAGCGGCTCATGGTTGCGATGATTTCAGTATTGGTCATGTCTATATTTGACTCCTTTCATTCTGCGTAAAAAGGAAGACGTCTGCTGAGTCTTTCGATGAGCGTCTGTGTAGATGCCTTTTTAGCACCCATCTCGATGCGCTCAATGCTGTTCGGTTTTGCCGTCTCGAACTTTTTAGCCAGATTATCCTCGTACAGGTGCAGAGCCTCGAGGATGGTTTCGACATCGAATTGTCTTGTAGGGCCGAGGTCATAGTAGTTGTTGCGTCCTGTAGGAATTTGAGGGATGTTCATAGCCGCACTCCTTATTTAGTTGCTCTCTTCGGATTCTTCTACCTTATATGGCTCGATGTAACGACAGTCAGGGAAGTTCTTGCAGCCATAGAATTGACTGCCCGGCTTCGGACCAAACTTTGCAACGCGGAGCACCAGAGCGCCGCCGCACAATGGGCAGACCTTCTCGGATTCTTTCTTTTTCTTTTCTAATACGCTCTTCGGAATAGAACCTGTCTCAATCCACTTACGGAATTGCTCGACCGACATACTATACTTAGCACCGTCTTTGTCTTTCAGGTCGATTCTGTTTGCGCTGTCAATATAATTTGTCAGCATATATTTTTTCTGCTTTTCGGTGAGCGGAGTCCACGAATAGGTGTGCTCTGAAAAGCAGA
>ULQZ01033893.1_pt1 | contig 22865 bp, 25 predicted proteins | sample 1955011 | NCBI WGS metagenome assembly ULQZ01 (sample SAMEA4835670, study PRJEB28245) | human gut metagenome | biome: gut microbiome; material: fecal sample | place: Denmark | collected 2008 | reverse complement strand
GAAAAACGTATAAATGAACTAGAAGCTCGTATAGAAAAACTTGAAGCACAATTAAACTAAAATTTCATACTGAAAACTAAGTAAACCATTATCGTGAAAATATCACAATAATCCCAATGGCAGATTAAACCGCCAGGTTTACTTAACTTTCATTCCTTCTCCCGCTATAAGCGGGAGTTTTCCTTATATAAAAAAAATATATTTATTACCTGTTGACAAATTATTTGTTTTGTGGTATAAAGAATGTGGGGTAAATGTATATTTATAAGTCTTGTCAAATGACGAGACTTTCTTTTTCGGGAAACCGTATGTTTATGATATACTTATAAAACCAACTTACGGAGGAATTATGATAAAGAAAATATACAAAGGCGTATTGTTTTGTGCCTTATTTGCCCTGATTTGCTATTTTACTTGCAAATGTCATTTTTGTACTGCAATCAATTTAAATTCTCTTACACTTGCAATAATTATCGGCATGCTTATAGGAAATTTATTGCATAAATTTATTCCTGAAAATTTAAGAAACGGAATTGCTTTTTCTTCAAAAAAGATTTTAAGATTTGCAATTGTTTTATATGGATTTAGAATAACATTTCAACAGATATTTGCAGTAGGTTTGGACGGTTTGTTTGCTGATATTGTAATGCTTACTACTACATATCTTTTCGGGTATTATCTCGGAACACGCGTGTTTAAATTGGATAAAGATTTGTGTATGCTGACTGCGATAGGTTCGTCAATCTGCGGTGCTGCTGCTGTTTTGGGAACTGATGCCGTATTAAAAGCAAAATCTCATAAAGTTTCTTTAGCTGTTGCAACTGTTGTATTATTCGGAACTGTATCAATGTTTTTATATCCGTTTTTGTTTAAATTAGGGATTTTAAGTCCTGAATTCTTCGGGATATATATAGGTTCAACCGTTCATGAAGTTGCACAGGTTGTTGCTGCAGGAAGTGCAGTTTCTCCCGTGGCTATGGATACAGCTGTTATTGTAAAACTTACCAGAGTTATGATGCTTGTACCTTATTTGTTCTTGCTTGGCATGTATTTATCCAAGAAATCAGGTACAAAGTGTGAAAAAATTCCTATGCCTTTGTTTGCAATATTCTTTGTAGCGGTTTGCGGTTTTAATTCTCTTAATATTGTGCCGCTTCCCGTAAAGTCATTTATAATAGAGTTTGATGTATTTTTACTTACAATGGCAATGTTTGCACTGGGATTGGAAACAAATTTTGAAAAGATAAAAGGTCTTGGTTTAAAGCCTATATTGCTTGCAGGTTTGATGTTTTTCTGGCTTGTCGGCGGCGGAATGCTTGTTAACAAGGTTTTATATATTTTGTAAACTTAATGTAACAAAACATTCTTTTTGTTAAAGTTTTTGAAAAAAATTACCGAGATTAAATTTACGAACAGAGCAAAAGTTAATTGGAGGTAATTTTTTAAATGGGATCAAAAACTGAAAATGTTATGGTCATGGACTGTAACACAATTGCCAATGGAATTATGCGTGACATAACAGACATTGACGCAATGGAGAGAATGCTTAGCAGTGAATTGAGTTCCGAAGATTTATTTAGAATTGACAGTGCTATTTTATCATCATTAAGGAATACTACTGATTTTTCACGCGATTTGTTGAAACAGCTTGAAGAAGGCAGATTTGAAACGGCTGCTGTTAAACCGCAAAAATCACTTGACAGCGAACTTGCAGAAATTCAGCGTGAAACTATGGCGGATATTACATTACCCTTACAGAATATGTTTGATGAAATGATTAATTATGTTTCGGAAGCATTTATTTAAGATTAAAAAAGAGAGGATATAACCTCTCTTTTTTTACTTTTTATCTTTATCTGAGCGTTCTCTGACTGAAAGTTTAATCGGAGTACCGAAAAATCCGAACGCTTCACGAAGTTTATTTTCAATATAGCGTTTATAATGATCTTTCATTAAATCTGCGTTATTGGCAAAGATTACAATATGCGGCGGCTGTACGCCCGTTTGTGTTACGTACATAATTTTAAGGCGTTTGCCTTTTGAAGATGCGGGAGGATTAAGCATATATGCTTCTTTAATAATCTTATTCAAAAGACCTGTTGAAACACGTTTAGTACATTCTGCATAAACTTCTTCGGCTTCGGTAAAAATTTGATGTAATCTTTGTTTTGTAACTGCTGAAATATAAATTTTCGGTGCATATTCCAAAAACGGGATATCATTAGCGAGTTTTTTGTTGTACTGGTTAATTGTGTTTGATTTTTTATCTTCAATCAAATCCCATTTATTAATTGCGATAATTAATCCTTTACCTGCTTCCGTAATAATAGATGCAATCTTTTTATCCTGATCGGAAATACCTTGAGCTGCATCAATTACAAGCAGTGCAACATCGCAGTCCCTGATGGAGCGGATTGCTCTGTCAACGGCAAATTTTTCAACTCCCCAGTCAACTTTTGATTTTTTTCTGATACCTGCAGTATCTACAATTATAAATTCTCTCTCTTTGTAAGTTATTGAGCTGTCAATGCTGTCGCGTGTTGTTCCGGAAACATCTGAAACTATTACTCTGTTTTCGTTTAAAAGAGCATTTACTATTGAAGATTTACCCGCATTCGGCCTGCCGACAATTGCAATTTTAATTGTATCATCATCTTCCTGTTCAATATCCTGCGAGAAATCTTCCGTAACTAAATCTAACAAGTCGCCGACCCCGCCTGAACCATGAAGAGCTGATATTCCTATGGGTTCTCCTATTGCAAGAGAATAAAAATCGTTTACCATTAATAAAGATTCGGGGTTGTCGGATTTATTAACCGCAAGAAAAACAGGTTTTCCCGATTGTCTTAAAATATTTGCGATATCGTAATCTACTGGATTAACTCCTTCTTTGCCGTCAACAATGAAAATTATTTTGTCGGCTTCTTCACAGGCAATTTTGGCTTGATCAAAAATAGAAAGCATAATTTCGTCTTCATCACCCGGAATAATTCCGCCCGTGTCGATTACCGTAAAAATTTTGTTCTGCCATTCGACATCAAAATAAATTCTGTCGCGTGTAACCCCGGGTAAATCGTCTACGATAGAATTTCTTGTACCTATAAGACGGTTTACAAAGGTTGATTTGCCTACATTAGGGCGTCCTACTATTGCTACAATCGGTTTTCTCATAAGGCTATTATAGCATAAATATTTTTTTAAGCCTTAAATTATAATTATGAAGTAAATCAGCACATGTTACAATATGTAAATATAAGTTTTAATATGCCTGAAACCTGCTTATAATGCCTCATAGGATAGGATAGGATAGGATGGGGTGCGGGCGTGGCAACATTTTTTATTTATATAGTTTGTCTGTGTTGTAATTAATAAAAGGAGATAAATTATGGACATCAATTGTAAAGTATTAACTTTAAAAGGAAAATTATTATTATGCCAAAAATTTGGGGATAAACTGTATCTGCGTGATGGGAGATTTCCCGATAAAATTCTGCAATCCAAAAGTTATGAATACGGCTATATTGTCCGTGAAGATTTTGTAAACAAACGTTCATCTTCGGTTCCTCATGCTTCTATAAAAGATGTCGGCGAGTTTAATGTAAAAGACGGAACAATGCGAATGGGGGGTACTCAAAAAAAACAGAATATTTTAAGTTTGGATATCTTCAACATACCTTCCGGCAAAAATTACGGTTCTGCTGAATTGGGTCCTCTGGGTAAAAAGTATCTGGAGAAAGTAATTACTTATATAAAAAATAGTGTAAAATAAATATTTTCCTACTTTTTAAACCCGTTTTACGGGATTTTTTTTTGAAAGGATTTAAATCAGAGAATAGACATCGTCTTCCAGCAGGCTTTTTTGGAATTCTTCGCATTCTGCAATCAAATCAGTTAGAATTGCATATTTTGGCGAATGCAGAACCTGTGAAATATCAACAGCCGCATTGTAATCAATTACATAATAATCTTTTGTACGTTCTTTTATTTTAATCATTCCTATATCGTCAAGGATTGAGAAAAGAAGCTCAAATACCTGATATGATTTGCCAAGAAAACTTGCACAGCGGCGAAGTTCAACTTTTCCGCCGTTGTTATGACACGCAAATTTAAGCATTCCGCAAACAGTTTTTAAAAATTCTTCTTCATCCATATATTTTATGTCATAGTTCATAAAATGAATTGAAATAGGAGTTGTTTGATTAAGAATTCTGTCGAAAGTTTCTTTATCAGCGGGATAATCAAAGAACATCAAAGAATCACAAGGTCTTAAATTATCACGTGTTATTGTACGTGCATACAGTTCTGAGAATGGTTTTAATTTATCTGATACGGATTTGCTTTCGGCAAAGATTAAAATATTTTGTTTTGAATTTTTAACATAATCGTTAACCTGCGGTAAAATATCCGTTTTTTTACGGTGGTCATAAAGTTTTTGTTGTGGCAGATTTTCTTCTTCCTTTAAAAATTCGGAGTGAACATCATCAATTATGAGCTGCACGCTTGTAACCCCGTTATATTCATTAATTTGCGGATGGAATGCAATATCAAGGGTGTCGCCTTTTACAAGTGAAATATCACCGTCTTTCCAGCGGATACAGTTAAATTCCGTAGTTCCTGCCTGACAGGTTAAACGCAGGTGATTTTTATTTTCACCCATTAATCGTTTTTCTTTAATTTTAAGATTTTTTATTGCAAAAACAGGGCTCGGGTTATTTTGTCCGAAAGGTTCAAGCATAGATATTTGTTCTACCAGATCAACGTCAATATCATCGGGCATAAGTTCTAAATCAATATTGATAAACGGTTTTAAATCCTTACCCTGTGACATTTCTTTAACAGTTTTGCAAAGTGCGGTTTTCACTTTATCAAAAGATGCTTTTTCTTCACTGAAAGCAAGTCCCGCAGCCATAGCGTGACCGCCGAAACCGTCCAAAAGTTCGGCATTCATTGAAATAGTTTCATAAAGATTAATTCCTTCAACGCTTCTTGCAGAACATCTGAACTGTTTTGTTTCATCCGAATATGTCATTAAAAATGTCGGTTTGTAATACTTTTCAACAAGCATAGAGGCAACGATACCGATAATTCCTATATGCCATTCTTTATTAAATAATACTATTGCAGAATTTCTGTTTCCTTCGGCTTTAACCATTTCATCGGCTTCTGCAAAAATATTCTGGCAGAGTTCCTGACGAATTTTATTAAATTCGTTAAGAGTTTGAACTGACATTTCAATTTCCTGCCTGTTATCTGAAATTAAAACCTTTAAAGCCGCATCAACAGTATCAAGACGTCCCGATGCATTAATTCTTGGTGCAACGCCGAATGCAATCTGTTCAGACGTAATCTGACCTTTATAACCCGCGCTGTCTAAAAGTCTTGACAGACCGTAATGTTTCCCGTTAGAAATAAGTTCAAGACCCTTTGTAACGTAATATCTGTTTTCTCCGATTAAAGGCACTAAATCCGCAACGGTTCCGACAGCAACATAGGGTAGAATTTCTGATATAAATTCAAGTTTTCCATATTTTTCAAGCAGACCTTGAGCTACCTTAAAAGCAACTCCGACACCTGCAAGAGATGTAAGACTTTCAATTTGTCTTGCCGATAAATTTTCATCAAGAGCATTTGGTGCTTTAGGGTTGATAATTCCGTATGCCTTCGGTAAGATTTCGGGGGCTTCGTGGTGGTCTGTTATTATTACATCAATCTTAAAGCTGTTTAAGAAATTCACCGCATCAACATCTGAAATTCCGCAGTCACATGAGATAATTACTTTCGGCTTAACCTGTGTCATTAATTTTACAAGAGCTTTAGTGTCAAAGCCGTGTCCTTCTTTTTCCCTGTTTGGAATAAAATAATGTACATCGGCATTTAAGTATTTAAAAGTTCTGTAAAGCAGAGAAGTGGATGTAACACCGTCAGCATCGAAATCACCGTGAATAACTATTTTTTCACCGTTATCAATTGCACATGCAAGCCTTTCAACACATTTTTCCATATCCGTGAAGGCTTTCGGGTGAGTTAATTTCATTTCCAGAGGATGTGTAAATTCGTAAATATCTTCATCTGTTTTAATTCCTCTTGAATGTAAAAGTCTTTTTATTAAAGACTTCTCCTGCCCGTCATATTTGTTAAAAATCCACTCTTTCATTGCCATAATAAAATCATAGCATAAAGTTTTCTTACCAAAAAGAGAAGTGTGACATCTCATGTTACAATATGTAAATATGAATTTTAAAATGCCTGAAATCCGCTTATAATCCTTCATAGGATAGGATAGGATAGGATGCGGTGCGGGCATGGCAACTTTTTTCGCCATATCGACTTTTCATGTGTATAGTCGATTTATAAATAGAAAGGAAACAGGGAAAAATGGTTGCAGCAGTTAATGTTAACACCGTTGTGAACGGTTTTTTGCACGAATATTTAAAAAATAACAAAAAAGCTACGGAACAGGATTGTCAGACAGCAGTCCGCAGTCATCTTCAGGATTTAAAGAAGAACGGTGCAAAAATCAGCGACAAAAAAATAGTTCAGGCAAGTGCTCAGGTGACAGAGCTTTATAAAGCAAATGTCATGACAAAGCCGGCAAAAATGTCTGCAAAAGCGGTTAAATCACTTAACACATCACAGGCAGTTCATAATTATCCTAAGTATAACGCTCATCTTGCTGCAGATCATCATTATGATGAATTTCATCAATTAGGGAAAAAAGCAAGAAAAAGATTACATCAGAAAAATATGGATGATGCAAAAGCTGCGTTCAGCCAATTGGAAGTGCAAGATTTACCTAAAGCCGAACTTTCCAATAGCCAAAACAAAAAACTTATGCGTGAAAGCGAAGATGCTTATATCAGTTCAAAAAAACGCAAGCAGTTGAAAAAGGAAGCGGAAGCTGCATCACAGGCAGAACATAAAGCACAAAGGCTTAGAAATAACCCGAAAGATAAAGTTCTCAGAAAAGCAAAAGGAAATGCCGAATACTGTACTTCGCAGGGTATAATGACTAAAAATGCAAGAAAAATTTTCAAAAATATTTCTCAAAAGCTTGACGGAAAATTTGTTATAACTGAAAAACCAAATCTTGAATTAAAAACATTAAACGATTATTATAGAAGTCTGGAAAGCACCTCTGCTCCTGTAATAACAGAAACACCAAAACCAATATTGGAAATACCTAAACCTAAGGCTAATGTGCAGGGGGCTGTTGAGACAGTAACAACAGCCGGCACAAAAGCCGCCTCGTCATTATCAAAAACAGCAGGCAAAGCGGGTGGCAAAGCAGGCTGGTTATTTGCGGGATTTGCGGCAATGACGGCACTTGGTGCGGCTTTGATTTCTTCTGATAAAAAAGAACAACAGAAAAATATTGCATAATTTTTTCAAAAATAGCAATAATTTTTATTTTAATGTTTTAATTAAAATTAAGAAAGGTTAGATAAATGAACGTAGCTCCTATTAGTGAAAAAACAATTAAACCTGATTTTCAGGCAAGGAAAAGGAAAGACCAAGATTTTGATGCAACTGTCGAAAAGCAGGAAGAAACTTATACAAAAAGCAAAGTAAACGGAATGGTTCTTGCGACTGCTCTATCAGCGGCAGTTCTAGGCGGTGCAGTAATGCACGGACATGGCAAATGGAAAATCAGTAATCTTAAAAAAGATAATGAAACAATAAAAAATACTTTGACAAAAGCTGAAGAGAAAGTTAAAAATCTGACTAAAGATAATGAAACTCTTTCAAGTATAAATAAGAGATTACAAGAAGAAGCACAAAAAGCCAAAGACAGACTTACAGATATTTTTGAAGGCGATATCGCCCCCAAAGATATGCGTGATAAGATTTTTAACGAGTTAAAAACTAAAATAGAAAAAGGCGGCTATGGTTATGATATTGCGCAGCCGCCTGTAACAGGTAAAGGCGGTGCAAAAGTCTATAATGACGCAATTCCATTGCCATCTGCTGTCGGAACTCAAAATCGTGCAGGCATAAGAGAATTACAAATTCCTGAAATTTCATCTGACGGAAGATTTAGCTATGAAATTCCTATGTCTGATGAGGTTAAGATTACTCATATGCAATCAGTTGATTTTACTCCTGTAAAATCTCAACCGACAAATATTTCCGAAAGTTATGCGGATTCTGTTAAGTGGGATAACGATAAAATTGCACGTGATATGTTACAGAATTTTTATGACGGTCACGGACAAACACTTGACGGTGTAAGATTACATTTCGAACCGGCAGGAACAGGAAAATACAAGGTAAGAATTGAAGGAAAATCTACTTATACACCGGATAAAGCGGTTTATATAGGTGAATCCACAAAACGAAATGATGCAAAAGCAGCCGGAAACTACGGCGAAGGTTTAAAAATGGCTACGCTTAAACTTTTAAAAGACGGCGGGGCACAGGATGTAAAAATTGCATCGGATAACTGGAAGGTTACATACAGCCTTGATAAAGGAAATCTTTCTGATAAACGTGTTTTATCATACTCTCTTGATAAAACCGATAAATATAACGGAAATTATATTGAATTTGAAACTTCTGATAAGGAATTGCTTGCATCATTAAGAAGTTCATTAAACCGTTTCTATAATTCGGGAAATACTCATTTTAAATGTCCTGATTTTGAAAATGAAATAATTGGTATAAAAAATCTTCCGAGAGGTGAAAAAGGCGGAATTTATATTGCAGGACAAAGGTTTGAATTTGACGGAAAATATGACGGACTTGATGACATTGCTATTTTCATCAAAGAAAAACCGCCTGTTGATGTTCTTGACCCGTCACGCGACAGAACCTCTTTGAATACTTCAAATATTGAAGAAATTGCAAAATGGCTTGCAAAAGACGAAAGAATGTCAAATGATGACAAAGTTAAATTGTTAAAATCCCTTGAAGGCTATTGGGATGTAAAAGGATTTTTTGATAATAAGCATCCAATGGACAACTTTATTGAAAGCTTTTTACGTTATACAAATTGGCTCTCAGATAAATCTCAGTTACATATAAAATTTCCGGAAAAATATGTTGCATATTCAAACGCAAGTCCGGATGTCGTTAGTGATTTAAAAATGAATGGTTATAAAGTATGTAAAGAAGATTTCTCAAAACTCGGCATGCCGACAATCCGTGATCTTATGGGTGATGCAAGAGCTCATGATGTTGTTATTCCAAACGATAATCAGAAAAAGAAAATTTTAATCCTCAAAGAAGCTTTGAACAAACTTTCACCGTCTTTGAAAGATAAACATTTTACTGCGGATGAACTTGATACGCACATTTATATGTTTGACAGAACATCTGCAAAAGACAGTAAAATGTATTCGGATTGTAATGCAGAAGCTATAACAGATAATGGTGTTTCAAAAGGTTTCTGGATTGATAAATCTTATCTTGACAGCTCAAGTTTTTCAGATGTACTTGAAACTGCTCTGCATGAACTTTCACATAAAGCCGGCGGAGATGAATCTGCGGAATTTTCTTATAAGCTTACAAACGTAAATAAAGATGCTATCGGTCAGCTTATTAATGATATTCAGGCAAGACATGAGATGCAGGCTTTGAATAATCTCTGGAACAGCTTGTTGTAATATTTATGATATAATCTTCATTAAAGGAGATGTGTATTATGAAAGAAAAAGCTGTAGAATATTTTAAAAACGGTTATTCGTGTTCTGAAAGTGTGATAAAAGCCGCATCAGAAGAAGGACTTTGCCCTAAAGATTTTTTATCAATAGCAACAGCCTTTTCAGGTGGAATGTCATCAGGATGTGCGTGCGGAGCTATGACTGCTGCTCAACTTATTAACGGCTATCATTTCGGGCGTGAAAACGTTTGCGGAAATGATGTAAATGCACGTCAGAATGCAAAAGCAATTGTTGATGAATTTAAAAGCAGAAATAAAGTTACTTGCTGCAGAATTTTATCTGGCGGTTTAGAAGGCCCTGCCAGAAAAGAACGCTGCTCAAAATATGTGTCAGATGCTTGCGAAATTATCGAACAAATGTTAAAGGCTAAAGTTGATGCTTAATTTAATTGCAATATTTACGGGCGGCGGTGTCGGTGCTGTTACAAGATATCTGATAAGCCTTAATATGGCAAAACATTTTCAAATTAACATGCCTTTTGCCACTTTTGCCGTAAATATTATTGGAAGTTTTATAATAGGATTTTTGTATTTTCTGTTTATAGAAAAAGCAGATATAAGTCCTGCATTGAAACTTGCTTTAACAGCCGGTTTTTGCGGAGGACTTACAACATTCAGCACTTTTTCTCTTGAGCTTTTTGAGATGTTTGCAAATCATCAGTTTATTCATGCATTTTCTTATGCTATACTGAGTGTTACGGTATGTTTATTAATGACAGCAATTGGAGCGTATTTTGCAAAACTTATTTAAATTCGATAAATTAAATTTTATAACAGCCGGCATGCCTTTAAGAACTGGCAAAGGCAGTTATGTGTCAGCGTTTGGCGTTTTAGAGGAAATGAACCTTGACGGTATGGAGCTTGAATTTGTCCATGGCGTTAGAATGAACAATGAGCACAGAACTTTTGTAAAAGAAAAGTCAAATAATTTTGTTATTACTGCTCACGGTCCGTTTTATATTAATCTTAATTCCAAAGAAGAAGAAAAGATTGATGCAAGTGTGCAAAGAATTATTGATACAGCTTCTGTTGCGTCTCAGGCAGGTGCTTTCAGCATAACTTATCATGCTGCGTTTTATATGGGAGCTGATAAAGAAACAGTTTACAATCAGGTTAAAAAACAGACCAAACGCATAATTGATGTTCTGGAACGCGAAAAAATAAAAGTCTGGGTGAGACCTGAAACTACAGGCAAAGCTACTCAATGGGGTGATGAGGATGAAATTATCAGACTTTCAAAAGAGTTTGAACAAGTTCTTCCTTGTATAGATTTTTCACACCTTCATGCAAGATCAGCAGGTGAATATAATACTTATGATGAATTTTCAAGAGTTCTGGAAAAATTAGGCAAAGAAGTCGGGCAATACGCTCTTGATAATTTTCACGGTCATCTGGCAGGTATTGAATACACTGCAAAAGGTGAAAGACAGCATCTTAATCTCGAAGAATCCGATATGAATTATAAAGACCTCATAAAAGTTCTCAAAGAGTTTAATGTAAAAGGCGCGCTTGTCTGCGAAAGCCCCAATATTGAGGACGACTGCAAACTTTTAAAAGAATATTATAATTCTATATAGTATAAACGTATGATTTAATTAAAGATTTTACGTAAATTGCCGATAAGTTATTAAAAATGAGGCATCCTATATGTTTAATAATGTGAATAATCCCTTTAACAGGGCGATTTCTTCTTCTACATCTTCTGACAGCAACGGCAGGCGGCAGAAAGAGGACCCGAAAGAGGAACTAAAAAAATATATTGATGAAGATGAACCTGATGAGGTTTTAATCGGCGGCCAGCCAATTTTGACGGAAGATGAAGTTCTTGCTATGACTAAACAGTATATTGCAAAGCTTAAAAACGAGCATGAAAATAATGAAAAAGTTCAAAAGAAGCTCGATAAATATTTGGAAAACTTTGATGTAAAAAAATTTATGAAAAAAAATCCGAATATGACAAGCCCCGATTTTTATATGGTTATGTTTAACGAAACAGAAGGACTGGTTAAGTAATTAATATCTCTTTACAGAATTTTAAAGTTTTTTTATGCAATGTCCGATATACGTACATGTAAAAGAGTAGTTTTACAGAAAGGACAGGTATATGGAAATTTCAGGAGTATCATCAAAGGCTTACACATCAGCAGCGGCAGCCGCTGAAGAAGAAGATGAATTACAAGAAACACAGGAAGAAAATGCAGCAGAAGAAGCAAAAGAATACGGTGTTGCAGCAAAAGAAAAACAAGAAAAAGATGTAACTCAATTTTCTTCATCCGATTATGATGAAGATGATGTTGAAGAAAAAGCAACAAATTATTTGAAAAACATTATGTTTACGACAAATTTAACGGATAAATCTTCTGCGGCATTACAGAACTACTTAAATACTTTCGATGTTGCAAAATTTATAAAAAATTACGGTCCGTTTACTTCAACCGCTGAGATTTCATCGGCAATGTATGCGGCTGTCGGAAGTTTAATTAAGCAGCAGGAAGAATAATTTATTTTAAAGGCGGTTTAAATAAACCGCCTTTTTGATTAATACGTCATTTCCCATCCATCATTAACAATTTTGCCGAAACATCCCCACCAGGTATCCTGACTGTTTCCTGAACAATATGTATTATAAATGTTTTCTCTTTGTTCTGCAGATAGAGGCGGTTCTGCATCGGTTCCGCCCTCGTCTATTACCCCGCTGTTATAGATCCTGAAAGCAAAAACATCTCTTCCTACAATATTAGGTCCTTTTTTTCCGTTAATATCAATTTGAATTTGCATTCCGCTCGATTGATACACTACCCCTATGGCACTGCCGTCTGCAAGGATATAATAAGTCATACCTGCAATAGCGGCTACTTCCGCGGGTACGCCGTTCATCTTTTTATACTCGCCTGCCGCAAAACATTTTTCTGCATCGGTACCGCAAGATAGTGCAATTTTAAAATATTTTTTTATAAATTCGTCTGCTGCAGTTTGAGATGTAATGCCGGCTTCTTTCATATTTAAAGCATTATTGTCATTCATATACTGGACAGATGCCTGTGAAAAGAGATTATAAACCTTATGCAGCTGTGTAACATAAGTTTTTCTCTGGTGATTTTGCATCAAAGAAGGAACGGTCATTGCGGAAACTACACCTATAATCCCTAAAGTTACCAAAACTTCTGCTAAGGTAAATGCAATTTTACGAACGTTGCTAAAGGTTCCTGCGTGTCTGGCATCTTTTGCCGGAATAAATCCGTTTATGCAAATCTTATTCATATCTTACTCCTATAAATTAGTAATATATCTTATTTTATACTGAATATATTCAGTATAATACTGATTATAACATATATAATATTAAAAAACAATATTATAAAATTTTATTATATGGATATGTCATATTACAATAATGAACTTGCAAAAAATATGCGTGTTGAGCGTGCGAAATTAAAAATTTCGCAGCTTAAACTTGCAGAAATGGCAGATGTTTCATTAGATACCATTAATATGATAGAAAGAGGCGCAGGTAATCCAAGACTATGTACTATAATAGCAATAGCCAAAGCATTGAATGTTGATCTTAATACTCTTTTACAATTGTAATCAGTAAGTCATTTCCCAATTGTCGTTAAGAATTTTACCGAAACATCCCCACCAGTAATTAGCTCCTTTATCTTTCTCACAGCTATCGTTAAAAACATTTTCCCTGCTTTCTGTTGAACAAGGTGCATTTGTGCATAAGTCATCAATAATTCCGTTATTGTATATTTTTAAAGCGAAAATATCACGGCCAACAATATTCGGACCTTTCTTGCCATTGACATCAACATGTACTTGAACTGTTGTAATTCCTATAGATGCACCGTTTGCGAGTACGTAATTTCTCCATTCTGTTCCCTTAGGGACAGGATTAATACTGCTTCCATCTATTTTTTTATAGCCGCTGCCAAAGCAATCAGTACCATCTGTACCGCATTCTTTAACTATTCTAAAATATTTTTTTATAAAGGCATCTATATTGTTAATATCATAAAATCCTGCTTCAGTAAGATTAACTGCGTTTTTGTCATTCTGGTACTGAACTAAAGCCTGAGAAAGTTCATTATATACCTTATGTAATTGTGTAACATAAGTTTTTCTCTGATGATTTTGCATCAAAGAAGGAACGGTCATTGCGGAAACTACTCCGATAATTCCTAAAGTTACTAAAACTTCTGCTAAGGTAAACCCGGATCCCCTTGCTATACAATAACTACAACGGGGGGGGGGCAGTTCAAAGCTTTTAATGTCAACATTTTTCTACCTCCTGTTTTTATTTATTATAAACTATTTATTAAAATTTTTCTAGCTTTTTTTTGCTGATTTATCGGCAAGCTCTGAATCAAGCCTTAAAAATACGGGTTTAATATCTTCTTTAGATATTAGTTTTCCGCATTGAATGTTGTCTGCTGTTAAATCATCCAGTTTAGTGCTTAAATCAAATGAAAGCTGTCTTGCCATATCACGCGCAATATTAGGGCAATACGGATAAATCAATGATGCGATTATACACATAATGTCAAGCACATTTACAAGGACCTGTCCGCATTCTGTCATTTTTTCTTCTTTAGCAAGCGTCCATGGTGCAGTGTCTTGAACATATTTGTTTGCCGCATCAACTAATGATGTAATTTCAAGTCCTGCTTCGGCTATTTCAAAATTATCGAAGTGGTTTTTAACAATTTGAACTGTTCCTAATGCTTTTTTAGCTAAAGGATTTTCACCTTTAAATTCAGGTTTAACTTCTCCGTCAAAGTATTTAACGAGCATTGATAATGTTCTGTTTAAAAGGTTTCCCATGCTGTTAGCGAGGTGTGCGTTAACCTTTTCTTTAAAATCTTCATCCGAATAATTTCCGTCACGTCCGCAAGGAGCTGATGTTGCCATGTAATATCTGAATGCATCGGGATGTTCGAGATTAAAGCTTTCAAGAACAGATGTCGGAGAAATTACGTTGCCTAAAGATTTTGACATCTTAGATTCGTCAATTGTAATCCAGCCGTGAGCCAAAATGTGTTTTGGCAATGGTAAATCCAATGCCATTAAAAATGCAGGCCAGTAAATGCTGTGGAATTTCAAAATATCTTTTCCTATTACCTGAACATTAGCAGGCCAGTATTTTTTGAAAGTTTCCGACGGGGTTTCCGTATCGTATCCTAAAGCTGTAATGTAGTTAGAAAGTGCATCAATCCATACATAAATTGATTGTTCATCATCGCCTAAAACATCAATACCCCATTCAACATTTGATTTTGCACGGGATACTGAGATATCCTGAATGTCTTCGAGCTGGTTAATAACTTCGTTTGCTCTGAATTCAGGTACGATAAAATCAGGATGTTCTTTAATATACTTGATTATTGCATCTTTGTATTTAGTTAATTTAAAGAAATAGTTTTCTTCTTTAACAACTTCCGGTTTTTTAAGGTGGTCAGGGCAAAGTCCGTCTTCTGTCAAATCTTTCGGGTTTAAGAAGCATTCACACCCCTGACAGTAAAGTCCTTCGTATGAATGTTTATAGATATCACCTTGTTTTAGTAATTTATCAAAGATGTGTTGAACAATTTTTTCGTGATCTTCATCAGTTGTTCTGATAAATTTTGTATAATCAACATCTAATGCTTTCCATGCATCTTTAAATTTTTGAGCATTTTCATCACACAGCTCTTTTGGTGTAATTCCTTTAGCAGCAGCAGTTTTTTGAATTTTAATACCGTGTTCATCAGTTCCTGTAAGGAAATACACATCATCGCATCGTTGTGTATAGTGTCTTGCGATTATATCAGTTAGAATTTTTTCGTAAGCGTGTCCGATATGCGGAGCACCGTTAACGTAATCTATTGCAGTTGTTAAATAAAACTTTTCCATTCTTTACCTCTCTTATAGGTTTAATTTTAGCATAAACATTATTTGTGTTTAAAGATTATATATCTGAAGCCTTCATCGATAACCGCTACAGGTTTGTAATTTTCCTGTACAAAGCCGCAGAATGAAAGAGCATAATCCTGACAGATGTAATTAAAATAATAATCTTTCATATTAAGGTTGTTGAAAATAATGTATTCAGGCATTGTTTTTTTGTAATGTTCTATGATTTTGTTTTCACCGAAACTTTCGATATACAGGGGCAGAAGCGAATTATAGAAGTCATCAGACTTATGCTCTGCCAGAAAATTAACCGTCATTCCTTCAGGAAAAATTACAACTCTGTCTTTTTTATCTGTAGAATTTAGAAATTCTATAAGCTTATTTGTACTGTCTGATAAATTTTTTACTGTGTAAATAGTTCCTTTATTGGTTCGAATTTTTCCGTCCGTAAACGTTCTTAAATAAAAGTTCTGACACATTAAAATTACGGAAACTGCAATTAAACATATTCCCGCAGTTTTTTCGCTTTTTGAGGGTATATACTTGAACAGAAGCGCAAAAACTGCAATAAGCGCAATTGAAATATAGTAGTTCCCGTAACTTCCGAGAAGCAATACCCAGAATACTTTTGCACATGCGGCAAGTACTGAAATAATTAATATTGCAAGACTTGAGTTAATCTTTTTATACCCTGCACAGGCAAATATAAGTAAAAACAACGGTAAAAATCCGAACATGGTTTTTGTATCAAGCAGTAATAAAAACAAAATACAGGAAATCACCGTAATAATTTTTTTGTTTTTACTTACCGCGAAAAGTATGCCGCCGAAAGGAACTGCTGTCTTTAAAAAGATTATGAAATCCGTAAGCAGTGCTTTGGGGTGAAAATAAATTCCGCTGTTCTGGTAAAAATACGTCAAAGTCTTACTTTTAGCCATTGAGGCAGTTATTCCGAGCTGATTAATTAAATCTTCAAGCCTCATTCCCTGAATAAACAGTGCCCCGAAACTCAATATCGGCACAGAAATGAAAACTAAAAAAGCTTTCCAGTCTTTTACCTTAAATATAAAAAACAAAACAATAAATGCATACAGCAGAAAATCATATTTGCACGCAGCGGAAATTCCTGCCAGCAAAGCACTTATGCAAAGAAAAGAAGATTTTTTCTCCCCGTCATATTTCAAAAGAAAATACAATGAGAACAAAAAAGCACTTAACCCGTAAAGCATTGCCCATGAATAAGGAAAATGAAAGTTAAAAATATTCGTTGCAGTTACTCCGACGGCTATTGTAAAAACTCCGATACAGAAACTTAAAAATCTGCTCAAAAATCTTTTTGCAATAAGATAAATTCCGCTTACAGTTAAGATTGAGCAAATGCAGCCCGAGGCGTAAAGCGTTGAGAGTTTTGCCCCGAAAATTTTATACAATATTGCATTAATCTGGTATGCAAGAGGTCCGTAGATATTGAACAAATCTTTGTATAAAATTTTTCCTTCCAAAATCTGTTGCGGATAATAAACCTCACGTCCGAAGTCAATTAAAATTCCCGAATAGTGACCGCAAAAAAATATTAATCCCGCAATACACAATATCCACAAAATAAGCAGATATTTGTTTTCCCTTAAAATCTCTTTCATATTACAAAATTTAACAAATAATCGTATAAAAAGCAATTTTTGAGAAAAAAAACATTTTATATACATGTGTAGAAAGGGAAAAACTATGACCTATAACTGGGCGGCGAATTTGGATATGTTAGCGCAAAACGGTGTATTAGATTATGATGCGCCTTCATATATTACCGGTCAAAAACCTCGTTATGTAGGCTCTCCCGATATAATCCCTTCACCTTACGGCGGTCCTGCCTCTGTTCCGAAGATACCATATCTTAGAGAACCTGATGTGGATGAATTTCTTCACGAAAAACCCGATAAAAAAGATATAGTTGCAAATCCTTCGTGGAAAAAATGGGCTTTCGGTCTTATAACAGCAGGAGCACTAATTTTCGGCGGCTATAAGTTTAAGTCTAAAATAATTCCGAAGCTTAAAAATCTTCCTAAAACTTTAAAATTAGATAAATTCGGGAATTTTTTAAAAAACGGCTGGAATAAATTTACAGGAATTTTTAAAAGCAAGAAAACGTAATTTAAATTTCTATATTTTCTAATGACAATTTTAATTTCTGTTCGGTTATAATAGCTGCAAGTGTTTTGTCGTGGATAGTTGAAGCAAGAGCGTTAATATCTTCTGGCATAATTTCAAAATCTCTTGCAGCCCCTGTAGCATTAGCGAGAAGTTTAACATGAGAAAGGAGTTCAATGAGTTTCAAATCGAGATCGGCAATCAAATCTTCATAATAACCTATATTGGGTTTATTTTCTTCATCATCCATGCTTTTTCTCTCCTAAATGTAACTAAATGTTTCAATAAAGACAGTATAATATCTTTAAAAGATATTGTCAAGTTTTTTATGGCAACTCTGGAAAACATGGCTATACTGTTGATATGGTTATAGTAAATCTTTACAAAGTTGTATGGAAAAAGAAATATACCAGAAAGGAAATTTCTGAATTAACAGGAATTAGCCCAACTACAATTACCAAACTCACAAAAGGCGAACACGTTGATTTGAAATTAAGTACTTTGGAAAAGATTGCTAAATTCTTTAATTGCAGTGTTCTTGATATTTTAGAAGAAGTTCAGGATTAATTTTAAAAATATTGCATTTTTTATTGCTATGTTATATTATTTCTGCGGGTAAGCCCATATGTCATTAACTTACCTTTGAGGAGCAAACTCTAAATTTGTATAACCGCAAAGGAGGGGGGTGATAATGTGGAATTCAGTGTAACTGAAAAAGCGTTAGTGCTTATCTTACTGATATTACTAACGCTTAAATTTAACCACTAAACGGGGCTTTTAATGGGGCAAGCGGTAACTTGTCCCGCCCTTATTTATATTATAACTTATTTTTTTTATAAATTCAACCCTGCCGTATTACATAAGTTCTTCCGGCTGTAATTCAAATGCCTTGACTGTTGAATAATCAACAGGCAATATAAACACAATACTTTTTGATGTTGCTTTTTTATCCATTTGCATTAATTCAATCATTTTTTCGCGATTAAATTTCGGAATTTCACGGAAATTGTATTTTTTCATTACGTCTTGCGCAAGAAACTTATAGTTTTTATCTATAAGATTTCTCTTAACGGCAAGGTTAAATGCAAATTTCATGCCCTCAACTATTGCTTCGCCATGGGTGTATTTTTTGTATTTCGTTATTTTTTCTATTGCGTGACCGTATGTGTGACCGAAGTTCAAAATTCTTCTTAATCCGTTTTCTTTTTCGTCCTTTTCAACAACGGAAATCTTTAGTTTTATGCAGATTTCAATGAGTTTTAATAATGTTTTTTCGTCGCGGTTAAGGATTTCGGCTGTTTTTTCGCTTAAAAAGTTTGTCAAATTTAATTCTTCTTCGCATTTGCAGCTTTTTTCGATAAACGAATATTTTACAACTTCGCCTAAACCTGTTTTAAACTGTCTTTCATCTAGTGTTTTTAAAAATTTCGGGTTAATAAAAACAATTTTAGGCTGATAAAAAGCCCCGACGAGATTTTTCCCGTAATCCGTATCAATTGCAACTTTGCCGCCAACGGAACTGTCAACACACGCCAGTAAAGTTGTCGGAATCTGTATAAAATCAATTCCGCGCATATAAGTCGATGCGGCAAAACCTGCTAAATCCCCCACAACTCCGCCTCCAATTGCGATTATTGCATCATTTCTTGTAAGCTTCATTTTCAGGGCGCGGTCTGTGATATTTTTGTAATTTTTAAAGTTCTTTTCTTTTTCCCCGTCTTTCAAAACAAATTTATTTTCTTTCGGAATATTAAGCTGCTTTCCGTAAAGCTTTTCAACTTTTTCGGATATTACGGCAAGATAATTCTGCCCTTTTACAAATGATATAAGCTTTTCTGATAAATCTGTAATTTCTTCATTTTTTATAATAATAGGATAACTTTTTTCATCTTGTTTTATTTTTACGGACAAATCAGCCATTTAATACCCCTATAATTTCTTTTACAATATCGTAAGGTGTTTTCCCTGTTGTGTCAATCGTGAAGTGAGCTTTTTCGTAATTTTTTGCACGAAGCTGCATTATAGATGCAATTTTTTCTACCGAAAAATTTTTCTTTAAAAGCGGACGGTGATTTTCCTGTTTAATTCTGTCATAAATTTCCTGCGGTGTTGCTTTGAGATAGATTACGTCTGCATTTTCAAGCATGATTTTCCGGTTTTGCTCACTTTCAAAAGCTCCGCCGCCTGCTGAAATTATGTAATTTTTTTCCTTGCAAAATTTTCTGATTTTTTCTTCTTCAAGCATTCTGAAAAAAGGCTCTCCATGTTTGAGAAAAATATCTGAAATTTTTTTTTGAGTACTTTTTTCTATCTCCGCATCTATGTCTGTATAGCGGAAGTCCGGAAGAGCTTTGCTTAATTCCGCGCCTACTGTAGTTTTTCCGCTGCCCATCATACCGATTAATACAATATTGTTTTTCATAACTGATATTTTACAATAAAAAAAGACTTGCTGTTATAAAGCAAGTCTTTTTTCTTTTTTACTAATTTTTTATTGAGCTGCTATTTCCTGTCCGTTAGTCATTTTTGTAAGTACTTCAATAGCTTTTTTCAATTGTAAGTCATTTTTGTTCTTGACGTCTTCTTCTGATAATTTAACTTCAATATCAGGAGTAATACCTTTTTTGTTAATATCTGTTCCGTTAGGTGTGAGGTATTTTTGGATTGTGATGTTAATACCTGATTCGTACGGAAGTTTGTTAATTTCCTGTACAAGACCCTTACCGAATGACTGTTCACCGATAATAACGGCTCTGTGGTTGTCTTTCATTGCTCCGGAGAAGATTTCTGAAGCTGATGCGGATCCTTTGTTAATAAGAACAACAATCGGTTTTTTTGTATAAACTCCTGCGGAAGCTCTTTGTGTTTCTTTGTATCCGTCCCTGTCAACCGTGCTTACGATTGTACCGCCGTCAAGAAACATATCCGAAATGTAAATTGCGTTTGTCAAAAGACCGCCGGGGTTTGAACGAAGGTCAATGATAAATCCTTTTTTATCTTTGTTGTTATTTAAAATTGTACCGAATTCCGTTGCCGCATTCCTGCTTATAAATGAGCTTAATCTTATATAGCACAGGTCATCAGGAAGTTTCATATCGGTCGGAAGTTTTTGTGATATAGATTTTACCTCAATTTCTTCACGTGTAATAACATATTTTTTAGGGGCGGTGTCTTTGCGTTTGACAAGCAAAGTAACCTGTGTTCCTTCTTTACCTCTGATTTTATCTGCTGCTTTATCAACAGTAATACCTTTGGTGCTCATGCCGTCAATTTCAAGAATTTCGTCATCGGCCTGCAATCCTGCCTTTTCTGCGGGAGTATCTTCAATCGGAGCAATTACCGTTAACTTTCCGTCTTTAACTGCGATTTGAATACCGATACCCTTCAAAGAGCCCTTAATTGAACTTGTTTCATCTGCAAATTCTTTAGGGTCCAAAAATTTCGTGTAAGGGTCGTTTAAACTTGCAACCATAGTATTTATGGCAACATATGCATCTTCATTTGTATGAATTTTGCTGTCATATTTGTGCCGCCATTTAGCCCAATCCTGCCGGTTGTTTGACTGGTCTACAAATTTGTTGTTGATTAATCTCCATACATTGTCGTATAAATCAGTCGGACTGTATGCAAATACATTATCTCTGATTACCCAGCCTGAGAGGAACAAAAATGCTCCCAAAAATATAATGCTTTTTTTCATAATGTTTCTCATTCTTTAACTGTTTCCCTCCAAATACTCTTAACCTTTTTGTGCACAACTTAATTATTAAGATGTAAATTTAATAAAAAAGTTTCCTGAGTGACGGCAAGAATTAAAAGTGTTTTTATTACATAATATCATAATTTTTTTAAAATAGGAAATTTTCATTACACTTTAAAACTATTTTTTGTCTTCCGTCATGAGCAAATAGGTTAACATTTCAAGCCTTGAGAGAATTTCGATGTAGCATTCCAGGGTAATGTCGAGATTGTTTTTTGCTGCTTCTTTGCTGATTTCGATTGTTTTCAAAATTTCTTTTTTCAAGTTTTGGTTCATCATATTTTATTCCTCATTTTTTCTTACAAAAGCATTATATAATGCAACAAAAAATAAATCAAGAAAAACAGGAAATAAAATTAAAATAATTAAATTTTGAGCAGAAAAATGTCAATATGGCTGATTTTCAGAAGTGTCAATATAGTTGATAATAAGGGCATGGATAATGAATATCTGAAGAAATTTGCACAGCATTTAAAAAAAATCAGGAAAGAGAAAAATATTAAGCAGGATGACTTTTTAGATGTAAACGGAATTTCGAGATCAACCATTGCAATGGTTGAAACTGCCAAGACGGATATCACTCTCTCAAAATTAAAAATTATAGCAGATGTTCTGGGGGTAAACCTCAAAGAATTGCTTGATTTTGACTAATCAAAGGTTATTACGGTTATTTCCGGCGGACAATTAAATCTTACGGGCAGAATACTTGTTCCGAGACCGAATGTTGTATATATTTTTTTTCCGTTATCATCCAAAAAGCCGTTTGCGTATTTTGTACCGAACTTTGACGGTACTGTTATTGCATCAAACAGCCTTACCTGTCCGCCGTGAAGATGTCCGGCAAGAGTAAGATTTACGCTGTTGGGGACATCAGGCATTATGTCAGGTGTGTGACTTATTAATATAACAGGTTTGCCGTTTAAAGGGAGTGCTTTTTTAATGTCAGGTGAGCCTGTCTGCATATCGTCAACACCTGCAACGCAGAATTTATCAAAACATACATTGTTATTGAATAAAACTTTTATATTATGTTTTTCAAGCTCTGATATAATTTCTTCTTTACCCTGCCAGCCGTCGTGATTGCCTATAACTGCGTATGTTCCGTACTTTGAGTGTATGTTTGAGAATTCTTTTGCAATTTTATCAATCGTCATTGATGCCCCTTTTTTATGACCGCTGACATAATCTCCGCCTAATAAGACGGTATCGGCGTTTTGTTTGTTTATTGTCCTTATGATGCGTTTAAGCCTGAACATTTCATACGGTTTTATATGAAAATCGCTTGCAAAAACAATTTTGAGGCCTTTAAGTGTTCTGTCATTAATTTTTATATGTTTGACGGTTAAAATATTGGGTTCGATAAAAACCGCCCAAATAGTAATACAAATTAAAATTAAAATAATAAATTTC
>ULQZ01037247.1_pt1 | contig 22994 bp, 20 predicted proteins | sample 1955011 | NCBI WGS metagenome assembly ULQZ01 (sample SAMEA4835670, study PRJEB28245) | human gut metagenome | biome: gut microbiome; material: fecal sample | place: Denmark | collected 2008 | reverse complement strand
ACGTTCACGCATTTCGCCTGCCGCTTTATTTGTAAATGTCAGCGCAAGAATGTTCCATGGTCTGACATTGTATTCGTTTATCAAAAAAGCAATTCTGTGGGTCAAAACTCTTGTTTTGCCCGAACCTGCACCGGCAAGTATCAAAAGAGGACCTTCAAAGTGTTTTACGGCTTTTTCCTGTTCAGGATTTAAACCTTCTAATATATTCATGTTTACCTCCATAGGTTTGTATTAGTTTAAATTGTCACGATATTTTTTTGCATTTTCAAATATTTTCATAAGTTTATCTTCATCGCGATTGCTAATCGAATTTTTTGCGTCAGTAAGTGTCACGATATATTTGTCAAGAAAAGATATAATCGCATCCGGGTTTGAAAGACAAATATTTTGCCACATTTCAGGTGAAGATGACGAAATGCGTGTAATATCCTTTAAACCTCCGGCAGCGAGCCTTGCGTAGCTGCCGTCAGAATCTTCATTTGCAACAGTATTTATAAGTGAAGCTGAAATCAGATGAGGACAATGGCTTATGGCAGCAGTTATCTTATCGTGTGTTTCATAGTCCATGATTTCACAATGAGAGCCGGCTGAAATTATAAAGTTTTTAAGCCATAAAGTATACTCTTTAGGTGTTTCGTTTGTCGGCGTAAGTATATAATATGCATCTTTCAGATATGATGAATCTGAATTTGCATAACCTGTTTTTTCAGAACCGGTCATCGGGTGGCCACCGACAAAATGACTGTTAAGACCAAGACTTTCTATAGTATGGTGAATATTTCCCTTAACACTTCCTACATCAGTAATAATGCATTTTTCAGATATGTATGGGACGAGTTCTTTCAGATATGATATGTTTGTAAGTACCGGGGCACATAAAAAGATTATGTCACATTGTGAAAAATCGGAAAGAGATGTGCAGATTTCGTTTAGAATACCATCTGCTTTCGCTCTTTCAAGTTTTTTATGCGGTTTGGTACGGTAATAATTATATGCGATAATATAAGACTCCGGATATATTTCCCTGATGGCATGTGCTATAGAGCCGCCAATAAGTCCAAAGCCTACAAATCCAAAGTTTTTTAAGATAAGTTGTTCAGTCATGATATAACCTTTCGTAATAATCCGGATTTCAGTATAAAATAGAATACTGATTTGTTTCTTATTTATTCTAAGCTAGTGAAAAAATCATGTCAACAAAAACCAATAAAACTTTACACTTATATCAAAAAATTGTATTATAGTATGGTGAGATATTTTCGCAAAAAATATTTTACAGTTGATTTTTAGTTGGAGGAAAGTTATGAATACTTTACGCAAATATGTAAAAAATGCAAAGGATGTTTTCCGTATTATAGTAGGTGCGATAGGAAGCTATGTAGGTGTAGTGTCAAATATACTTGGTGCTGTCATGGGAATACTTGCGTCTGTTATGGTAATTGGCGGAATTGTCGGTTTGTGTGTATATGTCAAAGTTCTGCCTATGTTTACAGAGGCGAGAGAGGAAGTATTTGACAAGCTTGTTCATCTTAGCAAGGATGATTTTATTATGAAGGAGGATACGGTAGTATACGACGCTAACGGTAAGAAGGTGGGTTCGGTAAATGCCGGAAGTTATAAATATGTGAGTATAAATGACATATCACCATATATTTATGACGGATATATTGCTGTTGAGGATAAGCGTTTCAAAACTCATGGAGGAGTGGACCTTGTTGCGACCATGAGAGCAGGAGTTTCTCTGTTGAAACATAATATGGAAATTACACAGGGAGGAAGTACGATTACGCAGCAGGTTATAAAGAACAATCTGCTTACACAGAATAAAAGTTATACAAGAAAGATTGCCGAGATACTTCTTGCACCGACTATTGAGAGTAAGTTTACAAAGGCTCAGATTATGGAGTTTTATTGTAACAGCAATTTTTACGGCAACAAGTGTTATGGTGTCGGAGCGGCAAGCAGATATTATTTTGGAAAGAAATGCGCTGACCTTGAACCACAGGAGGCGGCTATGCTTATAGGACTTTCAAACAGTCCGACAGCCTACAATCCGGTGCTTCATCCACAGGCAGCATTAAAGAAGAGAAATCGTGTGCTTAAAACTATGTGTAATGAGGGAGCTATAACTCCAAAAGAGTATAAGGCTGCGGTGAAAAAGGAGTTAAATATAAAACAGTTGTCTGAAGAAGGCAGCAGCAATGAGACATATGTTATAAGTTATGCCATTCATTGTGCCGCTATCTCACTTATGGAAAAAGAAGATTTTAAATTCAAGTATGTATTCGATTCAAAAGAAGATTACCAGAAATACAACAAAACATATTCAAAAGCATACAGTGAGAAGATTGAGAGTATCCGTTCAGGAGGATATAAGATTTATACTTCCATCAATATGAAAAAACAGAAGAAATTACAAAAATCTGTAGATGAAGGACTTGCTTTTAATAAGGAAAAGGATAATGATTCGGGTAAGTATGCTCTTCAGGGGGCAGCAGTCTGCGTTAATAATGAGACAGGGTATGTTGAAGCGGTTGTAGGAGGAAGAGGAAAAAACGATCAGTATAACAGGGCATATCTTGCTGCAAGACAGTCGGGAAGTGCAATAAAACCGCTTATAGATTATACACCCGGTTTTGAATCGGGAATGTATTCTCCTTCGACAATAGTAAATGACAATAAATTTACAAACGGTCCGTCAAATGCGGGTGGTGCTTATTATGGAAGTGTACACATTAGAGAGGCTGTTGCAAGGTCACTCAATACTGTAGCATGGCAGGTTCTTGACAATATTTCAGTCAAGTACGGTCTTTCATTCCTTGATAAACTTCATTTTCATAATATAAGTTATATTGATAATGATAATATGGCACTTTCTCTCGGTGGATTTACAGAGGGTGTGCGTGTAGTTGATATGGCTAAAGGATTTTCGACACTTGCCAACAACGGAAGTTTTAGTGACAGGACATGTGTAAAGAAGATAGAGCATGTATCTGACGGTGTTGTGTACAAAAATAATAATGAAAAGACTCAGGTCTATTCAGAAGATGCTGCATGGATGATGACAGATGTTTTAAAAGGCGTATTCAATGAATCTTACGGAACAGGACGCAAGTTAAAACTTGAAAACGGACAGATATGTGCCGGCAAAACAGGTACGACAAACTCAAGTAAGGATGTTTGGTTCTGTGGATATACAAAGTATTATACGACAGTTGTGTGGGCCGGATATGATACTCCTAGAGCAATGCCCGGAGCATCAGGTGCATCAATCCCCGGTGTAATCTGGAAAGATTATATGGATAAGATACATGAAAAATTAAAACCACAGGATTTTACGATGCCGTCTACGATAAGTCTCGCGAAATATGACAGTGCAGGAAATATCATTGAGGGAACGGCTGTTGCCGGAAGCAAGACAAGACCGGCAGGCATGGATTATTTTTCAAAGTCAATTTTATCTGAGAAAGCGGAGGAAGTTCAGGTACTTAAAGATAAAAAGTACCAGAAAGAAGTCCTTGCGACTCTCAAGAAGTTTGAGAAAATGTATATTAAGAATATAGCAGACTATTATGACCTTGAAAATGATTATAAAAAGCTTACTGACATGATATCAAGTATTGTGGATGACGATGTCAGGACAGATTATGCTATAAGGGCAAGAAATAAATATGATTCTCTTAAAGATGAGACTGTAGATTGGAAGAAAGTAGTAAAAGCATACGAGAAACAGCAGAAAGAGGAAAATGAGAGACTTGCCGAGAAGAAGAAAAATGATTCACAGAGAGCTTTAAATAATCAGATTTATAAAAACAGGATTAACCTTGCCAGAACAAGAATAAAGAGAATGCATGGCTATATATATCAGCCGTCGAATATGCAGCTTCTTATAGATTCGGCAAAACAGGCACTTGATGCATGTAAGGGATATGCAGAGTATACAAGTTTAAAAGCAATGTATGATGAATATAAAGCCGAACTTGAAAATCTTCCGACAAAAGCTGAGTATGACAAGAAAAAGAATACTACTACACCAACAGAAGCACCGGTTGAGACTGCTGAACCGATTCAGGATGGGGAAGAATAACGGGTATTGTTTATACTGTAAAGGTCAACAGCATCAAATAAAGGAGGAATCAGAAAATAAATGGAAGAAAATAAAAATGACATTGATGAACTCGTGAAAAGTATAGACTCATCTTTTGAGGAGATGTCACTTAAGGATATTGTAGCTGCCCACGAAAATTATTTCGGGGCAGATGACATATCCTTTGATAAGGACAAGACGGAAGAAGTTAAAAAGGAAGAAAAAAACGAAGTTTTAAAAGATGACGGTAAAATCGACAAAGCAGAGCTTTTAGAAAATTTGAAAGAGAATGAAACTAAAGATAAGAATGACAAAACAGAAATGTCTGAAGAACAAAAGCAGAATATACGCGAAATGAAAGTAAAAAAAGCAGGACACATAGGAAACTGGTTTCAGACATTCTGTTATATGAGAATACCGGTAATAGGATTTATATATATACTGGTAATGGCATTTAGCAAAAAAACACCTGAGTATAAAAAGGAGTTTGCAAAAGGCTATATTTTATATAAAGTTTTAGTTTGGATTTTGGCAATTGTGCTGTTATATTGTCTTTACAAAGTTGGACTTGATTTTGTAGATGGAATGCTATCACTTATTAAAGAGTAGGATTTGAATAGGAATGAGGATGGAAATGAATAATTGTGATAATGTATGCATATTATTAGGAAGTCCGGATGCAAATGGAAATACTGCTGCAATGTGTAAAAATGCAGCAGTTTTTCTTGATAATATGAAAATAAAATATCAAATTTATAATCTTTACGAGGAAGAAATTGATTATGTACTTTTAGAAATATCAAAATACGATGCTGTTATTATTGCTACGCCTATACACTCTTTTTACTGTAGTGATATGGTAAAAGAACTTATGGACTTAGCATTTGAAGATGAGGAATTTTTTGAAAATTCATTGAATGAAAACGGAGAAAAGATAAGATGCGGGATAATGGTTTCTCACGGATATGATGAAGAATATGCGACAGAACCGTTTGAAACAGGTTTTTCAAGATGGTGTGAGCATGTAGGATTTGATTATTATGGGAAACTTTCGGTTAGAGATACCGGGGATAAAGAGAGATTTTGTGGGACAGAAAATTTAAAGAAAACTGAAAAGTTTATATGCGGAATTTGTGGGATAAATGAAAGAAAAGACAACGATGAAAATGCTTATATTTCAGGCAAAGATTTTTATCTGACTGATGCAGATAATGATAAGAAGACATTTGAAAGATTGTTCAATATGTATATGTATGAACTGTCAGCTTATGTAGATTGGATGGGCGAGTGCATGACTGATGATGCATTGTTTATTCCTGACAGACTTTCAGAATATTATGAGATGAATGAAAAAAAGCCGTACATAGTAAAATATAAAAATAAAACAGCCGGTTTGGTTGTATTTTTATTTCCGGATAAGAAAAAAGAACCAGCAGAAGCTGACTTTTATATAGAAGAAATATTTATTCTGAGAAGATACAGAAAAAATCATATTGCGGCAGAAATAATAAAAGAATTGTGGAAAAAAAATAAGGGAATATGTGCAGTGTGTGCACTGAAGAAAAATGAAATCTCCGTAAGATTTTGGGAGAACATAATAAAAAAATCAAATTATGAATATACAGTAAAAGAGGATGATGAGGTGTTCTTTTTTGAGATAAAGGTTGAGTGATGTGTTCTGATATTATTTGCTGAAAAGTTTATATTAGTCTATAGGTGAACAGTTTTAGCGAAATTTAGAGTAAAATTTAGCTTGGAGGCATAATTTGCCAACAAGGGAAGATTATGGTATAATGAATCACGGTTTTTTAAACCAAAAACATGAATTGAAAATCAAAGGAGGCAAAATGAGAACAAATTTATTGAAAAAGACAGGAGCAGTATTATTAACTGCAGCAGTTGTGGTAGGAAGTGTTTGGAGTGCACCAAAACAGAGTAAAGCAGCAGATACTAAATATGTCCAAATTTTCTCAAGCGGAGATGTATCGGTATCAGCATTTGAGGAAAAATCGTATGAGTTTAATGTTGTCGGCGGCAAGCAGACATATACTTTTTTATATGCAACGGAAAAGGTCAGCGGCTCAATATCATATTATCAGGATGGAGAATCTTTAGGAAATGTAACGATTAGTTCTTCTGACTGGGTATATTCAGATACTGCAAAATGCTATTGCTGGGGATATAAGTGGATACCGTCAGCAGATTCTGCATACAAAGTTGAAATATCATTAAATGCAGATGCACTTTATGACTTAGAAGTTGTGCGTGATGCCAATCAGGCAGCTATAAGCAATACAAAGCTTACTATAACAGAAGGATTTAATCATAAACTTTCAGTATCAAATGCGGAGGGAAGCGTAAGCTGGTCTTCAAGCAACAGCAAAGTAGCTACTGTTTCATCAACAGGACTTGTAAAGGCTAAAAAGAACGGTTCTGCAACTATTACAGCAAAACTTTCAGATGGCACAAAGCTTACTTGCACGGTTTCTGTAAAGAAGAATGTATATTCTAAGAGCAAGATACCTGTATCATCTGTTACATATGGAAAAACAGGTGTTGATGTATATAAGGTTTCTTATGATAAAAAAGGAAATCTTGTTATGAAAGCAAATATTTTAAATAATTCATATCATACAGATACAAAAATCAAAAAGCTTAAGATTACAATTAAAACACTCAGTGGAAAAACTGTAGCTACATATTCTATTAAGAATAAAAAAATAAATATTAAAGCAGGTGCTAAGCAGGGATTTACATTTACAGTAAAGAAAAAGAATGTAAAGATTAAAAAAGCTGATTTAAGAAATATTGATGCACCTAAAACTACAGGAACAATCGAGTACAAGAGATTTTAGTTTATAAAATGTAAATATAAGTGATTATACTACCCCCTGTCTTACAGATAAGATTATTTGTCAGGCAGGGGGGTTTTTAGATTGATTAAGTAAGAGGTTTTAAGGTTGTATTTTTAAACTATTTCTTTCATTGTAATTTTCAGCATCTCATTTGATATGTTGAGTGCATGGTCTCCAACACGTTCAAAGTCAGTAAGCATTTCTGAGAAAAGTATACTTTCCTCATCAGTGCAAAGCCCTTTTTGAATGCGTTCGTACATATTATTTCTAAACTGCACTGTCATATCGTCAATTTTTTGTTCCATGCAGATAACATTTTCATGCCACTTTATTATATTATCCGGTTTTTGAAGCAGCATATCCATTGTTTTATCACAAATATCTTTTATCTCATCGATTTCATTGTTGGCATTGTCTGAAAATGAAATATTTTTTTCTTCAATCATTTTAGAATAGCCTGCAATATTGATAGCGTGGTCACTTATACGCTCAATATTACTTGTGATTGTATAAAAAGAATTGAAAATCTGGCTGCCGGCTTTTGTTGCCTCGTGAGTAATTGCATTTGTTATGTATCTTGATATTTCCTTATTTAGGAAATCAACATATTCTTCACGATTTTCAACTTTTTCATATTTTTTAATATCCCCATGCATAAATACATCAAACGAATCATGAATATTTTCTTTTGCCATTTCAGTCATTCTTAAAATTTCATTGCGTATTCCCTCAATACAGATAACTGATATCATAGTAGTTTCTGTATGTACATTTTTAGGGTCAAGCAGATATTTTACGGACATGCCGTTTTCACCGGATGCTTCATTTTTTGACTCTCTTAAAATAAGTGAGGCGATTTTTGGAAGCATGGTTCCGACAGGAAGCAGTAATAATGTCGTGACAATATTAAATAATGTATGAAGATTGGCAATCTGTGAAGGGACGGCTGTCGGAGTTATACTTTGTATTATGCTTATAAGAGGGGTTACAAGACACAAAATTGTAAATATAATTGTTCCGAAAACATTAAATATGATGTGTATCAAAGTTGTTCTTTTAGCATTCGTGGTTGTGCCGATTGAGGCAAGAAGAGCTGTTATACATGTACCTATATTTTGCCCGAAAAGTATAAAAGCTGCACTGTTAAGCCCTATAACACCACTGGCAGCAAGTGCCTGAAGAATACCTACAGATGCTGAAGAAGACTGGATTATGGCTGTAAATATCATACCCATAAGAATTCCGACAATAGGATTTTGGACTTTTGCAAGGATATTTATAAATGCCGGCTGGTTTGCAAGAGGTTCCATAGAAGAACTCATCATAGTCATGCCGATAAATAAAACACCAAGCCCGGCAAGAATTTCGCCAAAATGTTTGAGTTTTTCGTTTTTCTGAAAAACAACAGCGGCGACACCTATAAAAGCGAAAAGAGGTGCTATAGCTCCGACATCAAGAGCAATAAGCTGGCCTGTGATTGTAGTACCTATATTTGCGCCCATTATAATCCATGTGGCCTGTTCAAGTGTCATAATACCTGAATTTACAAAGCCGACAACCATAACAGTTGTAGCCGATGAAGATTGAATTACGGCTGTGATTAGAGCACCTGTTAATACACCTATAATTCTGTTAGATGTTATTTTTTTCATGATGTCACGCATTTGATTCCTGGCAGCAAGTTCAAGGCCGTTGCTCATCATCTGCATTCCGTAGAGAAATAAAGCAAGACCGCCCAGTAGTCCCATTATATTTGTAAGACTCATATTATTAAAATCCTCCTAAAAAAAGTATACGAAATAAAGCATTTGGGTGAAAGTATTTTTTAGGCGAATCTTTTTTTGCCGTCTGATTTATGGATATAGATAGTTATGAGTTCATTTAGATGCCCAGTAATTACAGAAAGGCATTCTGTTTCAAAAAAACAGTATCCTGCTAATAAAAAGAATGATACAATAAAAGGAGAGTATTTAAAAACTCTTGATTGTCTGTTACAAAGATTTATAAATTGATTTATTTGAAATGTTTCTGAGGTATTAAAAGTACCTGTTATAAATAATGAATAAAGCAGGTAGTTTTCATCGTCAATAGCTTCAGAATTATTATGTACGTCTTTTGATAAATTGGTATTAACCGAATAAGAGGAGTTGTGCATATCATAGTGTGTCATGCCAAAAACATTATCCGCAAGCAATGAAGCTATACAGATATTTGGAATCAGAAAAAACAGAATCAAAACAAATCGTAGTACAAGTTTTTTTCTAAAACACATACGAAAACTCCTTTCTTGGTTTTCTTAATAAGACATATCGGATTGATTGTATCATTTAAGAAATGCTTAGTCAATTTATTTTCGTTGTGAATATAGAATATAAATCAGAGGATGAGCTTGGAAGTCTTATTAAAGCGGTTAAATGTTTTTGAATTAAAAAGCATTTGACCGCTTTTTTTCTGATTATGATAGATTGTTAAAATTGCAGTAAATTATAGCAGCATAACAGCAAATTTTTTGACTTGGCTTAATTAAGGTTAAGGGAGTGGGATGTTAAGCGGTTGTGGAGTTGCTGTTATCTGGTTCTTTGTCTGATGCATTTATTTTATGCTGTCGACCTTCAGTATCCATTTCATAATCTTTAGAATATATAAGTTCAGACATTTTTACAAAATCAAAGCCTTTTTCCTTTAGACCGTCAATAAGCTGTGGAAGTGCTTTTGCGGTATATTTTGCACCATTGTGGCAGAGTATAATAGAACCGTTACCGAGATGCTTGTGGTTTAAGACAGTGGTAAGTATGGAATCAACACCGTAATTTTTCCAGTCAAGACTGTCAACATCCCACTGTATAGCATGGTAACCACATTTCTCAGCAGTTTCAACAAGTGTATCGTTGTAATCTCCATAAGGCGGACGGAAAACTTTCATATCATATCCAGTAAGTTTTTTTACTTTATTATGTACTTTCATAATTTCATCCTCGCATTCGCTGGAAGATATAGTTGACATTTGCTTGTGATTTTGACTGTGGTTGCCTAATTCGTGTCCGGCTTTGTAAAGTGCTTTTACATCATCAGGGTAGGTATCAACCCAGCCGCCGGTCATAAAAAAAGTTACATGGACATTTTTCTCTTTCAATATTTTAATTATTGTCTGAGTGTCTTCATTACCCCAGGCGGTGTGTAGCTTGTTGTAAAATTTACACTTGCACATAACATAAACATGTGATATTATAAGTCAAAATAAAGAAAATTCTTCAGGGCGGGGTGTGATTCCCCACTGGCGGTAAAGTCCGCGAATCGATTGTATCAGGTGTGTTGAGGATATCTGTTGGATTGCTCAAAACCAAAACATTGATTATATCGACTGAATCGGTGAAATTCCGATACCAACAGTATAGTCTGGATGAGAGAAGATTTTAGAAAGCATTATTATATTTGAAGTTGCAGAACCCTGAGATTATTCTATCTCAGGGTTTTTATATTTATCCACGCAAAGTAAAAATCTATGCAATGATGCATAAACTTTGGCAAATGAACAAAAACTCCATTATTAATGTGAATAAAACCTCAAAGAATTTTCGTACAAAGAAAGGAAGAGGAAAATGGCAGCAGCAGGAAAGACATTACACGTTACAAATGGTTCAAACGGCACGAAAAAAAGGGGAAGCATAAAGAAAATGACGCTTACGGCGATGTTAGCCGCTATAGCAGTTATTCTTATGTATATGGAAATACCGGTACCGTTTATGCCGGGATTTATAAAACTGGATATATCTGATTTGCCGGCACTTTTTGGAAGCTTTATATATGGTCCGGCATGCGGAGTATTGATATGTCTTGTGAAGAATGTATTGCATTCATTTGCTACGAACACGATGTTTGTCGGTGAGATTTCTAACTTTATTTTAGGTTGTGCCTTTGTTGTACCAGCGGGAGTGATTTATCAAAAAAGAAGTGACAAAACAGGAGCAGTTATAGCTTCAATTACAGGTACAGTGGCGATGGCACTTTTAAGCATTGTATCAAATTATTTTTTGGTATATCCGATTTACTATAATTTTATGCCAAAGGATATGATACTTAAAGCTTATCAGGCAATATTTCCGGGGGTACACAGTATATTACAGGCACTTATCGTTTTTAACGTACCGTTTACTTTATTAAAAGGTGCAATCTGTGTAGTGCTTGCATGGCTTTTATATGTACCGCTTGCACCGATGATGAGAATTAAAGATTAAAGTAAAATATACAGTTTATAGCAAAGAAGCGAATGAGTAAAAGATTATACAAATAAACAATAATAAAGAACAGAACTAAGAAAATAAAGAATAAGCCCCTGAACCGGCTACAAAAGTCAGACTAAAGTTTATATAAGTCAGGTACTTGCAAATGAATGTCGGTTCGGGGGCTGTTTTTATCTTGGTATACCTATAGAGCCGCCTTGTAAGTTACTTTTTACTTTTGGGTGTGCAAAATAGTAGCTGCTAGCCAAAGTCTTAGAGTATTCTTCGTGTTCAATCTTTTTTTGCTCACGGAGTTCATAATCCGTAAAAGGTTCATCAAAAGTGCTGAGGTCATAGTCAGCAAAGTATTCATCAAGAATCATTTCACGACGGAGATTTTCAACCTGCTCTGTAAGTTCTTTGGCATCGGTTGTGTGTGTATAGTCGACAGTATCAAGCAGTTTGCAAATCTGTGTCATAACTCCTATTTCACGCTGCAACTCATTGCTGTGTTTTTTGCAAAGTTCTGCTAATTTTTCAGGGGAGTCTAACATTTCATGTATCTCATCAATTGAAAAATGAAGTTTACGCAATGATACTATTGTTTTTAGCTGTTCTATTGAAGCTTCGTCATAATCTCTGAATAATCTGCCGGATTTAGTTTCCGTCGCAGGTTTAATAAATCCACAGTCTTCATAATAACGTATGGTTTTCTGGCTTACATTAAGTAAGTTTGCTAATTCTTTAATTTTCATAAATAATCCCTCATTTCCATGTGAAGTATAATATTGTGCCAAGGTTTAGGATGCATTTTAAACCCTGTATCAAAACATTGTTTTCTTGTATCTGAATTAAAAATATCATATAACCTTAGGGAATAAGCAAGTATTTTTTTCATAATATCACATATTTTAAAAAAAAATCGTCAAACATCCGTTATTTGTGCAAAGGCAGAGTTGAGGATACAAGAAAAATTGTTATATTTAAAGCGTATTTGCGGGGGAGTTGACTTCGCAGTTGAATTTGATTTTTAGGGTGCTAAGATGTATACTGTATACAAGAAAAATGAATAAATATTAGAATGGGGTGTTCAACAAATGATTATAGGAATTTTTCTGATGGTGACATTTTTTACGGCATCACTTGTACTTATATATTTATCAATCAAATCAAAAAAAGAGATGGAGCGCAAGAAAAATGAGTGTACTGAAATAGCGAAAGGTACAGTTGAGACGATACGCAAGATAGGTGACAGTGAGAATAATGATAATTATTATCCGACATTTGCCTTTTTTGACGGTAACTGTATTGTTCAGGAGGAATCAAAAATAGGTTATTCAAAAGGTGTGTGGAAAAAGGGAGATTTGGTGCAGATAAGGTTTAATGCAAACAAACCATCTGATTTCTGGGTGGAGAGTGATTCGATACCTGCGTGGGTGTGGCTTATTTCAATAGGAATAGGTTTTGCCGCAATAGGTGCATTAGGAATACTATTGTGCTATTTTACAACAAAATATTAGTGCACTGTATCATTGGCATTTCACAGTCATTGATACATTACATCGGTACATTATAGCAGAGAGGAAATACAAATGAAAAAAACGATTAAAAGTTTATGCGTTATTGTTATGGCAGTATTTTTTTTGATAGGATGTGGCACAAAAAAAAATAACCAAAAGACTGAGGGAAAAGTCAAATTAGACCCGGAAAATCCGGTTCCAATAAGAGTGTGGCATTACTATAACGGCAGTCAGCAGGCGGCATTTGATGAGCTTGTAAATGAATTCAATTCCACAAAAGGTAAAGAGCTTGGAATAAATGTGGAGGGAATAAGCCAGGGAACTGTTTCTGATTTGGCAAAGACAGTTTCAGATTCTATTGACGGAAAAGTCGGTGTTGACAAACTTCCCAATATTTTTTCTTCATATGCAGATACAGCTTATTATGCACAGCAGAAGGGAAAACTTGTTGACCTTTCAGAATATTTTTCTAAAGAGGAAGTGGAAAAATATGTTGATTCATACATAGAAGAAGGATATTTAAAAAATGACAAGGCATTATACCTGTTTCCTGTAGCAAAATCAACAGAGAGTCTTATGATAAATAAAACAGATTGGGAACCGTTTGCGAAACAGACAGGTTTATCATTAGACGAGCTTAAGACAGTTGAAGGCGTTGTTAAAGTTGCGAAGCGTTATTATGAATGGACAGATGCAAAAACACCTAATAAGCCGAACGATGGAAAAGCTTTTTATGGCAGAGACTCTATGGCAAATTATTTTGTTATAGGAATGAAACAGCTTGGCAAGGATATTTTTGAAATTAAAGATGGCAATGTAACGTTTAATGTAGACAAGAAGCTTATAAAACGTCTGTGGGAAAATTATTATGTACCTTATATAAACGGTTATTTTACGGCACTTGGCAAATTCAGATCAGATGATGTTAAGACTGGTGACATACTTGCATATACCGGCTCATCAATGTCAGCCATGTATTTTCCGGACAGAGTAGAAGATGACGATAAAAGTTATGACATAGATTATGAGGTGCTTCCTGCACCGATAATGTCAGGTGGAGAAAATTATAAAGTTCAGCAGGGAGCGGACATGGCTGTAACAAAGTCAGATAAAAAACATGAATATGCATCTTGTGTATTTATAAAGTGGTTTACACAAAAAGAACAAAATCTGCAGTTTGTATGTGAATCGGCTTATATGCCTGTATTAAAGTCTGCGAACAATGTTAAGGCATTGGATGATATAATAGAAAAGAAATCACTACATATAAATAATAAGACATATGACTGTCTGAAAAATGTAATGGGAGATTTCGACAATACAAAATATTATACAACTAAAAACTTTGAAAACGGAAGCAGTGCAAGAGAGGTTTTGGAGACAAATTTATCTTCTAAAGCACAGAAGGACAGAAAAGAAATAGAAAAAGCGCTGGCAAAAGGAATGAAGCGTTCAGAAGTTATCAAAAAGTATACAACAGAGGAAGCATTTGACAAGTGGTACGGGGAGTTTAGTGATGCACTTAGTAATTCATTAAAATAGGTTTAAAATATGGGGTATTTTGAGCCAAGGAGGGGAATTTTGAAAAAGAAAAAGAGACTGCTTTATGTATTTTTAATACCGCTTTTGGGAATAGTTCTTTTTCAGGGAGTTGTTCCGTTTTCAATGCTGTTTTTCAGCGGTGTTAAAGAAAATTTAGAAAAAAATACAGTAAATATGGACAGCCATATAACAGAAAACCGTCAGTTGACCCTGCAGAATGCAATGAATGAACAATGGGGAGGGATAAGCAGGGAAAGCGATGAAATGGATAGTGTTTTAAAAGATGAATTAAAGCAGGGAAAGTTGAATATAAAAGACTTTTTAAATGATTCGTCGGCACAGCAAAATTATTTAAAACATATATTTAAGAATTTGGTCTCAAGCCTGCAGCATGAAAATAGTTCAGGTTTATTTGTTGTACTTGCTAATGGTGAAAATATAGATGAAGAAACGGAGTATAACGGTTTTTTTATCAGAGACTCTGATCCGCAGACAAAAACGGCAAACAATGCAGATTTACTGCTTGAAAGAGGCAGTAAGGGACTGGCACGCATAGAAAATATTACTCTTGATACTGCATGGACAACAAATTTTAAATTTAAAGGTGCATGGAACAGATCGGCAGATGATTTTTTTTATAAGCCGTTTCTTGCTGCACAGAAAAATAAAGATACAGACATGAAAAATCTCGGATATTGGTCGAAACCGTTTATTCTTGAAGATCATTATATGGACAATCACAAAATGATAACATACTCTGTGCCATTGATTTATGACAATGAAATATATGGTATTTTAGGTGTTGAGGTATCGTTGTCATATTTGAACACATTTTTTCAAGCCTCTGATTTTGACCGTGGACTTAATTCCGGGTATGCTCTCGTAATGGAAAAAGAGAATGGAAAATTTGAGGTGGTTACGGGAAATGGAATATTATATGACACGATTGTCAGAGAACAGAAATTTAAAATCAGGAAATATAAGAAGATTTCCAAATTATTTGAGATAGAAGATGCATTGCTTGGAAAAAATAAGATATATGCAGTGAAAAATCCACTTGATTTATACATTAACAATGCTCCGTATGAGGATACAGAGTGGGCATTATACGGTCTGGTGTCGCAAAAATCTATTTTTGAACTTGGAGAGCAGGTTTATACGAGTATTGTCATAGCTATACTGATTTGTGCACTTCTTGGAATAGCGGTAGTTATATTGCTTATCAGATATGTTACAAAGCCTGTATATCGTCTTATGGAAAGCGTTAGAGGCGGTACTGCCGGAATACACAGCTTTAAAGTGTCAAATATATTGGAAATAGATGAATTGCATGATATTGTTGAGAAGGTAACAGATGCACAGAAGAGAACTGAAGACCAGCTTCTTGATGAAAAAGAGAAATATAGAATTGCAGTTGAGAGTTCAAAAGACATATTTTTTACATATGAAATAAAAGATTGTGTTATGGAGATTGTTAACAGTTCAATATACGACGGTAAATGGGATTGTTCGGATGACGATTGTTCACTGTTAGATAATATTCACTCTGCAGACAGGGCGTTGGTGTTAGATAAATTCAGACACGATATTGGGGATATGAGCATAGAATTTCGTCTGCTTATGAATAAGTATCATGAATACAGATGGGTGAATTTATGCGGCAGTCTGTTAAAAGACAATAACGGTGAAGAGACAAGAGTAGTAGGTTACATAAGAGATATAAATCAGCGAAAGATATTAGAGATAGAAAAAATACATAAGAAAAAATTTGATTCACTTACTTCACTTTATAATCTGGAAACGGGTATAGAACTTATAAAGAAGTTTAGAGAAGGAAAAGAAGATATAATATTATTTTTGGTTGATATTGACAGATTTATGAATATTAACGAGCAGTACGGTCTTGTGTTTGGCGATATTATTTTACAAAAAATGTCTGACATAATGGTTGAATGCTGCAGGCGTAACAATGTTGCGGAGTTTATCGGTATTCGTGCAGGTTCAGACGAACTTTTATGTATGGGAGCCGGTGTATCGATAAACAAAATTATACATATAATCGAAGAAATGAGTGCAAGTTTTGCGGAACTCACAAACAAAAATTATTTGGATTTAAGTTTTAAAACTGGAATAACAATAGCTGATAAAGATATTTCAACAGAAAAGCTTGTAAAACAGGCACAGGCGGCAATTAAAGTTTCAAAGGATAAAGGCAGTCTTTATTCGGTATATCAGGATTTAGAAGAAAATTGTCAAAAACTTGATGATGAAGCAAAATTCGGTGAAATAGCATCATATCTTTATATAGAACAAATGTCTATTGTATCAATAGCACTTAATCTCTTTGATAAAGGCGGAAACTTTGATACAATTCTCGACATTTTCACATTAAAGTTAATAAAAAAATATAATATAGAAAATCTTTTGATAACAATGTTTAATGAAGAAGATGCAGTGATAAGTGTGGATTATGATTGGTCAGAAAGGAAAAAAGAGACGAGAAATCATAATAATATAAATATTTTCAGATGTACTGCACAGGATTGTGCTGCTTTTATGAGAGTTACCGATTTGGATACAGTCAGACGTATGGACGAGAGTGTACCAATAAATCAGAGTATATCTGAAATGTATAATGCGAAAGATGGAGTAATTATAAATATGGAGGACAGCGGGAAATATTTCGGAAGTATATTTTTATTTGGGATACCGTCAGATATTTGCAATGACGATATGGAGAAAAAGACTCTTCAGGAAATAGGAACTATTATACAAAATCGTATGAATCTCGATAAACATGATTCAGCGGCACAGGCTAAATCAGACTTTTTGGCACGTATGTCTCATGAGATAAGAACACCGATGAACGGCATTATAGGAATGACAGAAATTGCAATCAGAAGAAATCGTGAAAGAAAAATGGTTACCGATTGTTTGAATAAAATTAAAAATTCATCTCATTATCTTCTCAGTTTGATAAATGATATTCTTGATATGTCTAAAATTGAAAGCGGAAAGATGCAGTTGATAGAAGAAAGTTTTGTGTTGAGCAGTGCTCTTAAGTCTGTCGGTGATTTGATGGATGCGAGATTTTCTGAGAAAAATATAAATTACAAAAAGATTGAAGAACTGACAAATAAATCTTTTTATGGAGATGAACTTAGAATTACGCAGGTTTTGATAAACTTGCTTGGAAATGCGGTTAAATATACAAAATCCGGTGGAAATATAACATTGATGGTAAGGGAATTGAGTACAAATGGTGGATCTTCAGAATTGTATTTTGCAGTTGAGGATGATGGTATAGGTATAAGTGAAGAAGATCAGGAAAGAGTTTTCAGGAGTTTTGAGCAGGTTAAAGACTACAAGAGTATCTATAAGCAGGGAACAGGTCTTGGTCTTGCGATAAGCAGCCGTCTTATAAATATGATGGGCAGCAGCATAAAACTGGAGAGCATACCGGGAAGCGGAAGTACATTCAGTTTTAAGATTAAATTGAAAGTAGCGAAAACAGAAGAAAAAGAGAAAGTTGTAAAGAGAGACAATGTTGAACTGAGAGGAAAACATGTCCTTGTTGTCGAGGATAATGAACTTAACAGTGAAATTCTGTGTACAATTCTTAAAGATGAGGGTATGATAGTGGATACAGCATTTGACGGGCAGCAGGCGGTTGATATAATAAGGGAATCAGCAGAGTATGAATATGACCTTATTTTCATGGATATAATGATGCCAAAAATGGATGGTTTGGAGGCAACAAGAGAAATAAGAAATATAGGACGTGCTGATTGCAATACAGTACCTATCATTGCGATGAGTGCAAATGCCTTTGAAGAGGATGTAAAAAAATCTATTGCAAGCGGAATGAACGCACATTTATCTAAACCTCTCGATATTGTCAATATGATGGATGTTATGCAAAAATATTTATAAAGTTATAAGCGGAAAGGAAAGCATGGATGAATCAAAACTTTAATGATAAGATAGATAAAGGTCTTGTTGGAAATAAATTGATAGAAGAAGCGATAAAAGGTCTGCAGGAAGAAGCGACACAGGAAATGCTTGCACATACACTGACTGTAATAAGAAAGAGAATGAAACAGAAAGGACAGCTTATAATTGCTGTCGAGCCGTCATTTGGCTCACAGCAAATGAATATAAGCGTCGAAAAAACGGCAGATGGACTTTTGTGGTGGACAGCGTATACCGGATTTGAAGAAGAAATGAAAGGCGGAAATCAGGTAAAGTCAACATTTCTAACCGATATGGAACAGTTGTTTAAATCAGTACTCGATGTCGACGAGATAAATGGAATAATATTAAACCCGTGGAATAGAACAATTATGCTCGATAAAACACTGATAAATATTATTTTTGGAAACATTTAATAATAGCATTAAAACTTTTTAACTTACAGGTGGTCAACATTATATACGATTTTGACCATGTTGTTTTCATATATGTATATACAATTGACCATCTGAGTTAAGATAATTCTGTCAGGTTTTGAAATCTCATTGTTTTTGAGCATTTCGCTGATGACAGCAGGTGTGTTGTCAAAATCAAATGAGGAAATGTTATCTGTTTTTTTGTGGGAAGTTTTGTCGAGTTGTTTTTTGAGGGCAGAAATTTGTAGATTGCACCGTCTGATAAAGTTATCATATTCGTTTTCTGAAATAAGATTTTCATTTAAATCTTCGTTATAGCTTCTTTTCTTTTGTTCAAGTCTGTTAATTTTAAAGTGAATATGTTCATCTGTTTTCAGATTATGTGATGAGTTGTTTACAGATGTACATTCTTTATATAAAAAATGTTCTAAATTGTCAGTTTCTTTTAACAATTTGTTGAAATCATTTGTAATAAATCTTAAAATTGTTGATTCAGAAATTCGGTGTGACGAGCAGGTGTTTTTACCGTATCTGTTATAACTGCCGCACACGAATACCGATTTATTATTTCTTGAAATTTTAACCATGGCTCTGCCGCAGTCACCGCATTTTATGATTCCGGCAAGAAGATGAATGTTTTTTTTTAAGGAAGGCTGCCGGATATTATTTGAAAGCAGTAATTGAACACGGTCGAAAGTCTGTTTATCTATTATTGGTTCATGTGTATCAGGGACGATTATCCATTTGTCTTTTGGAAGTGCAGATACCGTTTTACTGCATAATGTTCGGAAAGACTTGTTTTGAACCATACAGCCGGTGTACATTTCATTTTTAAGAATATGTCTTATGCTGCTATATGTCCAGTATGTTGTATAATTTAATCTGTTTCCGTTCTTGTAGTTTAGTCCCTGCAATTTTTTATATTCCGATGGGCAGGGAATACTTGATGCGTTGAGAAGTTTTGCAATTGTATTTTGACCGACACCTGAAATATAGAGGGCATAAATTTGTTTTACGACTTCAGCGGCATCATTATCAATTATAAGTTTATTATGATTTTTCGGCGATTTTTTATAGCCATAGCATGCGAAAGCTCCTATAAATTGGCCGTCAGCCTGTTTTGCACGCAGCGTAGAGCGAACTTTGTTACTGATGTCACGTGGATAGAAGCCATTAAACATGTTTTTTATATCTATTATCATGTCATTGGATGTGTCGAAATCAAAAAAATCTTTATCTATATTATCATCAATTGCAATAAAACGGATTTTATTTGACGGAAAAAAATCATGAATAAAATAGCTTGTTTTAGGACTGTTTCTGCCGAGTCTTGACAAATCTTTTACTATAATTCCGATAATCAGACCGCAGTGTATATCATGTATCAGTTTTTTAAAATCAGGACGTTCAAAGGTTGTTCCACTAAATCCGTCATCGACATAGAAGTTATAATCAGTTATTTCGGGCATGTTTTTAATGAAACTCAAAAGTTTTAGTTTTTGATTGGAAATGCTCAGACTTTCGGTTTTATCACCATCATCATGACTTAATCTGACATATAGTGCCCAGTATTTTTTTGAGTTTTTCATTATATCCCCTCACTTAAATATTATTTTTTTTGGATTTATTATGATTAAATTCAACATTTGGAGTTTGACTGCCTTTAGAATAAAATTCACTGTTTTGAGCTTGCTTTTTGACAGATTGAGAAGTATTATAAAATGTCTCAAACTCAATCCGTATGATATTTTTTAATAAAGTTTTGGTATTATATATTTCTTTGTATTCGCGAAAAACAGTAATATCATTATCAGAATAGGATTTCATTTTAAACCTCGCTTTTTGCATATTGTTATAATATTTAAGGTAAATTTAGTTCATCAGGATGACATTACCCCATGCGGCATCAAATGATAATGCAACTTTAGGTTTATCTGTATCAACACAATAAATCGGAAGTTTTTTTTCTGAAATAATAGAAGACATTGCTTGTCTTGAAGTGACAGTAGAATTGTCAGACAACATGAAGGCAACAGCAATACTTGCTAAGCATACAGTTGACAATATGCAGATGCCTGTTCTAAGAAAATGACACAAAGTTGAATGCTCATCAGAATTATCTGGTGATAATTTTTGAAGAAAATCTTTTAATATCAAAATACGCTCCTGAATATTTAAGTACACCTGTAGATATGTGCCTAAATATATTTTTTTATATTTGTATGAAAAGTAAACAAAAATATGCATTTAAACAGTTAAAAATGGAGAAGTTATATTGAAGAAAGTTAATGGCTTAAACTTTACGATAATAAAAAAAGATGATAAAATAAATTAAGTACGTTGTACTAGAACAGGAGGTTTTTATGGAAGATAAAAAGTTGGGTTTTGGTCTAATGAGGCTGCCATTGTTAAATCAAAATGACGATAAGAGCATAGACATTGAATTGACAAAAAAGATGGTTGATAAATTTATTGAAAGAGGTTTTACTTACTTTGATACTGCGTGGATGTACTGTGGATTTGAAAGTGAGAATGCCGTAAAAAAAGTGCTTGTTGACAGATATCCGCGGGATAAGTATACTATTGCAACAAAGCTGCATGCAGGATTTATAAAAAGTAAAGAAGACAGGGATAAGATTTTTGATACACAGCTTAAGAAAACAGGTGTTGACTATTTTGATTATTATCTGATTCATGATGTTGGAAAAGACCATTACAAGATATACAAAGAACTTGAGTGTTTTGAGTGGCTTCAGGAAAAGAAAGAACAGGGACTTGTAAAACATGTCGGATTTTCTTTTCATGACACTGCGGATGTGCTTGACATGGTTCTTACGGAGCATCCGGAAGTTGAGTTTGTGCAGTTACAGATAAATTATCTTGATTGGGACAGTGATGCCATTCAATCGGGAAAATGTTATGAGGTTGCAAAGAAACATGGTGTGCCGGTATGGGTAATGGAACCTGTAAAAGGAGGAACATTAGCGAATGTGCCATATTCAGTTGAAAATATGTTTAAAGAATATGCACCTGATATGTCTATACCATCATGGGCTATAAGATTTGTTGCAAGTCTTGACAATGTGAAAATGGTTTTGAGCGGCATGAGTAACATGGAACAGCTTGAAGATAACACCGGTTTTATGGCAGATTTTAAGCCGTTAAATGAAAAAGAGATACATATGGTAAAAAAAGCAGCAGAAATAATAAATGGAAATATAGAAATTCCATGTACAGGATGTTCATATTGTACAGATGGCTGTCCGCAAAAAATTGCAATTCCAAAGTATTTTTCTCTTTATAATGCTGACAAACAGGAGTCAAAGGATAAAGGATGGACACCGCAGGGTGAGTATTATGACAGACTTACACTGAACTTTGGAAAAGCGAGTGAGTGTATAGAGTGTGGTCAATGTGAGGGAGTCTGTCCACAGCATCTGCCTATTATAAGTGACTTGAAGAAAGTAGCAGATTATTTTGAATAATAAAGTGAGGTAAAGATGGAAAATGTAAAAATTTTAAATCATCCGTTATTGCAGCATAAAATATCAAGACTTAGGGATGAAACAACAGGAACAAATGAATTTAGAGCTTTAGTGGAAGAAATTGCGATGCTTATGGGTTATGAAGCTCTCAGTGACCTTCCGACAGAAGATGTTGAGGTAAAGACTCCTATAGAGACCTGTAAGACACCTGTACTTTCAGGAAGAAAACTTGCAGTTGTGCCTATACTTCGTGCAGGTCTTGGAATGGTTGGCGGAATAACAGCATTGGTACCGACAGCCAAGATAGGTCATATCGGTCTTTGCAGAAATGAAGAGACACATTTGCCGGAAGAATATTACTGTAAGCTGCCTGATACTATAGAAGAAAGACAGGTTGTAGTTGTAGACCCTATGCTTGCGACAGGCGGTTCAGCTAAGGCAGCAATTGATTTTATAAAACAGCGTGGCGGAAAAAACATAAAGTTCTTATGTGTTATTGCAGCACCTGAAGGTGTAAGAATGCTGCATGAAGCACATCCTGATGTTCAGATATATGTAGGTCATCTTGACAGGGAACTCAATGAGGACGCATATATATGTCCTGGACTTGGGGATGCAGGAGACAGAATATTCGGAACAAAATAAAAATTACTAAAAATGAAAAAAATGTGTTGACAAATGTCGATTGCAGTGATAATATAGATTTCGCTGTCGCAGAGAAGCAAAGAAAGAACGGCTGGAAAGTGAGAGTCTTTCTAACAGCAGTTCTGTGAAAGCGAAATCTTTTTGATTACATAAGTAGTTATCTAAAAGATATTATAGTTCATTCTTAACAATGTATTGATTGAAGAGGATGAAAAAAAGTTCTTGACAATGTCGAAAAGATGTTGTAAGATA